>Ga0208455_1000782_pt1 | contig 11733 bp, 10 predicted proteins | sample June2015DPH_4_50_FD_184690 | JGI IMG/M metagenome (GOLD analysis project Ga0208455, IMG submission 184690) | Peatland microbial communities from SPRUCE experiment site at the Marcell Experimental Forest, Minnesota, USA - June2015DPH_4_40... | ecosystem: Environmental > Terrestrial > Soil >... | reverse complement strand
TCTTCAACATGCGATTCTTCAGGCACGTGACCATTCTGCATGGTTGTGCTGTAGGTGGCGGGTCCATTACCTACGCCTGTACTCTGCTTTCTTCCCCGGAGAAAGTGTGGGAGACGGGCTCGTGGAGGGGATTGGCCAATTGGAAGGCGGAGATGCCCCGGCACTATGAAACCGCCGCGCGGATGCTGGGCGTCACTGAAAACACGATCCTCGGACCTGCCGACCATCTCCTGAAGAACGCTGCCGACGCCGTGGGATGCGGGCACACTTTTTACCGCACGAAAGTGGGCATCTTTCAGCCCAAGCAGGGAGAACCCGGCAACCAGGCCATCTCTGATCCATTCTTCGGGGGAGAAGGCCCCGAGCGAACCACCTGCATCGCCTGCGGTGGTTGCATGATGGGCTGTCGCTATGGCGCGAAAAATACCCTGGATCTTACCTACCTGTATCTGGCGGAAAAGCACGGCACGCGGGTCTTTCCTGAAACCCAGGTGGTGAGCGTTAAGCCGCTGGGTGCCGTGAGTGATGGCGGCGCCGGATACGAAGTGCGCACCGTGAATTCCACGGCGTGGATTCGCCGACAGCCGCGGCGCTTCACCTGCCGTGGGGTGGTCTTCTCCGCATCCTCGCTGGGCACAATGGAACTGCTCTTTCAGTTCAAAGAGAATGGCTCATTGCCGGCCATCAGCCAGCAGCTGGGCAAACACGTGCGCACTAATTCCGAATCGCTGATCGGTGTACGCATGCCGGGTTACCGTGAAGATTTGTCGCAGGGCATAGCCATCGGTTCCGGCATCTACATTGACCAGCACACCCACATTGAAGCCGTCCGATATCCGCGTGGCTCCGATGCCATGGGCCTCCTGACCACGATCCTGACGAATGGCCGCCCCGGGCCGCGGCGGATTGCACTCTGGCTAAAGAATGTGGTCTCCTCGCTGCTACGCCATCCGCTCAAGACCGTGCGCGTGCTGCAACCGTTGGGCTGGGCACGGGAGTTTGTGATTTTGCTTTGCATGCAGGCGCTCGATGGCGAGATTGAGATGCGCTGGCAACGTCCCTGGTTCTGGCCGTTCCGGAAATTTCTTGTCAGCCGTGGCGAGAAAGTGCCTACCTACATTCCCAAGGCGAATGAGTTTGCCGAAAAGTTCGCGAAGTTGACCGGGGGGTTGCCCATGAGCATGCTTCCGGAGATCCTCTTCAATGTTCCGAGCACCGCTCACTGCATCGGAGGTTGCGTCATTGCCGATTCTGGCACCCACGGTGTCGTGGATTCACAGCATCGCGTTTTCAACTACAAGAACATGTACATTTGCGACGGATCGGTGGTGGCGGCCAATCTCGGCGTTAATCCGAGCCTGACCATTACTGCGCTTACCGAGCGAGCCATGAGTTTCATCCCACCAGCAGCGGACACGGCTTGGAACGATACAAGCCTTGGTTCTTGATCATGTGGAGGAAGGAATGAGAAGCCGAAACAGCCACTTTGATAGTGTCTGCATCAAATCCACCGGTTCTTACGTTCCGTCTAAGATTCTGACCAACGAAGAAGTCCTGGCAAACTTGCTAACCTCGCCAGAGTGGGTCGTGGAAAAGTTGGGGATTCGCGAGCGTCACATCGCTGAACCAGAGGAATACACGTCGGATCTTGCTGCCCGTGCCGGGCTGGACGCAATCGCTTCGGCGGGGCTTGAACCAAACGACATTGACTTGATCATCGTTTCCACGGCGACACCCGACCGCAAGATGCCCTCCTCGGCATGCATTGCGCAGAACAAGATGGGCATTCGCAACCGCTGTGCCGCGTTCGATGTGGCGGCGGTGTGTGCCGGGTTTGTTTACGGCATCACGATCGCCGGCCAATTCATCCAGAATGGTATGTACGAGCGTGTGTTGGTGATCGGCGCCGATACCTTCTCCAAGGTCACGGACTGGAACCACCGCGACTGCGTCGTTTTTGGAGACGGTGCCGGTGCGGTGGTACTCGAGAGGAAGGATCGGCAGAATGGGCTCTTTTCAAGCATTCTCCTCGCCGAGGGCGAAGGAATGGATCAGTTCACTGTCTACCCCGGGGACGCCTACTTCACAATGAACGGAAAAGCGGTTTACCAGAAGGCTACAACCGCGGTGCCCGAGTGTATTCAGGAGATCCTCCGCATAAACGGGCTGGGACTCGAAGACGTCTCGATGATCGTTCCGCACCAGGCCACGGCTGGCGTCCTCAAGCGTATCGCCGAGGTACTCAACATCCCTTTTTCGCGAATCCAGACGAACCTGGAGTCGTACGCGAACACCGCTGGAGCTACAGTTCCGCTGCTCCTGGACCAAGTAAACCGACGCGGTCTCCTCCGCGAAGGCGATCTTCTCTTGCTCGTGTCCATCGGCGCAGGCTGGACTTGGGGCGCAAGCTTATATCGATGGTGAGGTCCGATCTACCATCACCAAAACGGATTGTGAAAGGTGCTACACTCAATTGCTTTGCGCGCGCGCCTGGACGCACTAACCAACCGCATTTGAGGCAATCATGGACATCAGAACTGCAGGAGTAATCGGCGCCGGCACGATGGGCAATGGCATCGTCCACGTGTTCGCCAAAGGCGGATACAACGTCGTGCTGGTCGACGTGGAGCAGAGCTTCGTCGACCGAGGTCTGCAGACCATCAGCAAGAACCTGGAACGCGAGGTCGCTAAGAACAAATTGACGTTTGAGCAGCGTGACCAATCGCTGGCGCGCATCGCGGGCACAACTGATCGTAAGCGGCTGGCCGGCTGCGATTTCGTCGTGGAGGCGGCCAGCGAGCGTTTTCAGGTCAAGGCCGACCTCTTCCACGACCTGGATGCGATGTGCCGGCCCGAGGTCATCCTCTCGTCAAACACTTCGTCCATTTCGATCACCAAGCTGGCAGCGGTAACCAAACGGCCCGACAAAGTCATCGGGATGCACTTCTTTAATCCCGTGCCGGTGATGAAGCTGGTCGAGGTGATCCGTGGACTGACAACCTCGGACGAGACTTTTGCGACAGCAAAAGCTCTCGCCGAGAAGCTGGAGAAAACTCCAGTCGAGGTGAATGACGCGCCGGGCTTTGTCTCCAACCGCGTACTAATGCCCCTGCTGAACGAAGCCATGTATGCGGTGATGGAAGGCGTGGCCACTCCCGAAGCCGTGGATGAGGTCTTCAAGCTGGGCATGGCGCACCCGATGGGACCGCTCACGCTGGCGGACTTCATCGGACTCGATGTCTGCCTAGACATCATGCGCGTACTGCAGTCCGGCCTCGGCGATCCAAAGTACCGGCCCTGCCCGCTCCTAATCAAAATGGTGGACGCGGGATGGCTCGGCCGGAAGTCAGGGCGCGGGTTTTATCAGTACTAGTGGCCTGTCGCAGTGAGTTCGTTACTGCGGATGCAGCAGGGCGATGCTGTTGATGCCCGAATGCTGCTATTGAGTGAGCAAGGGTTCGCTTCGGTGACCGCTCAAAGCGCGCACTCTACACCCGGCTGGCTTGTTCTGTGATTTGAGCGCCTCTTCAAAATCTGTAGATTCCGGTACAGCTTCAGAAGACGATTTGCCCGGCATTAAGTTCCGTAATCCCAGCGCGGGTGGAGCCGGCTAGAATCGAGGATTGTGGTACGCGCTCATCTGCCCGCTTCGAGTCCTTAACACGTGCTCGTTCGGGAAAGATTGTGTGCTCTGGCCAGCGAAAGAAGCGGAGCGGTGGCGCTGGTCGTCTCTTTCTGACATCCCCGGATAGAGGAATGATAAGCCGAGGCCGCAGAGGTATGTGTCAAGTCCGGGCGAAGCCCGCCGCGCAACGCGGTCGGAGAGTCTTGACACAGACCGGGCCTCGGCTATGCTCTGGCTATCCGGGGTATGTCATTCGAGAATACAACATCACAGACCAAGGCCGAAACCGTGAACAATCTCGTTTGTGTGCGCGGGCTGTGGCTCTATCTTTTGCGCTACTGGCTCCTGTTGAATCGCCGGCGAATGGGACACATCGCGGCTGAGTTCCTTGCCGAGCGTCGATGCATTGTTCGTGTAGATCTGCGTGCTGCGCCACGAGGACTTCGGCACGACCATGGGACTCTATGCGCAGTCCGACATGGACTCTATGCGGGATGCGCAAGGCAAGTTCCTGGAACAGCTCATGGGAGACAGAATTCACCTGCTCACAGAGCGAGTTCAGTGAGAATCATGGGTTGGATCGTGGGTTGGAAATTTCCGCTCTTCGCCACTAAGTTCTTAAGAATGATGGTGGCCAGGGACGGAGTTGAACCGCCGACGCCAGCCTTTTCAGGTCAAAATTAACAGTGATTGCAAGTACTTAGAGGTGCCTCCCGGCGCTGTAAGTTACTGATAGTCACCGCAGGCAAGGCCAACTGCCGGTAAAACCGCCGGTAAGTTTTGTTCGCCTTTGCTTCGCACGCGCTTACTGTTGTTTTACGGGGGTTGTTCTTTCATTCGACACCCCCAGAGCGGGGGGCACGAATGGCGATTATCCGGTGAGTGTTGCTGTTGATGCCTGAACGCTCCCGTGGGGCAGACGAATCTATTGGACGATGGTGTTGATCGATGCCTTGGTATCAACTGGCGCGACGAGCGCCTGTTCGCTCGAAGGATTTGTCACTACCGGAGACACGCTGGCGTTATTTTCGGCGAACCGATACGAACGTCCAATTGCGCACTCGCGTGAAGAGGTGCATCCTCACGTTGTGGAGTGCTCCCAAGAAACGACCGCCGTGGAGAATGAGCTCAGCCGCGTCGTCAATGCGGTGCCCGTATTGATTTGGACGGCACGCCCTCTGCGGCGTAGGAACACAGGAACTTTGCAAGCTGCGCTACGACGGTCGCGACAGCGAGCCTGATCGAAAAAGGGATCGACGGGTAGTCGATCTAGGTCACGACTCCACCAATCAAAAACTTATCCATCGCAACAGAAAAGGAGAATAGCAATGCCAAACGTTACAGTCGGAAAAGAAAATTCAGGCAACATGGATCTTTACTACGAAGACCATGGCTCGGGCCAACCGGTTGTTCTGATCCACGGATACCCATTGAGTGGTGCTTCATGGGAGAAGCAAGTACCCGTTCTTCTGGAAGCTGGTTACAGGGTCATTACCTACGACCGCAGAGGCTTCGGCAAGTCCAGCCAGCCGACCGCAGGCTACAACTACGACACGTTCGCAGAGGACCTTCACAAACTGGTCACCCACCTCAAGCTGCACGATTTCACATTAGTCGGGTTTTCGATGGGTGGAGGCGAGGTGGCACGCTACATCGGAAGATACGGCTCCAAGAGCGTGAGCAAAGCTGTGATTATTTCCGGTGTGCCGCCGTACCTGCTCAAGACCGGCGACAATCCCGAAGGCCTGGATGCTAGTATATTTGCCGCCAGCGAGAAAGCTGTGGCCGCCGACCGCTACGCGTTCTTCACCAGCTTCTTCAAGGATTTCTACAACACGGACTTGCTGCTCGGCAAGCGTGTCAGCGAACAAGCCGTCCAAGCCAGTTGGAACGTGGCGGCCAGCGCCTCCGCCACCGCCAGCCTGGCATGTATCCCAACCTGGCACGAGGACTTCCGCGCGGATCTGGCCCGCATGGATGTGCCCACATTGGTGATTCACGGAGATGCCGACCGCATTCTCCCCATCGCGTCTGCTGGACTGCGCACCGCCAAGCTCATCAAAGGGGCGCGCCTGCTGGTCGTGAAAGACGGTCCACACTGCGTCCCGTGGACGCACACGGAAGAAGTCAACGCCGAATTGCTGAGCTTCCTGGGCGGGAAGGCAAAAGCCGGCAAGTCGCAGAAGGAGGCTGCCTAGGCACTCAGCTCCCTAGGGCAGCGGTGATTTTCGCAGGGAGCCTTGGATGCCCGGCAAGTGTTCGAATTCATTGAGACGGCCCGACCCTGATCTTTGCGCGGACTGGGAACGAACCCAGTCCGCGCGAACGTTGGCGTCAGAAAAGAGGCCTTTAGAGTGTTTCGAGCTTTGATGGTGATCCGAATTCAGCTTTGCTGTTATCTCGGCGTAGTGGTCGAACGTATACGCGAATTTTCTTTGGGTCCGGCCAGTCGCTGTGTAGCCTTGGTGCTCCGGAGCGACAGGTGAAGACCGTCGGTAGCCAGGCGAATAGCAGCTCGACCCTTCGCATCGATGACGGACGTCCGTGCAACAGAAGAAGTATGGGCACGACTTTCGGGCTAGTCGCTCTGTAGAAAATGGCGAGCCCATCAAAGAAAGCCCCACAATTACCAGACAGGAAATCTGCGAGCACCGAGTCCGACAGTTTCATGTGAAAAGTCACATCGCCCAAGTCCGCTCATGTAAGCTCGCCGAAACCGGTGCTCGCCGTGACTCCATTTCCTGCAAGCGTCACATCGTCAGAACAACGCGGAATTGTGCTTTGCCGCTCAGCATTCGTGCGTAAGCTTCGCCCGCTTTTTCGAGCGGATAGGTTTCAATCATGGGACGCACACCTGAAAGTTTGGCGAAGTGCAGCGTGTCTTCGGAATCTGCCGGTGTTCCCGTGGACCAGCCCTGCAGGCTCTTACTTCCGCTGATAAGCTGGATCGGTGTGACCTCAATTGGATCGAATGAGGCTCCCACCACGATGAGCTTGCCGTTCGGGCCCAAACCGTCGACTAACTCAGACATTGCTTTTGCGCTTGGGGCGGTCGCCAGAATTACCTTCGCCCCGCCCAGTTTTTGCAATTCCTGGGCGGCGTTCGTCGCTCGGCTGTCGATGTACACGCTCGCCCCCAGTTTCTTCGCGAGCGCGGCGTCTTCGGATCCGCGCCCGATTGCAGCGACCTCGTAGCCAAACTTCTGCGCGAATTGAATTCCTAAGTGACCCAGACCGCCGATGCCCTGCACCGCAACCAGGTCGCCGGGTAACGCACCGCTGTGACGCAGCGAGTTATAGGTCGTAATTCCGGCGCAGAGCAGCGGCGCTGCTTCGGCGTCATTCAGAGTGTCCGGTATAGCCACGAGCGCTTCTTCCGGTGCGACCATGTATTCCTGGTAGCCGCCGTCGTAGCTGATACCCGGAATTTGCAGGTTGCGGCAGTTATTAAAATCTCCGCGCCGGCACTCGCGACAAGTCCCGTCATGGCCGCCGTGCCAGCCGACACCCACACGCTGACCCTGCTTCCACGCGGAAACGCCGGCACCCAGTTCGTCGATGATGCCCGCCACTTCATGTCCGGGAATGCGGGGATACTGAATTCCGGGCCACAAGCCTTCTTTCGTGAGCACGTCACTGTGGCATACACCACAGGCTTGCACTTTGATCCGCACGTGTCCTGCAGCCGGCTCAGGAATTTCGCGCTCGACAATCTGGAAATCTGCTCCGGGATTGGAGACTTGCGCTACCTTCATCGTGCCTACCGCGATTGCTGTCGTTGCCATGAGTCCTCCTAAGAGTCATTTAGTTATTGTCGAAAGCGTACTTGCTGATTTCGGATCGACTGAATGTAGCGATCGAAAAGCGACAGAATCAGAACTGTGCGCTGTTCTCGCTATTAGGGTGTGTAACGGGTGAAGACAAAGTCACGAGCTTTGACAGGCTCGTGGCAGGGGAAGCAGGTTTTCAGCTTCGTCTCGTCCGCCGAAGGGTTGCCGTCCTTATTGAACTGAGCGAACCCCCAGCCTCCTGTCGCGGCGTACTTTTTTGAGTCCTTGACCATAAACTGAAGGTACCAATCCGGGGAGGGCCCGGGAACGAAAGATTGGGCACGGCCAAAGACTTTGTTGTTTTCCTCTGAGGGAACGTAACTCCAGGCTATTCGGGCAATGATCGTGCCGTCCGGGAACGGAAGTTTCCCTTCGCGATATGCCTTGATAGCTGTGTCGTTGCCCAGAATGGCACGAATATCGTTGAGGTCGCCTTCCTCGTGGGCTACAGAGACCAACCTCCAGTCGCGGTATCCGCGGGGAATTTTGATCCCGAAGAGCGGGGCGGCCTCCCCATCAGCGTGTCCAGATGCGTGCGCGATGTGGACGACCACGCCGGCCACCGCTACAACTGCAAACAACAAGAAAGCAATCCGTTTCATAGGTGTTCCTCCTTCTACATTCTTGAGCACCCCGTCACTACTGCTTTTCGTCCGCAGTCTTTTCTGGAACGACAAATGCGACTGTGCCTTTGTCCAGGGTGTGGTGGTTCGCGTCCTCCAATTCAAGGGTCACTTTGTGCGGACCGGGGGGAAGACCCATCAAGATGATTGGGTTCCCACTCGCATCTGCCCATACCCAAGGGGCATCGTCGAGTCTTACGTGAACGTGTCCGACGCGCGGCGAGACCGCCAGAGCACCGGAGCCGAACACAGGCGCAATGTGCACGTTCTGGGCACAATATTGGATAATCACCACGCCACGGGAGGCGAGCGGTCCGGCCTGCGGAGGATCGATGACGATTTTCGCTGGGGGTTCGCTGCCGGTGAGCGGGATAACTGCGGTGAGTCGACAAACGTCCGTGGCGTTTTGTGCCATAGCGGTGACTGCGTACAACACGATGGCAGCGACCGATAGCAGAGTCGTACCTTTCAAGCTTCTATTCAGATTTGCCATGTTGTTTCCTCCAATGTGTTCACTTAAATCGAAAGTCAGATTTATTGAATTGCCGGATGTCCGCCAAAGCGCACCGTTATTCAATTCGTATTTGCATAGCGGTTGGCCGATTTCGCGTATTCGTCTTAGCCAGCATCTCGCCAGACAGTCGGCAGTCTTGGCCCCGTCACCGCCGAGCGTAGGTCATTGTCCAAGAACCTCTATCGCCCGGGTGATACTCATTACCGTCCCATGGCGAACCACAGATATGAAGATGGGCATAAGGCGTCCCGGCAAACATCACCAGTGTTCCTGCGTCACGCATAACTGTTGGCAAACCGGCGACTCTTGCGTCGAAAGGCCAGAGGATCATCCAGTGCGGGCCAATTGGGATGGCCGGGCTTGTCCGGTCAAACGGGTCGGTGAAGCTGTGCTGCGTAGCTCCATTGAGCATGTAGATAAGTCCAGGCTCGGTATTCGTTGGTTTGGGCTTCCCTGCCATGACATCCAGTATCCAGCGCATCCCCATCGGATCCATGCACATATCTGCCGCTCCGATGATATTTTCGTTGCCGGGAACGCACACCCAATGGTTCGTACCCGGACGCAACACGGTCAACTTCCCTTGAGCATCCATTTCTGCAACGGTGGCCTCCCGCGTAATGCTGTCAGGCCCCGACAAGAGCGCTCGTCGAATTTTGGCTTTCACTATTTCGTCTGACATGCTGTTATCTACGTCCATCGTGTTACCCTCCCTCCACTCATCGTTTGTTGCGTCCTGTACTCCGCGATGCCCGGACGGCTCCGCCTCAGCCTGTACCCACATACTGAGTGCGGCGAGGCCCGCGCCCGCGATTGCCGCCGCTTCGACGAACTCTCGGCGTGATATAGCTGTTCGCCGCGCGGAGGCGGAAGAGGCTCCCCCGTTTTCGTTACTTTTCCCGGGCATACCCTCTCCTCGTACTTAGTTCAATAACCATCCACATCGACGACCGCCTTGGCGAAAGCTTCCGGGGCTTCCTGCGGAATGTTGTGGCCGACGCCGCCGGTGATGAGCCGGTAGTCATACTTGCCGGAGAACTTGTTGCGATAGGCTGTGCTCGGCCCGTGGATTGCCCCGTTGGAGTCGCCTTCCATGGTGATGGCCGGCACGGTGACGACAGGAAGCGCGGCCAGCCGCTTTTCGAGGTCGTCATATTTCCGCTCACCATCCGCTAAGCCGAGCCGCCAGCGATAATCGTGCATCACGATGTCAACATGGTCCGGGTTGTTGAAGGAAGGTGCTGTGCGGTTGTACGTGGCATCGTCGAAATTCCACTTCGGCGAAGCCTGGTGCCAGATGAACTTATTGAACTCGTCGAGGTATTTCGCATAGCCGGCCTTGCCGACTTCAGTGGCGAAATAGTACTGGTACCAAAATGCGAATGCAGCCTGGGGCGGCCAAGGTGTCTGGTTGCCCGCAGGGCTGCTAATCAGATAGCCGCTGACGGAAACGATTGCCCTGCAGCGTTCCGGCCATAGTACTGCCATGACGTCCGCTGTGCGCGCACCCCAGTCAAAGCCGGCGACGGTGGCTTTCTGAATTTTGAGCGCATCCATGAGAGCGATGATGTCGAGGCCAACGGCCGACTGCTGGGCGTTGCGCATGGTCGCGCTGGAGAGAAAGCTGGTGGTGCCATAGCCGCGCAGATAGGGAACGATCACCCTGTATCCGGCCGCTGCCAACAATGGCGCTACATCGACAAAGCTGTAAATGTCGTAAGGCCAGCCGTGCAGGAGAATTACCGCAGGGCCGGTGGCGGGGCCAGTTTCTGCGTAGCCAACATTCAGGAGGCCGGCGTCGATCTGCTTTATTGAGGCGAACGACGTGTTCTTGGCGCTCGCTGCCGTGTTCGCCATCGCTGATACACTCCCATCGTCGTGCGCCAATAGTGAGCTAGGAGCGAACATCGTGGCTCCAACAGAGACGCCAGCCATTGCTAGGAGACTACGGCGCGATATTCCTTTCGATTGCTTCATGGTTAATGTTCCTTTCTATTCCTGCTGTGGGCCCGACCGTCCCGCATCGGCCGCGATGAACACATCAGACCAGAAGCGTGGATTGGAAACAATTGGACGATGGTATGGGAATACCTTGGTATCGGTCGATGCGACAAACGGCGTTCGGTGCAGCGCGATGGTCAGACGATTTGCCAGTCTCGCCGAGGCGGCGACCGTAACCGCTCGCCAATCTCGACTTGTACACCGTGGAGGGCTATCTATCAACTCCAACTCGTTGAAACTCCTCTTACGCCTATCGCTTAGGGAGTGAATGTATAAGTTTGGGATACGCCCTCCTGTGCGATTCATCCATGCGCATCGCCCATGGCGGACGAGCTCTGCGCGAGTGGACGGTCACCTAAAAGGGCATCAGTGACTTCTTGCGTTATAACAATCGAGCTGGCGTAGTTTGGGAGATTGGTAACGAGTGCGGCGTGCATGAACTCCTCTGAGTAGTCCGCGGTCGCGTCCTTCGCCACAGTGACGTCGTAGCCGAGCTCGACCGCAAAACGCACAGTTGATTCAACGCATGTGTGCGCGATGAGACCGGCGACAATGAGCCTCTGGATGCCGTGCCTTTTGAGTTGCAAATCCAGATCGGTGTTAGCAAAGCCACTGGAACACCAATGCTCCTGGGCCACGATGTCTCCCGGCTGAGGAGCAAATTCGGCGCGGAACTCGCCACCCCAAGTTCCATATTCAAACGTTTTTCGCGACCAGGCTGCTTTCTGAATCGGGGCGGTGTACTTCCAGGTCTCGTAGTCGCCGGGACGGTATCGATGATGCATCGCATAGAAAACCCGTATCCCTGTCGTTCGCGCTGCGGTCAGCAACTGCAACATGTGAGAGACGCAGTCATTCGCCTCTGCAACGCTTTTGATGCGATCCCATATTTTGCCACCCTCGGAAATGAAGTCGTTGTAGGGATCGATGACGAGAAGTGCAGTGTTCGCTTTGTCGAACTCTAGATTCGTCATGATTGTCCTACCTGCGTTCACTCAAGACCTCTGCGTTGCTCTAGCTACTTTCCATCGCAAAAATGAAGGATAAGAGGAGCGTAAACAGCGGAGGCGGACCCAAGGGTGGGAGCCAGAACGTTCCGTTTGTGCAGTGGTATTCGAGAGAGTAATAAAACATTTTGAA
>Ga0208455_1000779_pt1 | contig 11771 bp, 10 predicted proteins | sample June2015DPH_4_50_FD_184690 | JGI IMG/M metagenome (GOLD analysis project Ga0208455, IMG submission 184690) | Peatland microbial communities from SPRUCE experiment site at the Marcell Experimental Forest, Minnesota, USA - June2015DPH_4_40... | ecosystem: Environmental > Terrestrial > Soil >... | reverse complement strand
CAGCTTGATGATATTATCCTGGGTCACGGCGTATCACTCCTTCAGTGGAGAAGTGGAGGCCTCGAACACCCCCACGATACGCCGCCTTACCCCTTCACGCCGTCACCAACTTCCGCGCATAGCTCAGAGTGCCATGCCTAGCAGGATTGCCACACAATTTGATGATGAGCTGTTCGGGCTGTTTCAGGCCCGCACTCATGCCTTGCGAGCGAGTATTTGGCCTAGTCCCGGTCCAGGAGTGCATATCACAAAACAGAAAGTGCGCCGCGCGATCAAACGACTGACAAGTCTTTCGGAGGCCGCGCTTCTGCGTTCAAAGCATGTCCGTCGGCTACTCAAGAATTTCGATTACCGGAAACAGTGGCATGTCACGAAGAGTAAGGGTCACGGCAGAGACGCGAAACGCCGCAACTTCAAACAATGGTATGAAAGGAAGATAACGACAAGAAACTGCGTCTACGCGTTGTGGAACGGGAAGCGCTGCCTCTATGTCGGGCGGACACTAAACGGCAAGGGGCGACCAACGCATCATTTTGACAGGCATTGGTTTGGCGCTGTCTCGCGAGTAGACGTTTTTGCGTTTGACCGGAAAAGAGGCGTGCCGCGATTTGAATGCCTTTTCACCCATCGGCACGAGCCGTCATATTCGACGATTCGGCCGGCTTCAAAAAAATACTATCTGCGGTGTCCGATCTGCGAGAACAGCAAAGAAATTCGCCGCGAGGTCAAAGCGCTCTTTCGACTGCGGTGAAATTAGCGGCGAAGTTTGTCCCGGATTTCGTTTCACTCAATCCGGGCTATGCTTGCTTTTCACACCTTGATTCCATATTTTGCGACTCGACGAGCATTGATCGCCGATTCCTTGCCGATCATTTCCAGCGCTGCACGAGCGCGCTTCGAACTCTCTAACATAATCGGCGTTGCATTCAAGATTCGATTGAATTGAAGGCTTGCGTCAATCATTTGTCGCAGAGTCCGCCCTTCGTTCTCCTTAAACGCTTTATAGAAACCATCTACCGGAATTGCAGCAAGGGAAATTAGAGTCTGCTCTTCGAAGCCCTTGTTCTTCAAGTCAAGCATTAGGCTTGCGGCATCACGGGTGTCCTTAAAGGATTCGCATTTCGCCCTGAAGGCCTCGACGACATCTGGATCGGACACTTCATTAGCAAACGGATATTCTGCCAGATCAAATTGCGCTCGTTCCTGAGGCCTTTTCGCAACGTATGCTTCTATCATTTCCACCGCCTGCGCATTTCGGCCAAGTTGTTTGAACAGGACAATTGTTCCATTCATGTTCAAAGGATCTATTTGCGGAATGTCTGCCATGAAAGCTGCAAACATGGTATCGAGAACATCGTCCTGATTATCGTCGAAAGAATTGTGATACTTGTCCCATGCTAGGCTGAAAGAATTACTAGCCTTACTGGCCAGCACCTTATCATGCAGTTCCTTACCGGCTTTTTTCGTTTTGTCTGGATTGAAGTATCCGTCCTTTACTCCGTCGATAAGGACCAAATCGAAATCATCCGTCCATACGTACCCGTAGGAGTCCAACAGAGCGTTCCAAGCCGCTTCTTTTGGAGAAAGTGTTTCCTCGACGCTCTCCCCATAGCGACTCTTTGCCTTCCTTTCAGTGAGAAAACTCAATGTTGGAGCTTCATTTGGTTGAAAATGACTCCAGCAAAAAAGTGCAAGTGACGCAGTTGCAATACGCATGACTTCGTCATCAAAGTCAGCCAACAGCGGTTTAATAGATTGAACCATACGGTCACTCTTCTTGATCACTCTGATGTTTGAAATTCCAAGCGCTGTGCAGTTTTCAGCGATTCGAGTACTAATAATGTCTTTTCCAGCGAGGGCGATTTGTACAGCCTCTTTGGTAGAAGGACTAAATGTAAGTGTCTCATCCACAACCTTTTCCAGATAGGTGGCAAACTTTTGCCGATCTCCTTGTTCAAGGGCTTCGTCATTTAGCAAGAGGACGACTTTGCAGTTTCTTTCTTCCTTCAGAAAGGAAGCGAGTCCTAATTATGGAGTTGACTCCACATAATACAAAATCTAGTGTTTTCAGTACCTTGGCAAGGTTGTGAACTGGTAGATTTGACTAAGCTATTGGAATTGCAGTAATTATGTATGCCTTTGGTCGCGGACAAAAATCCTAGCGCCGAAACCGAAGTCACGCCCGAGATGGTCCGTGCCGGCATGGCCCACCATAGAGGGATTCACACTATTGGAAGCATGGGAAGGCGATTTGGGGCGCGATGAATTGGTGATCTCTATTTTCCAGGCAATGTCCCGCGCTCAGGCACAAAGCGTCTGAGGATTCTGATTACCTTCTTCGTACCGTCAATGATCGCGCGCAGCCGTTCATGTGGAAAGGCTTCACAAATAATATTTTCAGGGTCGGATTTTGTACGCACGGAGGCAACCATTGTAATGTTGTCCGGCGTTAGAGTACCCCAAAGGCCATGCGCCATGAAATTTCGATCTTCTCGAATGAGTTCGGCGTAATCCAATGCGATCTGAATTGCGCGGCTTTTAGCTTCATCGAAATGCCGAGGGACCAGTGTTTGAAGCATCGCAATCTTATTTTCAGGCTGCATTCTGGTGGTTATCAGTCTTCCGTCTTTCATTTGAAGCTTTAGAATATGCCAGATCAACTCACTCAGTACATGATCGAGGCGTGAGAACTCGACTATCGTGCGTCCTATAAGTTTTTCGTGGGTTAAGCTGATGTGTGGTTGAAAGTGTTGATCCGGTCGAAGATCAATCGGTGGCGACTTTTGCCTTGTGATCTTCGTTCGCTTATTATCATCCAAACTAGAAGGACGTTTTGACATGGCACGCCACCCACAAAACGACAACGAACCATACAGCGATGAAGAGGCTCAACGTCGCTTCATTGCTGCGGTGAAGGCCGGGCTAAACACCAAGCCCACGCCCCTCAAGAGCATGACTCCGAAGGGCGTCCCGGCGCAATCGAAGAAGCGCCGCAATCGGAAGGCACCATAGATATGACGAAGCAATCCGAGGCAGAGAAGCGCATATGCGACATTAGTAACAAAATAGCGAAGACTGGGCCTGATTTGATTAATGCGGTGAGGCAGAAAGATATTAAGAGGGGCAAAGCTATTATTACGGAATGCGACAGGCTCGCGCGCGAATTATCCGAAGCATGGAAGGAATTTGAAAATACAGAGGGGATCACCTAGTCATGGAAGCGGATGTCAGACTTGAATTGCTGCGCATGGTTGCCGAACGGGAGCCAGCGCGTCCAACCCGAGACTTAATGACACTCGCGGACTCGCTTGCGAGTTGGGTTGAAACGCGCCGTTTCCCGGAAGAGGCTACTGCCGATTACACGGCATGTCATAGCCGTTCCTAATATCGGTCTCAATATCCAGCCGCTTTGTCTTATCTGATTCCAGATAGAGCAAAACGCTGTTTGACCCTTCGCGATCAAAGCAAGCTTTGCGATGATGATTTAACGGACGATCTGAAAGATCGCCCGTTTCACCAACGTAAATGAAGGTATGAACTCCCTTCCCATCCTGAATCTCACGCTTGCTCTGGACGTAAACTGCACCCAAAGCTTTGAAGCTATCCGAACGAGGATAGATAGCGAACTCGTATTTCTTTCCAGATTCACCAGTTAGCGTAATTGTTCCGAGCTTGCTCATTGGCAGCTCACTCCTCTGGTTCAAGGTGCGAGCCGCTTGACCTAGGCAACCGATTCAGCTTTTAGTCTGATCGCTACTCAGCCGTCCCGCACGCGGCTCACAACCACGCGGGGCGAAAATCGAGAGAATGGAACCGTCGGACGCCACATCCGGCGGTTTCTCGATTCTCGCAGTCAGTGGCGAATCTCAACCGATTCGCGTGTTGCGAGCAATACGGAAATTTGCCGAATTAGCAGCGGGAACCGGCGTTATTGTCCGTCCTCGTCCCAAAATGGCAATTCAAGCTGTCTAGGATCGCCGCGCCTTCGATTCTTCTTGCGCCAGCGCAGAAACCGCGCGGCCCGATGTTTGAAAACCGGCTTAGTGAGGTTGCCGGTACATCAACCGCTTGCCTTCAATGCCTTTGATCGCGGCAAGAGTGCGGTCGATGTCGCTGTAGCCGAGCGCCACGCGGTGATTGTAGCGGTGGTCGAACTCGGCGAGGTAGCGGTGAAGATGCTTCTCTTTGCAATGCTGATAGACGCCGCGCATTCCGCGTTTAAAGATCGAGAAGTAGCCTTCCGCTGAATTGGTGTGAATGGCGCGGCCATCCTCATATCGGACGTACTCGCCAGACGTATGATGCACGGTTTCATGCGCGGTGAAGGTATCAGCCGCATTGAAATAGAGCCGACTTTCATCCGTGTGCAGCCGCGACTCACGCGCGATGTTATCGCCGACGATCTTCTCGACCGTGGCCTGATCGGCAACGGGAACATGGAACGTGCGGACGTTTCCTCCACGTTCGACAAGCGCGACGATGGGACGCTTGTTTGCGGAGCCGCGCCCGGTCTTGCTGCCCCGAGTGTAAGGGCGACCGCTGGTCGTCTTGGTGCGGACCTTGGCCTTATCGACGGGGCCGTAATAGGTTTCGTCGGCCTCAACGATCTTGCCTTCGCCACCGAGCGGGCCAAGGCCGCCAGACCGCATCGCTTCGCGGATACGGTGGCACATGAACCATGCCGACTTGTAATCAAGGTTCAAGGCGCGGTGGAGCTGATGGGCACTCATGCCCTTCTTGCTGGCGTTGAGCAGGTAGAAGGCCATCAGCCACTTATTCAGCGGAATATGGCTGCGCTCCATGACCGTCCCAGTGGTGACGGTGAAATCCTTGCGGCAATCCTTCTCGGCGCAGCGATACCAACCGGGCTTTTTCGTCCTGTAGGCGTGGTTGATAACACCGCAATGGCTGCAAACCGGGCCTTCTGGCCAACGCAGCTTTTCAAGCCATTCGCGGGCGGCTTCGGGGGACTGGAAATGCGGGGCGATAAAGCTGTTCGACATGGCTCAATTCCCTCAAAACTGAGCCAAACCTAGCATTTGTGGCTTGTGGAGTCAAGTCCATAATTGGGAAGCGAGTCCTAATACGTCGCCAGCATCGAGCTTGTTACCTTTTCTCTCAAGATCATCGATGCAAACGATCTGATTTCGGACGGTCAAGAATAGACCGGGCGCTGCGCCAGCCAAGGCATTTCGCGTCAATGGAAATAAGTTCAATAACCAAGCATGACGACGTCCCAAGCCTTCGGTACTTTCAACAACCGCTTTCAAGGTGTCTAATGATGCACCCGCTGCGATCTGTTCAGGCTTGACGGTATTCTCGAAGATTGAATACTTGAGCTCTTCAAGAGAATTCACTCCAAAGAGTGACACATATGCGCAGCGGCCCACTGCGATACCGCCATTTCTGCTGCTCGCGTCGACTAGGCATTTCTTCCAGAGATACGTTTTACCAACGCCCCAGGGTCCTTTGATGCAAAGGACTTCCGGAACCGCCGAACTCAGAAATTGAAATAACTCCTTCTTCACAAGTTCAGTGGACAAACTATTGCTCCTAAAGCGTCGACCAATAATGCAACTTCTTACAACGCCTTATTACTCTCCTTCATCTTGTCAGCCTCGACATACACCTGAGCGCCGAGGTCCAGGAACTTCTTCGACATCTCCTGCATCCCGACTTCCTTGTCGTTCAGCGTCGCCGCATAATCCCGCACGTCCTGGGTGATCTTCATCGAGCAGAATTTCGGCCCGCACATGGAGCAGAAATGCGCCACCTTGTGCGCCTCCTTGGGCAGCGTCTCGTCGTGGTAGCTGCGCGCGGTATCCGGGTCCAAGGAGAGGTTGAACTGATCGACCCAGCGGAACTCGAAGCGGGCGCGGGAGAGCGCGTCGTCGCGCAGCTGCGCCGCCGGATGGCCCTTGGCGAGGTCGGCGGCATGGGCGGCGATCTTATAGGCGATGACGCCTTCTTTGACGTCGTCGCGGTCGGGTAGGCCGAGATGCTCCTTCGGCGTGACGTAGCAGAGCATGGCGGTGCCGAACCAGCCGATCATGGCGGCGCCGATCGCGCTGGTGATGTGATCGTAGGCCGGCGCAATGTCGGTGACGAGCGGGCCGAGCGTATAGAACGGCGCCTCGCCGCATTCCTTGAGCTGCTTGTCGACGTTGACTTTTATCTTGTGCAGCGGCACATGGCCGGGGCCTTCGATCATCACCTGGCAGCCTTTGGCCCAGGCGATCTTGGTGAGTTCGCCCAGGGTCTCCAGCTCGGCGAATTGCGCGCGGTCGTTGGCGTCGCGGATCGAGCCGGGGCGCAGGCCGTCGCCGAGCGAGAACGACACGTCGTATTTGCGCATCAGGTCGCAAATCTCGTCGAAGCGCTCGTAGAGGAAGCTCTCCTTGTGATGCGCCAGGCACCACTTGGCCATGATCGAGCCGCCGCGCGAGACGATGCCGGTGACGCGGTTGGCGGTGAGGTGGATGTAGGCAAGCCGCACGCCGGCGTGGATGGTGAAATAATCGACGCCCTGCTCGCATTGCTCGATCAGCGTGTCCTTGTAGCACTCCCAGTCGAGTTTGACCGGATCGCCGTCGACCTTCTCCAGCGCCTGATAGATCGGCACTGTTCCAATGGGGACTGGCGCATTGCGCAGAATCCATTCGCGGGTGTTGTGGATGTTCCTTCCGGTGGAGAGGTCCATCACCGTGTCGGCGCCCCAGCGGATCGCCCACACCATCTTTTCCACTTCCTCCTCGACGGACGAGGTGACGGCGGAATTGCCGATATTGGCGTTGATCTTGGTGAGAAAGTTCCGGCCGATGATCATCGGCTCGAGCTCGGCGTGATTGATGTTGGCGGGAATAATGGCGCGGCCGCGCGCGACCTCGCTCCTGACGAATTCCGGCGTGACGAAGAGCGGCAGCGAAGCGCCAAAGCTTTCGCCGTCGTCATGCGCCGCCTGCGCGGCTTCGAGCATCTTTTTGCGGCCGAGATTCTCGCGCTCGGCGATGTAGATCATTTCCTTGGTGATGACGTCGGCCCGCGCCCATTCGAGCTGGGTGAGGGGCTTGCCGGCAAGCCCGCGCAGCGGCTTCGGCGTGTTGGGGAAATTGCGGGCGAGATGCTTGCCGGTGACGTTGCCGTTGTCGACCGGCTGGATCGGCCGGCCGTCGTATTCCTCGACACCGCCGCGCTCGCGCACCCATTCGATCCGCGTGCGCGGCAGGCCCTTCGCGACGTCGATCGTGGCGTCGGGGTCGGTATAAGGCCCGGACGGGTCGTAGACCGGCAGCGGCGGCTCGCCGGAAGAGGCGTCGAGCACGATCTCGCGCAGCGGCACTTTCAGCTCGGGCGCCGTGTCCGGCCGCGCATAGATTTTACGCGAGCCGGCGATCGGTCCGGTGGTGACCTTCGGCGTGGCGAGATCGGATTCGGTAAGAGGCTTGTTCATCGGTGCGCTCCAGGATTTTCCAATTGGCGCATGATCGTTTTCATGCGCGATAGCCCTTGACGCTGAGAAAGCCGCCCAGCACGAGTGCGATCACGGCAAAGATCGGCACGGCGGCGGATCCGGCATAGACCGTGCTGCCGATCATTGCGGTGACCTGCGGCAGCACGAGGCGGAGGACGCCGCCGATCACCGCCAGCCAGCCGAGGATGGTGACGATGACGCGCCAGTCCGCCGTCCACGCCCGATGCACGTTGAGAATGGCGAGGCCGGCCGGGAGCGAAAGCACTCCGGAAATGAAGATCAGCGCGTTGCTGTGGACGAACTCCGCGATCATGGCGGCATAGGCCGCCTGGTTCAGCAGCATGCCGATCCCGGCGACAACGAAGTACGGGCCCATGAGCCTGGCGATGAAGACGGGGGGTTGCATGGCATATCCCTTTCCGCGGCGCTCTCCCGCGATGCCGCATCGCGAATTTCGTCGCGATGGCGCGCTGTGGTCTTGCTGGTCTCGGGACGTGCTGGCAGTAGAAGGTATTCCTGTCCCTTCGCCGGCATGACCCGGATCAGGTTCAAAGGGTTTTTCGCGGTCGCGGGTCCAAACCCGCCGGCGGTTTCTCAGCTCCCTCCCGGGAGCTCCCCTCGGAACACATTTAATGTAGGCCGATGGCGCCTTCTGTCAACGCAGGTCGGCGACCGTAGGGGCGGCCCGTCTGGCCGCCCCGCCGGCCGGTTTGGGCGCCCGCAAGGGGCGCCGCTGCCGGAAATTCACCGATCGGGCTTGAGCCGCGCCAGGGCGTCGGCCCAGACCTGCGATCGATCGTCGTCGAACACCAGCGCCGGATCCTCCGGCAACGTGACCCAGACCCCATGCGCCAATTCGTTATCGAGTTGCCCCGGCGCCCAGCCGGCATAGCCGAACGCAACCAGGCTCTTCGCCGGCCCCTTGCCCAGCCCGATGTCGCGCAAAACGCCGGGGGCGCCGGTGAGCGCCACGCGGCCGTCAATGTCCAAGGTTTCGGGACGGTGATAATCGGCGCTGTGGATCACGAGCCCGATGTTGAGATTGACCGGGCCGCCGACAAAAACCCGGACGCTGTCGGTCACGCCGCTTGCGTCGGCGCCGAACGCCGCCAATAGGCTGGCGATCGAGTGTTTGTCGGCCGGACGATTGATGACGACGCCGAGCGCGCCGTCGCGATCATGCCGCGCCAAAAGAATGACGGCATGATCGAAGGCCGGCTGCCGCAGCGCCGGCGATGCGATCAGGAGTTGCCCGACAAATGACGTGCGGCCGGAAATGTCCGGCTCGGTCGGCAGTGCGGCATGCAGCACCGTTGCCGACAGGACGATCGCCGCTGCGGCCACAATCCAGCGCCTATGATCGTACGCCAGCACGATCGACCCACCGCGCCTTCGCCCCCCGGGGCATGATCGCGCCGCGGCGCCGGCGGTGCAACACCTCTCGTGAGCGGGCGGAAACCCCTTACTGACAGACGGCGCGGGTGACGACCGTTTCGACCGGACACTCGCCTTTGGCCGGCTCTTGCCGCGACAGCAAGGTCGGCGCCGGGCAGTTTTCCGCCGTCGTCACGTCGAGCGACGTGCCGCCGGTAAAGCCTTTGGCGCGGCAACCGTTGGCCGCCGCCGCCGCACAATCGGGCGCGCCGTTCGGCGCCTTGTCGCAGCGCTCGCGCATCTCAATGAGCCGCGTGTTCGGCAGCCGCACCACGACGCCGGCGGCGTCCTTGCTGACATCGACCGCGTTTTTCACCGCCTCTTGCGTGGCGGTGGCGGCGCCTTTGGCGGCTTCTTTCGAGGTTTTGCCCAAATCCTCGAATTTGCCGCGAGCGTCATTCAGCTTGGCACCGAAATAGGCGATCGAGCCGTTCCACCAGCTTCCCAGCTCATGCAGGAAGCCCGGTTTGTTGGCAGTCGGCGGTGACGGTGATGGCGGTGCCGTGGCGGCAGCCCCGGGAGCCGTTTGATTGTCGCCGGCGACGGCAATCGCCGGCACGCTTGCCGACAGCGCTGCTACCAACAGCGCCACAAGCGCGGCGATGCATAAAGTGTTAGGAGCGACCCTCGTCATGGTTTGTTGGCTTAGAATACGCGCACGACGACGATAAAGCCAACCACGATGGCAACCGCCGCCAAGCCGGCCCACATCCCGAGCCGCTTCTCGATGATGCCGCGCGCGAGCGGGCCGTAGCGGTTGAGCAGAAAGGCCTCGATGAAGAACCGCATGCCGCGCGTGATGACCGACAGCAAGATAAACAATCCGATATTGAAGCCGGCAAAGCCCGAGGTGATGGTCACGATCTTGTAGGGGATCGGCGTCAATCCCTTGAGCAGGATGATCAGCGCGCCGTATTGCGCATAGGCCGCGCGGAACGCCTCGACCTTGTCGCCGTAGCCGTAGAGGTGGATCAGCCACTGCCCAACGGTGTCGTAAAGCACCGCGCCGATGAAATATCCCAGCATGCCGCCGGCGACCGAGGCGGCGGTGCAGATGGTGGCGAACAGCCACGCCCTGTCGGGCCGCGCCAGCGCCATCGGGATCAGCATCACATCCGGGATGATGGGAAAGAACGAGCTCTCGCAAAAGGATACGAGCGCCAAAATCCATGTCGCGTGCGGCTTGCCGGCGACGTCGACGCACCAGTCGTAAATGCGGCGGATCATGAGGGCTGCTTAGCGGCGGGTGGCGCCATTGTCCATCGGCCGCGACCACCCCGGACCGCGGCGGCGGGTTTCAGCGCCTTTTGCGGGCGCGGCGGCCCTCGAGGATGACGACTTGGCGGCGCGAAGCGTCGTCCGGAATCTTCTTGGGCACCTTCTCGGCAATCCCCAGGAGCCGCTCGCGGCGGTCCATTTCCTTCCAGACGTCATCCGGACGGATACCATTGGCGACCCACAGCACCACAAGATTGTAGATGAGGTCGGCGCTCTCCTTGATCACGGCGTCGCGGTCGCCATGCATGGAATCGATGACCACCTCGACCGCCTCTTCGGCGAGCTTTTTCGCCATCTTGCTGCGGCCCGAGCGCAACAGCCGCGCGGTCCGCGAGGTCGACGGATCGTCGTGCCGGCAGGCCAGCGCGGCCTGGAAGAGGCGGTTGATCGAATCAGCCATCGGGCTATGAGAATAGCGCGATATCGTCGCAATTGTGTTAAACGGCAAAAAAGCGGCCTGGCTCAGTCGTCCTGGGCCAGGAGGCCGGCATTGCCGCCCACCGCCGCCGTGTTGACGGTCACCACCTGCTCGGCCGCGAAGCGGCGGAGGTAATTTGGGCCGCCGGCTTTGGGGCCGGTGCCGGACAGTTCGGTGCCGCCGAACGGCTGCGTGCCGACCACCGCGCCGATCATGTTGCGATTGACGTAGACATTGCCGTGCGGCAGCCGCGCCGCGATGTGCTCGACGGCGCTGTCGATCCGGGAATGAATGCCGAGCGTCAGCGCGGTTCCGTTCGCCGCGATGTCGTCGAGCAGCATCTCGATCTCGTCCGCGCGCCAGCGCACGACGTGGAGCACCGGCCCGAAGACCTCCTCCTTCAGCTCCGCGGCGCGGTCGAGCTCGATCAGCGCCGGCGCCACATAGGTTCCGCCGGCGGGCCACGCCTGGTCGCCGTCCCAGCGGAAACGCAAGCGGCCGGCGCGCGCCATGTCGGCGATCCAGCTTTCGAGCTTGTCCTTGGCCTCGGCGCCGATCACCGGGCCGACATGGGTTGAAGGCTCGCGCGGATCGCCGACTTTCAATTCGCGCATGGCTTCGCTCAGCATGTCGAGCATTGGGTCCGCCACGTCGTCCTGCAGGCAAAGAAGCCGCAGCGCCGAGCAGCGCTGACCGGCGGAGCGGAAAGCGGACGCCATGACGTCGTCGATGACCTGTTCCGGCAGCGCGGTGGCGTCGACGATCATGGCGTTGATGCCGCCGGTCTCGGCGATCAACGGCACGATCGGACCGCGCTTGGCGGCGAGCGCTTGATTGATGGCGCGGCCGACGTCGGTCGAGCCGGTGAAGACGACGCCGGCGGCGCTGGCGTCGGGCACGAGGCTCGCACCGACGGCGCCGTCGCCGGGGACGAGATGCAGCGTGCTTTTTGGCACGCCGGCCTCATGCAGCAGCGCGACCGCGCGCGCGGCGACGAGCGGCGTCTGTTCGGCCGGCTTGGCCACGACGGCATTGCCGGCGACGAGCGCCGCGCTCACTTGGCCGAGGAAGATGGCAAGCGGGAAATTCCACGGGCTGATGCAGACGAAAACGCCGCGGCCGCGGTAGCGTAGCATGTTGCTTTCGCCGGTCGGTCCCGGCATCGGCTGC
>Ga0208455_1000774_pt1 | contig 11808 bp, 14 predicted proteins | sample June2015DPH_4_50_FD_184690 | JGI IMG/M metagenome (GOLD analysis project Ga0208455, IMG submission 184690) | Peatland microbial communities from SPRUCE experiment site at the Marcell Experimental Forest, Minnesota, USA - June2015DPH_4_40... | ecosystem: Environmental > Terrestrial > Soil >... | reverse complement strand
ATTTCTCCGGCATCGTGCCCTGCGGGATTTCCGATCCGCGCCACGGCGTCACCAGCCTCGCCGATCTCGACCGCCGGGTTTCGCTGGCGCAGCTCGACAGCGTCCTGCGCGCTGAGTTCGAACGGCAGTTCGGCGCCACGGCCGATGCTCAGCTGGTTTCGAGTATCGAGAAAAGTTCGCCGCGACGGCGCAGCGCCAGTTCTTCATCGGTGCCGTCGCGCTGATCGATTTGCACGACGCGGGCGCCGGGCGGCCCCTCGCGGCAGAGCTCGATCATGGTCAGGACGACCTCTTCCAAGCCGGCGAACAGCGCCTCGACCGAGCCGTCGCGGCAATTGCGCACCCAGCCTTCGACACCGCGTTCGAGCGCCATCAGTTCGGTCCAGGCGCGAAAGCCGACGCCGTGCACCCGGCCGCGGACAACGACACAGCGGATCACATCCATGCGAATTCTCTGAGGTTGCGCGGCCCGGCCCCAAGTGGACGCAACCAGTGGCTCAAGGACGCGACGTACGAGTTCGGCAACTCCCACTCGCGCGCTGCCGCAATTACAATCTCCATATAGCCCGAGCGCGGCCGGCCCACACCACGCGGACGGGCGATATAAACCAGCGCCATGCGGCGGCGGCCGGCGTGCTGCACCGGCAGCATCTCGGCCCGATATAATCCGGCCGCCATGTTCTCCCAGGCGTCGAGCGTCGCGCGGTCGCGCGGCGTCAGCCGCCACAGCACGCCGTGGACCGCCGCGACGCGCCGCGGCTCGACCGAGGCGTACCCGTCGGCGGTAATGACGAAGCGGTAGTTCGCCAGCGTCGCGGCACCGAGCGGCACCGCACCCGGGGCGTGCGCACGCATGACGGCGCGGCTCATGTTCGACCCATAGGCGAAATGCAGCATCACGGCGGGACCGCTCCAGGCGCCACGCTCAGCCTGCGTGGCCGCGTCGCAGCCCATAGCGATACGACGATCGCCACGATGACGGGGACGAAGGCGATCAGCAGCAAGATCGCCACCATCAGCCAGGCAAGATCGTAATGCGGCGAGCCGAGCAAAATGGCGACGATCGAAACCAACAGGATCAAGCCAAGCGCACTCGCCGTATTCGCATCCGGGGCTTCGCCGGCCAGCGCGTTGTAGAACGAAGCGGTGATGATGATCAGCAGGACGACCGAGAGTGCGTAAAGAAGGCTGACGCCAGCCGCCAGCCCGGCGGCGCGGCCGGCATCGCGCAGGCGTTTGGCATGAAGCGCAAACCAGATCCAGACGAGCAGCGCCTGGGCCGCCACGAAAGGCCACAGCCCGCCGCGCGCAATCACCTCCGGCGCCGTAAGCAGGTGCGACGCCGCGCCGGCGAGATAGACAACAACCACGGCAAGCGCGAACGCTTGCGGCGGCAACCGCCCGGACGGCGAGAACAGAAAGCGCAGTGCTTGCATGTTGTCAGCCCCAGCGGCACCGGCCTGCGCCGCGGAATGACGCTTAGGCGAATTCCATGATCACCGCGTCCACGGCGACGCTATCGCCCGGCTTGACGCGGATGTTCTTGATGGTGCCATCGCGCTCGGCGCGCAGGATATTCTCCATCTTCATGGCCTCGATTACGGCCAAGGTCTCGCCGGCCTTGACCTCCTGGCCTTCGGCGACGGCGAGCGAAACGACCAGGCCGGGCATCGGGCAGCGCACGGATTTTTCGCTGGCCGACAGCGTCTTCACCGGCATCAGCCGCGCGTAAGCGGCTTCGCGCTCGGTATAGACGAAGGCCTTCACTTCAACGCCGCGGTGCGCAAGCTCGAAGCCGTTGGGGATCATACGCACGTGCGCCGCCAAGGCAGTGCCATCGAGCGAGCCAACCCAGACCGGCATGCCGGGAATCCATTTCGAGGTCAGGACGTGACTATTGCCGTCCTCGAACAGCACCGTGATGGCTTCGCCTTCGCGCACGACATCGGCGTGAATCTCGTCCGCGCCGAGCCAAATGGCGCGCCGGCGTTCGCGGGTCACCGCGCTGTTCGATTGCCCGGAGATGCGGCGTTTGCGCTCGCCCATCACATGGTCGATGGCGGCGGCGACGCCGGCGAGTGTCCGCGCCACCGCGCCGGTCGGCCGCGGCCGCTCGAAGCCGCCGGGAAATTCCTCGGCAATGAAGGCCGTGCTCAGCTTGCCGGAGCGCCAGCGCGGCCGCTGCATGATGGCGGCGAGAAACGGAATGTTGTGACGGATGCCTTCAATGGTAAACGCATCGAGCGCATCGGCCTGGGCATCGATTGCCTGATCGCGAGTCTTGGCGTGGGTGACCAGCTTGGCGATCATCGGATCGTAATAGAGCGAGATTTCCCCGCCCTCGAAGACGCCGGTGTCGTTGCGCAGCGTCACGCCGTCATGCTTGCCTTCGGCCGGCGGCCGGTAGCGCACCAGCCGGCCGATCGAGGGTGCGAAGTTGCGGTAGGGATCCTCGGCATAGATGCGGCTCTCGACCGCCCAGCCGTCAAGCTTGATGTCGCCCTGCTTGAGCTTAAGCGGCTCGCCCGCAGCAACGCGGATCATCTGCTCGACCAGATCGATGCCGGTGACCAGCTCGGTCACCGGATGCTCGACCTGAAGCCGGGTATTCATCTCCAGAAAAAAGAAGCTCCGGTCCTGACCGGCGACGAACTCCACCGTGCCGGCGCTGTCGTAGCCGACGGCTTTCGCCAGCGCGACCGCCTGCTCGCCCATTTTTGCGCGGGTCTTGGCGTCGAGCAGCGGGCTCGGCGATTCCTCGATGACCTTCTGGTTGCGGCGCTGGATCGAGCACTCGCGCTCGCCGAGATAGATGACGTTGCCGTGCTTGTCGCCCAACACCTGGATTTCGACGTGGCGCGGATCGGTGATGTACTTTTCGATGAAGACGCGATCATCGCCAAAGCTCGATTTCGCCTCGGAGCGCGCGCGTGCGAAGTTTTCCGCCACCTCGCCTTTGGTGAAGGCAATGCGCATGCCTTTGCCGCCGCCGCCGGCGGACGCCTTGATCATCACCGGGTAACCGATCTGTTCGGCGATGACGATCGCCTGAATGTCATCCTCGATGACGCCGAGATGACCGGGGACGGTCGAGACCTTGGCGCGAGCGGCCGCCTTCTTCGACTCGATCTTATCGCCCATGGCGGCGATGGCTTTGGGATTCGGCCCGATAAACACAATACCGGCCTTGGCCAGCGCTTCCGCGAATGCCGCGCGCTCGGAGAGGAAACCATAGCCCGGATGCACCGCCTCGACGCCGCTCTGCTTGCAGGCGGCGATGATATTATCGACGACGAGGTAACTCTGTGCCGCCGGCGGCGGCCCGATCGGGATCGCCATGTCGGCCATCTCGACATGCAAGGCGTCGCGGTCGGCCTCGGAATAGACCGCGACAGTCTCGATGCCCATGCGGCGGGCGGTTTTGATGATCCGGCAGGCGATCTCGCCGCGGTTGGCAATCAGGATTCGCTTGAACATTCCGGGTATGAAACTCGCGTGCCGGTTGTTTGGCTTAACGGTGTCGTCGCCGCCGTGTCAATGACGGCCGCGAGTCGGTCGGCCGTTGCCGGCGTGGCCGCCGAAAGCCCCCTCTGACAAGCTTGTTTATGCGATGAAGGGGCCCTTGGCTATCAGGCCGCAGGATTCCCGGCCGGAGCGCCAGTTGTCCAGCAAGCCGCTACTGGGCGTACGGCAACACGCCGCGATTACATCCGCACGAAGCTGTGGCCGAGGCGGTGACCCTCGGCGGCGATCCAATCGAGGATGGCAGCGTCCACGTCATCGAAACCGTCGGGCAGACGCTTGGCCGGTCGCACCATGACGATTTGCGAATGCGCAATCGCTGCGACAAGCATCTCGAAAGTGACATCGTCTTGACGGATCGAGAGCTTCATCGGGACCTTCCGACGCATTCTCAACAGCCGAGGCCGACGCGCGGTTCCACTATCTTCGGGGCCCGGCCGTGCTGGGACTCACGCTTGGAAGGAAATTTGGGAGGTGAGGCTGGCCGCCGAAAGGCCGCGATAAGGCAAAGTGGGGGCAAAAAGCAGCTCATCCCCTTCAAGCATTGGTGAACGGCAGCCGCGCTCATACCGGTCAAGAGGTCTCAGGCAGCCGGCAAAAGTCTTGGAAATTTCTTCCACGAACGAATGAAGCGACGGTTCAATTCTTCTTAGTGTTCCGCCCAATTCAAACGAATGATCCTGAGTAGAAGGGCTAGTCTTGCCGCCTCCTCAACGCCATGTAATACAAAGAAAATATCTCCCAAACATCTTGGATCAGTCCCACAGGACGGAGGTTTGCATGGCACTCCAGATAGGCGATACCGCCCCGGATTTCGAAGCCGAAACGACGGAAGGCAAGATCCGCTTCCATGATTGGATCGGCAACAACTGGGTCGTGCTGTTCTCGCACCCCAAGGATTTTACCCCGGTCTGCACCACCGAATTGGGCACGATGGCGCGTCTTAAACCCGAGTTCGACAAACGCGGCGTGAAAATCATCGGGCTGTCCGTCGATCCGGTCGCCAACCACCAGAAATGGTCGGTGGACATCAAGGATGTCAGCGGCTTCGCCCCGAACTATCCCATGATCGGCGACACCGATCTGAAGGTTTCCAAGCTCTACGGCATGCTGCCGGCGAGCACGAGCGGCACGTCGGAAGGCCGCACGCCCGCCGACAATCAAACGGTGCGCAATGTGTTCGTCATCGGCCCCGACAAGAAGATCAAACTCGTGCTGGTCTACCCGATGACCACGGGGCGCAATTTCGACGAGGTGCTGCGCGTGGTCGACTCGTTGCAGCTCACCGCCAAGCATCGCGTGGCGACGCCGGCCAACTGGAAGCAAGGCGAAGACGTCATCCTCACCGGCGGCGTGACGGACGACGAGGCGAAGAAGCTCTATCCCCAGGGCTGGAAGACGCCAAAGCCCTATATCCGCATCGTCCCGCAGCCCCGCTGACGTAGCAGGCAGTTTTGCGCGAGAGCGCGGCTTCGGCCGCGCTCTGGCGTTCTGAGTTCTGCGCGGAATCGATCAGGAATAAAGCTAGGGCACCAAAAGAACTTTGCCGATATTCCTGCGATCCTGAATGAAATGATGCGCCTGCGGCGCTTCATCGAACTTGAAGGTGCGGGCGATCTTTGGCTTGACGACGCCTTTCGTCCATAAATCCAGCAGCTGCTCGGCCCAACTGCGCTGGCGGTCGAGTTCTCCCCACAGATGGCCGAGATTGACACCGAACACGCCTTTGTTGGCATTCATTAGCGACAGTGGATTGAATTGAAACCAAGGAACGCGGACAAGCGTAGCTAACATCCCCACCAGGCTGCGCTCCTTGCCGCCTACAGCCGCCGAAATACCGAACATGCCGAGCCGGCCCGTCGGTGCGAGAGTGCGATAACCTTTCTTCCACGACTCGCCGCCAATAGCATCAAGAACAAGTTCAACGCCGCGACCATTGGTGATCTCACGGGTCCGGGTTTCAAAGTCCTCCGTTCGGTAATCGATCAGGTGATCGACGCCGAGCGTGCGCAGCTCGGCGTGCTTGGCCGCCGACGCGGTGCCGATGACGCGCGCGCCGATATGTTTGGCGATCTGGGTGGCGGCAATGCCGACGCCGCCGCCGGCCGAATGCACGAGAACGGTTTCGTTGGGTTTCAGGCCGCCCATCACCACCACGAGCTGCCACGCCGTGAAATAATTCACCGGAATCGCGGCACCTTCCAAGGCGTCCATGCCTGCGGGTCGCGAGAAGACTTGGTTGGCCGGGACGCAGACAACGTCGGAATAGCCGCCAAACCGGGTCACCGCGATGACGTCGCGTCCGACCCAAGCGGTGTCTGTACCCGTGCCTACCGCATCGATGCGGCCGCTGACTTCATAGCCCGGCACCACCGGCAGCGGCGGCATGTCCGGGTAAAGTCCCAGCCGGCCCATAATATCGGCGAAATTGATCCCGCTCGCCGCGACCCTGATCCGCACTTCGCCGGTTTTCGGTTCAGGATCGGGCGCCTCCTTGACCTGGAGAACCTCCGGCGGGCCGGCTTTCGTGATCCAGATCTGCCGCATCAGCCTGACCTCCGGTAACGGGCAAGAAGCGCCCCGCTTTCAGCATAGCCGCCTTCGATCATATAGGACGGCCACTTGCGGCGCGCGCGGGTCAGCCCTGCCGCCAGCGAACTGCCTTGTCATCGTCGCGTGGATCACCCAGCATCGGCAAGCGATTGCAGCCCAACGTCGATCCCACGAGGAAGCCCATGAGCAGCCCCGCCGAACTGCGCGCCCCCTTCGCCGATTTCCTGGGCATCAAAATCACCCACGCCTCTCCCGAGCGTGTCGAGGCTGAGCTTCCGGTGCGCGGAGAACTCGCCACCGTTCCCGACATTCTGCACGGCGGTGCCATTATGGCATTCGCCGACAATGTGGGCGCCGTGGGCGCCGTGGCGAATTTGCCGAAGGGGGCGCGGACAGCGACGATCGAGAGCAAGACCAATTTCTTCGCGGCCATTCCCGTCGGCGAAACGGCCCGCGCCGAGTCGACCCCGCTGCACCTGGGCCGCACCACCATGGTGTGGCAGACGAAGATCACACGCGCCGACGGCAGGCTTTGCGCGCTGGTGATCCAGACCCAGATCGTCATCCCGGCTGAGAAAAGCTAACGTCGCCAGGAGCTAGTTGCCGACCAGTTCTTTGGAAGCGGTACCCAGCCGAAGCGCAAGGCGCGGATCGAGCCGCTTTGCCAGCGCCGCGTGTGCTTCGCGCCAAACTGGGATGGCCGCTTCGAGGCGGCGGGCACCCTCTTCCGTCAGCCACACCGACCGGCGCCGCAGATCCTGCTCGGCGCTCGCGATTTCGACGAGGCCCGCCATCTCCAGACCGCGGAGGTTTCGCGACAAGGTCGATTGGTCAATGCCCATGCGCTCTGCAAGAGCGCCGAGCGTATCGTCGGAGGCAGCGGCGACCTGGGCCATCATTCCGAATTGGGCGAGGCTCAGACCGCCCCCTTCCATATGTTGGTCCAAAAACTTCGTGATCCGCCGGGCGGCGAGGCGGCTGTTCCAGCCCGCGCACTCCGCGATAGCGGCCCGCGCATCACGGACGAGTGTCTTTCCCTGGGCTTGCGGTCGCTTGGCCATGGTTGTATGTATGTACATCATTTGTATCTGCAAGGAAACGCCATTATGCGCCCGGCACCTTCACTACGCTACGGCACCGCGAAGCCCGAGGATGTCGCCGGCATGACCGGCAGGCAAATGATGCAGGCCTTGATCGACGGCACAATTCCGGCGCCGCCGATCGCCCAGACACTCAGCTTTTGGCTCGTCGAGGTTGGCGACGGCTATGCCGTGTTCGAGGCCGATACGGGGCCGCATTTGCTCAACCCGTTGGGAGGGGTGCACGGCGGTTGGGCGCTGACGCTGATCGACAGCGCCGCGGGCTGTGCGGGGCATACGCTGCTGCCTCCCGGCGTCGGCTACGCATCGATCGAGACCAAGGTCAATTTTACCCGTCCCATCAAACACGACACGGGCCGCGTCCGCGCCGAGGGCCGCGTCATTGGCCGCGGCCGCCAGATCATGTCCGCCGAGGCGCGCATCCTCGATTCCGCCGGACGCATTCTCGCCCATGGCACGTCGACAATGATGGTGCTCGGTAACGGCAATTCCGAAGGCCGGCCGGCCGCAGCGAAATGAAAGCGACCGTGCCGCCCAAGAAGGAGACCGGCGGGTTTCGCATCAAGCGCGTTTACGCGCCAGCCGCCGCAGACGATGGGTTGCGCGTGCTGGTCGACCGGCTATGGCCGCGCGGGATCGCGAAGGAAAAGGCGCGCATCGATCTGTGGCTCAAGGACATCGCACCAAGCGAGACGCTGCGCCGCCGCTTTCATGGCGACCCGAGCAAATGGCAGGAGTTCATCGCAGCCTACGACGGCGAGCTTCGGCGAGAGCCGGCAAGCACGGCGGTCGCCAGTCTGCGCGAACATCTTCGCAGCCAACCGATCACGCTCCTTTACGCGGCGCGCGACGAGACCCACAACAATGCGGTGGCGCTGAAGGCCTGGCTGGAGAGACCAACCTGATACGTGAGTTTAAGGCTTCGTGCATGATTCACTCACAGCATCTTATAAAACTTGAGCTTCACACCGGCCGGCTCACGTTCGCCGGTGCAGACAACGATGTGCCTGGTGATCCAGGCATAGCGCACCGCGCTGGTTTCGAAGAAAGTGGCGCCGCGAAAGTAGCAGCTGGCGGGATCGACCGGGCGGCCGGCGGTCAGCGCGGCAATGACGTCCGCCGGACCGTGGCGGAGCGCGTGGTTGCGGACATAGATCAACGCGCCGTCGTCGGTCCGCAGCGTGTAGCGCGCTTCAAGCTCGGCGACGCCGTCGCTGCGTAAAATCTGCCGGTCGGCGCCGCCCGACAGCACCTTGCCGCCGAGCTGCGGCCCCGCGAACTCGCCGCCGGTGATCGGCACGATGCGCCGGTGGCCCTTGGCGACATCGCCGAGATCGAGCCCCGGATCGACCGTCACATGGGCCGCAAAGATGAACTCGAGCTTCGGGAGAGAGTCCGCGTTCGCCATGGTACCCCGCGAAGCGATTGCATAACGGGCACGAGAGTCCTGATAATCGGCAGCGCTCGTCCCCGTCAAGGCAACCGCCGGCATGCGCTGGCCATGACTTGATCGCTCAACCCGGATTCCTGACCATGTCAGCAAGCGCTGCCGCTTCCACTTTGTTTCCGACCACGATCGCCGGCAGCCTGCCGAAACCGGCCTGGCTCGCCGCGCCGAACAAGCTTTGGGCGCCCTGGCGTCTCGACGGCGAGGAGCTTGCCGAAGCCAAGGACGACGCCACCCTGCTCGCGCTCAAGCTGCAGGAGGATGCCGGCATCGACATCGTCGGCGACGGCGAGCAATCGCGCCAGCATTTCGTGCACGGCTTTCTCGAAGCGGTCGAGGGCATCGATTTCGACCGGCGCGTCGAGATGGGCATCCGCAACAACCGCTACAAGGCGATGTGTCCGACAGTGATCGGGCCGCTGCGGCTACGCGCGCGCGTGCATGCCCGCGAGGCGCGGCTGGCGCGCGCCCACACCAGGCGGAAGCTCAAATTCACCCTGCCCGGCCCCATGACTATCGTCGATACCGTCGCCGACGCCCATTACGGCGATCGCGTGGAACTGGCTTTTGCCTTCGCGGCACTGCTCAACGCCGAAGCGCGCGGTCTGGCGGCCGACGGCGTCGACGTGATCCAGTTCGACGAGCCGGCCTTCAATGTTTACATGGACGAAGCCGCCGGCTGGGGCATCGAAGCGCTGCACCGCGCCATCGACGGCGTCACCGCAACGAGCGCCGTGCACATCTGCTACGGCTACGGTATTCCCGCCAATCTCGCATGGAAGGCGACGCTCGGCAGCGAATGGCGGCAATACGAGAAATTTTTCCCGGCGCTGGCGAACAGCCGCATCGACCAGGTCTCGATCGAGTGCATCAACTCGCATGTGCCGATGAGCGTGCTCAAATTGCTCGACGGCAAGGATGTGCTGGTCGGCGCCATCGATGTCGCCAGCGATCAGATTGAGACGCCCGAGGAAGTCGCCGCGGTGATCATGCGGGCGACCGAATACGTGCCGAAGGAGAAAATTGTCGCCTGCACCAATTGCGGCATGGCGCCGATGCGCCGCGACATCGCGGTGAAAAAACTCGACGCCCTCGCCCAGGGCGCGGCACTGGCGCGGAAGAACTTCGGCGCATAGGAGGGAGCTTGAATCACGCACCGGGCAACACCATCAACCCGCTACAGCCCGTCATGCTAAGTGCCAATACCTGATTTTAGCTTTTGCGACATAGCGGACATCGATCGGCATCGGGGCTGGATGGCTCGGTAGCGAATGACCCTGAGCGGACCAACATGGCCTTACGTCAGCGGATACCGCAGCGCCTCGTTCGGGGGTAAAATCGCCGAACGCTCATTCTTCCGGCAGCCCAGCCTTGCGCAGGCCTTCCAACCGGGTCGGTATGTCTGCCGCATGCTCTCTGTACCATTTGGGGGTGGATTAATGCGCCGGGCCTCCACCAAGGCGGACTTCGCCTCGTCCATCTTGCCTTCGAGCGCATACGCCGCAACCAGACCTGCGTATACCGCGGGACCACGATAACCGCCGTTGAATACCTTCTGGTATTCGTCGATCGCGGCTTCGCTACCCGACCAACAGTGACGGAAAGAACGCTTTTATCGTCGCAGCATCATTCATAGACTCGGCGGCAGGCAAAAATGCCGTGGTTTCGAACTGGTAGCCGCAGTTTGCGCAGGACCAAGAATGGAGGACGTGATGCTTGTCCGCGTATTCCGACCATTCAGGGGCAATCAATAGATCGCCGCATTGAGTGCAGTTCATTCCGAAGATGGAATGATAATTGGATCGCATTATCAACATGATAACCTCCCGCATTTCGCTTCGACGTAGCGCGAAGAGGACGAAATATCGCAGGCTCTTTACGGCGTGAGTCGCCTTGATCTAAATCAAGAAAAGGGCCGCGGTACGAAGTATTTCGTGGAAAGCTGACCCGGGAGAGCATCACATCGACATGCTGCGCCCGCTGCAATTTACCGGCAGTTGCGACATCGACGTGGAAACGCGACACCTGTTTGTAATTGATGACGACGACATCGCGTTCAGCTTTATCACCAGGACGGCACCGTTGCCATCGTGGAAGGCACTGCGAGGCCCAATGCGGCTGCCAGTCCCAGAAGGGAAAGTGACCCTTCGACGCGAGATCACTTCCGATTTGATTTTTTCACTCATGTCCAAACTCCCAAACTTTGACCCCTAACAATTAATCCAATTAAACCTTGGTAGATGAATACCAGTTGAAAAAGCTAAGTCATGCCAACATGGCGGCTGCTCGGCAGTAGCCGCCCTGACCTGGCTTCTGGCCCGGCCGTTGGCTCTGCTGTCCGCTCTGATTTTGATTATCCTCGATCATAGCTGTGCTATCCCCAATTGGAATGCGAATTATCTCGCGATGGACAATTGCACCGTTGATTCGCTCAATAGGTTGCAAAATAGGCGTGACAATACCCTCCGGATTCATATCCGATCGCTGCTCATGATGCAGAAAACCGTCAATCGCCTGACGATCGCAGTCGCAGTCGCGATGTTTTTCGCGGCGATTTTCGTGCTCTACCGCGAGCTGGAGAATACACGCTTAATCGACGTGGTCGGCAGTCTCGAAGCGCTGCCCAAGACGCGTGTGATCCTTGCACTGGCGCTCACCGCAGCGAGCTACCTGCTGCTGACCGGGTATGATTTTCTGGCATTGAGCTATGCGGACCATAAGCTGCCCTCGCGGGAGACTTTGTTCGCTTCCTTCATTTCATTCACCTTCAGCAACAATCTCGGTTTCGCTCTCATGTCCGGCAGCTCGGTGCGCTACTGGATCTATACGGGATTCGGACTCCACCCCGTCGAGATCGGGGAAGTCGTCGCGTTCTGCACCCTCACCTATGCGCTCGGTGTCACGACCGTCGGCGGGTTGATGATTTTGCTCGATCCCGCCGGCATGTCGTCCATCCTCAAACTGCCACAACCACTTCTGCTGGCTGCGGGGATTGCGATGCTTGCGGTGGGCGTCGCTTACCTCGTCGTTCTCGTCGCCCGGCGCGGGCCGATCGCTCTCTGGCATTATCAACTGCGGCTGCCCTCGCTCGGGTGCGGGCTTATGCAATTTGCCGTAGCGTCGTTAGATCAGGCGCTCGCAGCAGGAGTCGTTTACGTGCTGCTTCCGCCGGAAACCCAGATCAGC
>Ga0208455_1000760_pt1 | contig 11979 bp, 9 predicted proteins | sample June2015DPH_4_50_FD_184690 | JGI IMG/M metagenome (GOLD analysis project Ga0208455, IMG submission 184690) | Peatland microbial communities from SPRUCE experiment site at the Marcell Experimental Forest, Minnesota, USA - June2015DPH_4_40... | ecosystem: Environmental > Terrestrial > Soil >... | reverse complement strand
TGAGCACGCGCTCGCCATGACACTTGCCGCCGCCAAGCGCCTGATCTTGGAGCACGAAAACCTCAAACTTGGCCAGTTCAATCAGTTCACGCGGACCCGCATGCTCGCGGGCGGGGTCTGCGGAATCTTCGGCTTTGGCGGCATCGGAGCTGCGACCGCCCGGCTGATGCGCGGCATCGGCATGCGGGTGCACACCATCAACCGGCATGGCCGGACAGATGAGAGGGTGGACTGGATCGGAACCCCGGAACGGCTGAATGAGCTCCTGGAGGTGGCCGACGTTCTGTTGATCAGTGCGCCGCTCACCCGTGCCACTTACGGCCTGATCGGTGCCGCCGAGCTTCGCCGCATGAAGGACGATGCCATTCTCGTCAACGTGGCCCGTGGGGAGATCGTGCAGGAAAGACCCTTGTATGACCACTTGGTCAGGCAACCGCGCTTCACCGCCTGCATCGATGCCTGGTGGATTGAACCGGTACGCCACGGAGAGTTCCGCATCGATCAACCGTTTCTCGACCTGCCGAACGTCATCGCCTCACCGCACAACTCGGCACAGGGTGGCGACGCGCACGATATCAGCTTACGCCGCGCAGTTGAGAACTGTCGCCGCGCGCTGACCGGCGAGGCGCCACTTCACGTCATTGGGCTCGATGAGCGGCTGATATAGAACTGTGGCTGAACGTGCGACTTCAGAGACGAAGATGACTTGAACACCTGAGCTGCGCGGTCCCTCATTGGCGCACACGAGCGGATTCTGCTCTAAGGCAATTCTCGATATACAGTCGACTTCAACAGGGTCTCAGCCTTTCGACAGGGTAGACAACCATTTTCGGAGGAATTGATGGAAACGAATGACGCCATGAAGCAAGATCGGCGCGGATTTCTCCAGGTAGCTGGGGTTGCCGCGGCAACTCTCACCTTGGGTGGTCTGCCCTCCGCAGCACGCACCGCGAGCGAGGCGACTGGAAAAATGAAGATCGAGAATGTCGGCTTGATGAGCCCCGGAGACATGGGCCAAGCGGTAGCGATGCAGATCAAAGCGAAGGGCTTGAATGTTTACACTGCGCTGGAGCAACGCAGCGAGCGCACCCGTGTGCTCGCGCGCGAGGCGGAAATAACTGATGTCGGTACGGTTGCGCGACTCGTTGCCGAATGCGATGTCGTGCTCTCGATCATGAATCCGGGTGCCGCAGTTGATTTCGCACGCGAAGCATCGGATGCCCTGCGCGCCAGCGGTCGCCAGACGCTGATTGTCGACTGCAATGCAATCGCGCCGGACACCGTGCGTGAAATCGCAGGCTTAGTCGAACAAGCAGGCGGGCGTTTTCTCGACGCTGGCATCATCGGGCCGCCACCGCGCGGCAAGGCGAAAACCGATCTGTACGTGTCGGGCCCCGGCGCGGCTGATCTCGAACAACTTGGAGGGCCGCAGCTGGTCGTACATGTCATTGGCGAAGGCGTCGCGGATGCGAGCGCGCTCAAGATGTGCTATGGCGCCCTCAACAAGGGCACGCAGGCGCTGTGGCTGGAGGTGCTGATTGCCGCTGAACGCCTTGGCGTCGCCGGCATACTCGAACAGCAGTTACAGCAGTCCCAGGCTGATCGTTATAGTTGGGCGCTTAGCCAATTTCCGATCTTACCGCCCAAGGCCCATCGTTGGGTGCCTGAAATGCTCGAGATCTCCAAGACCTTGGGCGCGGCCGGCATCACTCCGAAAGTGTTTGAGGGGGCAGCTGACATCTATCGCTTCGTCGCCGGCACATCACTCGGCAAAGAGACGCCGGAAAACCGCGACAAAGCGCGGGAGGGCAAGGAGGTTGTGCGATTGTTGGCTCAAGAGCGCAGCCGATCATAACGGGCACGCAGAGCGGGCAAGCGGTCAGGCGCATGCAGACCGCGCTCGCCGCCGTCGTGCCACCGCCGGCGGAACCAGGCCGCGTTAACCTCTTTTTCTGCGCTTTTCGCGCGCGAGGCGAAGCCGAGCGGCGCGGGCGCGGCGAATCCGGGCCGAGCTGTGGGTCGGACCGCCGGCGATTTCCTATTGCAAATTGGCCGCAGCGTCCGAGGTATGCGGTAGGCTTCGCCAACACCCGATCGCAAAAAGGACGGACATGGCGCGTTTATCAACTCTGAAGCGTTCACGCACGCGCGCGAGGCGCGCGCCGACCCCATGAGCGAGCTCGGCCAGCAGACCGACCCGCTCGAGCCGCCCGGGCGGCGCTGCGGCTGCTGACCGACGTCGCCGATTCCTTTATTTTGAGACTTAGACGCGACATAAACGGACGACGAACGTCCACCAGCAGAGAGAAGCCAGGACATGGTCATTCGCGTTAAGGTCAACGGTACAACGCGGCCGGTGGCGGCCGAGCCAGATACGCCGCTGCTTTATGTGCTTCGTAACGACTTTGAGCTTAATGGCGCCAAATTCGGCTGCGGGCTCGCGCAATGCGGTGCCTGCACCGTGCTGGTCGACGGCAAAGCAACGCGGTCCTGTGTTACGCCGATCGGAACGCTCGGGCAGAGCGAGATAACGACGACCGAGGGCCTCGGCACCATCGAGAAGCCGCATCCTCTGCAACGCGCGTTCATGGACGAACAAGCTGCTCAATGCGGTTACTGCATCAACGGAATGATCATGACCGCGAAGGAACTCCTCGATCGTATTCCGAAGCCGACGGAGGTCGATGTGCGCGTCGCGCTCGATGCCAATCTTTGCCGCTGCGGCACCCACGGACGGATCATCCGAGCGGTGCTTAGGGCTGCTGAGCTGGCGGGGAGGATCTGAGCATGAACGCCATGACCTCCACGCGACGCGAATTCACCGCCGGCATCGGTGCGATCGTCGTTGCTTTCTCGCTCGATCCGAAACTCGCGCTCGCGCAGCAGGCGGCACCATTGCCGGGAAGCCTGGCGAAGAACCGCATGCTCGACGCCTGGATCCGCATCAACGCGGAGGGCAATGCGACCATCTTCCCGGGCAAGGTCGAGCTCGGACAGGGCATCACCACGGCGCTTACCCAGATCGCGGCCGAAGAGCTCGACCTGCCGCTCGGCCGCGTGCGCGTCCTGACGACGGATACAAGCCGCAGCCCGAACGAGGGCGTCACGTCAGGCAGCCAATCAATCGAATATGGCGGCACCGCGCTGCGGCTTGCGAGCGCCGAAGTGCGCGGAATTCTCCTCGATCTCGCTGCAAAACGCCTCGCTGTCTCCGCCGTTACGCTCACCGTCGCCGATGGAACCATTGGATCGGCCGACGGACGCAAGGTTGGCTACGGCGAACTCGCGGCGGAAGTCGACCTACATCGCGAGGCGATGGCGAAGGTCGCTCCCAAGTCACCCGCAACTCATAAAATCGTCGGGAAATCGATTCCGCGTTTCGATATCCCAAACAAGGTGACCGGCGGCGTCGCCTATGCACAGGACATGCGGCTGCCGGGCATGGTGCATGGGCGCATCGTACGCCCGCCACGTCCGGGCTCTAAGCTCGACAGTGTCGATGAGGCGGCGGTGAAGGCGATGCCCGGCGTAATCGCGGTCGTGCGCGACGGCAGTTTCCTCGGCGTCGTTGCGGAGCGCGAGGAGCAGGCGATCAAGGCACGCCAAGCGTTGATCAACAGCGCCAAATGGACGCTCGGCCCAGAGCTGCCTGATCCAGCCAAGATCTACGACGTTCTGCTCGCGCTTCCCACCGAAGACAATGTCATCAGCGACAAGCAGGCGCCGCTGCCCGAGGGCGCCCAGGTAATCGAGGCGACCTATCGTAAGCCCTACATGGCACACGCCTCGATCGGTCCATCTTGTGCGCTTGCCGAATTCAAGAACGGAAAGATGACGGTGTGGACCCATTCCCAGGGCGTCTTTCCGCTCCGCGATCATCTTTCGCTCGGCTTGAAGCTGCCGGTAGCCGATATCCGCTGCATCCATGCCGAAGGTTCGGGCTGTTACGGCCATAACGGCGCCGACGACGTCGGCCTCGACGCAGCGCTGCTCGCGCGGGCTGTGGCTCCTCGTCCAGTGCGGCTGCAATGGATGCGGGACGACGAGTTCGGCTGGGAGCCATACGGGCCAGCTATGATCATGCGGTCGAACGCTGCGCTCGCGGACGGAAAGATCGTCGAATGGAATTACGAGTTGTGGAGCAACACCCATTCGACGCGGCCGACCGAGCCAGGCGGCAACAATTTGCTCGCGAGCTGGTATCTCGCCGAGGCGCAGAATCCAGCGCCGCCGAGAACGATTCCCCAGCCCGCCGGCGGCGGAGACCGCAACGCGATCCCGCTCTACGATTTTACGCGCCAGCGAATCGTCCATCACTTCATAAAGGAGATGCCGCTGCGAGTATCGGCGCTGCGCACGCTCGGCGCCTATTCCAACGTGTTCGCGATCGAGTCCTTTCTCGATGAACTGGCACGCGCGGCAAAAGCTGATCCGATAGCATTCCGACTCGCGCACATGAAAGATCCGCGTGCGAGGGCGGTGATCGAAGCAGTTGCCAAGAAGGCCAACTGGAAGGATGGCGAGGTCGGTGACGGACGTCGCGGCCGCGGTATCGGATTTGCCAAGTACAAGACTCTTTCGGTTTACGTCGCGGTGATCGCGGAGGTCGAGGTCGATTTGGCAAGCGGCGTGATCAAGGTCCCGCGCGCCTTTGCGGTCGCGGATGCGGGTCAGATCATCAACCCAGATGGGCTCACCAATCAGATTGAGGGTGGCATCATCCAGTCGACGAGCTGGACTCTGCACGAGCAGGTTCGTTTCGACCGCGACAGGATCACCTCGCTTGATTGGCAAGGCTATCCGATCCTGACCATGCAGGAGGCACCGCACGTTGAGGTCGAGCTCATCAACCGCCCGGCGGAGAAATCGCTTGGCGCCGGCGAAGGTGCGCAAGGGCCAGCAGTTGCCGCGATCGTGAATGCATTCGCCAACGCGACCGGCAAGCGTATCCGAGAACTGCCGCTGACGCCCAACCGGGTGAAGGCTGCGCTCGGCTGAACAGACGACTAAAGGGGTGCCCTACTCACCTGCGATGCAAGAGTCCGGAGTTGGTGGCCCGGAGTGACGGTTCGTTGCGGTGCAGCGATTCGGTAGCTATCGGGGGCATAGAGTCCGGCGTAAGGCGGATCGTGATCGAGAGTGGACCCTTGATGCTTTTGGCACCTGCCTCGAATTGCCGGAACGCGGCGACGGTCTTGTTCATCGCGTAGTCGCGTGGCGCGGTCGCTCGTTCGGGGTCCAGGTCGAGCGCGGCTTGCGCGGCGGAAAGTTCGGCGAGTCCTCGCAGGATCGCGGGCACGGCGTCTGAGAGTTCGGCTTGGGTGTCGCTCATGCCAGGGAGCCTATCAGATCGATCGGCAGGCCGAGTTTTTCTATTTTTTATTTTTGGGTGAGCCTCGACATCGACCGACCCCATTTCTTTTTCGCGAAACTCCGGTTTGTTCTTTTAGATTTTTCGGAGCGAGCGCCGACGCCATGGCCCATTACGCATCGTGTTTTGGGGTGGTCAACAGAAGCTACCGGCAAGCTGGCAAATCAATTCAGCCTTTCGCCTAAATGGTCAGATCGAACCTCCAAGTGCAACAAATATGCGGTTTTAAGGTGAGACAACAGGGCTGGGACACACGTGAGACAGGTCGGACACGAGCGCGAGCATTCCTTACCGACTTCAAAGCGCTTACACGGTAAAACCGTTTCACCATTTGCCGCTCATTTACCAAATCTAATCAGATCATTGCTAGAATAACTTGCGGCGGATCAAACGGCGAAAGACGACCGAAGATCGCGTCACAGGGGGTGTCTTGTAGAATTTGAGGAATCCTGGATGGAAAAGCTTCGCCGAGCGGAAGCTGAACTGGCTAAACGCGATGCGAATCCTTGGAGACGGGCGCTGGAACGCGATTTGCCCGCCAACGTAACTTGCATAAGTACAGTTGCCCTCCTCGATTTGCTCGGCCTCGCGTCCACCACGGGTAACGCCCGGCGCATCGCGCCGACCATGAGCTCAATGGGATTTATTCCGCTTAAATCGCGCCGGCTCATGCCGGGGGGAAACCGCGGAACCACAATCCGTGGCTGGGCACGCCCCTTTCGCGAAACAAGATCGATCCCCCCCAATGAAGCCAAATTGCAATCGCTCGCGACTTAATGATTCAGTAAGATATGTGGTCATAAATGGAACAGGATAAATATTGTGAGTCATAATATCGTTCTGACATTTTATGAACACAGTTTGGAGACGCCGAACGCTCTGGCACTCTCTGTTGACGGTCGCGGATTTACCTACAAAGAGCTTGCAGCCAGAGCGCAGAAAATCTCACGGTGGCTGCAGAATTGTTCGGGGCACAAACCTATCCGCGTGGGCATATTGGGTAATAGGAGCGCAGATTCATGCGCGGCTATTCTGGGTATCGGCTGGGCAGGGGGAAGTTTTATTCCTATCAGCCTTAAATTGCCCGAAGATCGATTATCCACGTTGTTTGCGCTGTCAGAGCTTGATGCACTGATCGTCGATGATTATGGCACGGCGCTTCTTTCTGAAGCTGTGCTTGCAAGTTGTCCATCATACATCCTCATGCCGGGATCGGCATCTCTTTCCTATCCGGGAAAATCCATAGGTAATGTGAATTCCCTGCCACAAGAAAAATATGAGCATGCCCCTGCTTTTGTAAAGGCAGAAGCCATCGCTTATACCATTTTTACTTCCGGTACGACCGGGGTGCCGAAGGGTGTGGAAATCCCGTTTCAGGCCATCGGGCAGCATGTGAGAGCCATGCAGGATATTTACGCGCTGACGTCGAGCGACCGGCTCGCGCAAACGTCCGACCTCAGTTTCGACGTTGGGCTATCCAATATATTCATGGCATGGAACGTGGGCGCGCCGTTGTACATCGTACCGCAGAGTCAAATTATGGCTCCGGCAAAATTCATACGGGACCACCGGATCACTTTCTGGTTTTCGGTGCCAGCGATTATTCATTTCATGCAATCGTTAAAAATGTTGGAGAAGGGCACGTTTCCCGATTTGCGCTGCTCGGTTTTTGCCGGAGAGCCCCTTCTCCTCAAATCGGCGCTTGCCTGGAAAGAGGCTGCGCCCAACAGCGTCGTCGATAATACTTACGGCCCAACAGAAGGAACGGTTGTCTGTGTTGGTCAACGGCTGCCTGACGAAGCGCCCTTCCCGCAGCAGCGGGATATTGTCGCTTTGGGCAAGGCATTTACCGGTTCGGAAATCGCAATCGTTGACGAAAATCTCCATTTTCTGCCACCAGACGAACCGGGCGAGATTGCTTTGTCGGGGTTGCAGCTAGCCGCTGGTTATTTCCGGCAACCCGAACTAACAGATTCGCGTTTTCCGATGATTAACGGCAAACGCTGGTATCTCACCGGCGATAAGGGCGTCCAAGATGCTCAGGGCATTGCCTATCATCTCGGCAGGCTCGATCATCAAGTCAAAGTCTTGGGATATCGGGTGGAGCTTGAGGATATCGAGGTGCATTTACGGGCAGTTTCGGGTTCGCAACTGGTCGCAGCGGTGGCATGGCCTTTCTCGCATGGATCGGCTTCTGGCACCGTGGGGTTTGTTTCGCATGCGTCGGTTAGTCCTGAGCTTATTCGGGAATTGCTGAAAGAACGCTTGCCCACTTACATGGTGCCGAACCATATTTATATTCGCGACATCCCCCTTACTGCGAACGGCAAGATTGATCGCAACAATTTGCTGAACCTCTTGTCCCCTAAAACCGAGGGCTAATGGTCCATCATGGGTTCCTCCTACTCGCTCAAATTCAATTATTTTGGAAAAGACATAACCCCATCCTTTCTTGCCCGCGCGCAGACAATTTGGGGCGAGGTTGCCTCGCTCAAATTCAATTATTTTGGAAAAGACATAACCCCATCCTTTCTTGCCCGCGCGCAGACAATTTGGGGCAAGGTTGAGCTTGTCGCGATTTTTGCAGGGTTCTGGTGGAGCTTCGACGCCTCATCGACATATCTGCCAGTTATTCTTGCGATTACCCTGTGTGCGTTTATTCCGCGTTATCGCTGGCACATCGTGGCGGCAGCAACTCTTATCGTATTTGCTCTCAACCCTTTCTGGTTCAATCCGACGTTGCCCGATTTTGTCGCGGCGCAGGAAGGGGTAACAAACCAGATCAATTTTAACTTTCTGCATTACGGCATTGCTCTCTTTTTCTTTTGCTTTGCACTCGCGGTCATTGTTTGCAAGCAACGCTTCGGGCATCTCGCTGTATTGCGACGGCCAATTATGGCCCTTCTTTTCCTTTATTTCACACTTGTTCTGGTGGCATCACAGCACGTCTGTCACGGCTTGGCGCAGGTTCTTTTATGGTCGTTTATCACCATGTTTGGTGGATATTTCTGGTTTTTGGGCTATGCCTTGCTTGATGGGAGTGCCGCGACCACTCCCCTCTTGCTGCGTCTCGGGACGTTCCATCCTTTCTGGGGTTCCAGTACAACACCTATAGGCAAGGGGGTCAGCAACCTGCACAATGTTGAAGCGAAAGACGCCATCGAATTGGCCGTGATCCAAATAAAAGGTATGCGGTTAATCATTGTCTGTTCGATCTTGCATCTGGTGCTTACGTGGTTTGTGCTTGCCACGCATACATATTTGGGACTTCCCTCCCTCAACGAAGCGATTGAGCATCAGGCGATGGGGGTGCCCCTATCACTGGCCAGTTGCTGGGCCACGCTTTTGGCGTCGTTTGTTGAAACCGTTATGCGGATTGCGGTGTGGGGGAATAGTATTGTTGCTTGTGCCCGCATGGCTGGCTTTAATCTGCTTCGGAACACCTACAAACCGCTTCAGTCGCGAACGCTGGCTGAATTCTGGAATCGTTTCTATTTTTACTTCAAAGAACTCTTGGTCGATTTCTTTTTCTTTCCTACCTTCCTGCGCTATTTCAAGAAGCATAAGAGGCTGCGCATTATATTCGCCACATTTATGGCAGCCTTTGTCGGCAATATCATTTTTCATTTCATGCGTGATATTGATCTGGTGCTGCGCGTGGGGTTGGTTCCGGCCATCGCTAAATTTCAGACTTATGCTTTTTATTGTTTCCTGCTGGCGACAGGAATTGCTGTTTCCCAGCTAAGGCCCCGGGCTTCTGTTCAGGGTAGCCTCCTGCACAGCGTACAATTTTCCTCTTGCTGTGTTATCGTCTTCTTTTGTCTTATTTCTGTTTTTGACGATGGAGGAGAGTACCGCGTTCCTCTCGCGACAGCGCTGTCATTCTTGCGCCGTCTTTTCTGGTAGGAAAAAATATATGGAAAACCAGCAGCCTCAAGCAAAAATACGCGAATTTATCATGCGGCGGTTGCAGGCTAAGGGAGATATGGCTCCCTTTGAGGATTCGGACGTGCTGGTAACCGGTGGTCGTCTTGACTCGCTGGATGTCGTGGAAATGATATCGTTTTTGGAAGGAGAATTCGGATTGAATTTTTCGATAATTGGGTTTGATAGAGCCTATGTGGACTCTGTGAACGCACTTATGCGGCTGATCAGTTCCCCTGCTCCTCATTCATAACAGGGCCTGGATCTGCCGGAGAACTACGGACCTCCGAGCCGCCCTGGCCAACTAGAGGGGCGGGTAGAAGGCCTTCGGTAGGCCGGGGCCGGCGCGGCCAGTTCCCCCAACTACACAAACCCTGCTGATCGTGAAATCGTTTATGGGCGAGGCTGGGATGGTCACCGTGATACCGCCTAATCGTGATGTTATGCTGGGCGAGCTTTAGCGCCACAGGTTCTTAAAGCGGCCTGGCGCCAGGTCGGTATAGCGTACCGTCGATTGGATACTTCGATGCCCAAGGTACGCTTGCAGCGTCCGCGTATCGGTGTATGTCGTTGGCGTGTACAGGAGACATCGCAGAAGGGCGAGCGCACGACGATCAGGCACTCGTACTTTACGAACCTACCGAGCATCGTCCTCTGGCGACGCGTTTTGGCCAAGACGTCGGTGTGGCAATCTTGTCCTATCGGTCGTTGGCTCTATGGCTTCTTGGCTATCCCGACGCTGCGCTACCGGACGCCGACCACGCGCTCAACGATGCGCGCGAGATCGGCCACGCCGTCACGTTGATGTATGCGCTATTCCACGCATCGTTTCCTGATATCCGGTGCGGAAAGTACGCAACAGCAAACGCGCTTGTCGATGAACTTCGCGCTTTGGCAGACGAAAAAGGCAGCTTGTCTTGGAAGACGTACGGAATGTTGGTGCAAGGTTGGCTTTTTGCCCAGCCCGGCAAAGCCTCGGATGCAGTCCAAATCATCATCGCCGGGCTTTCCGCATTTCGGTCAACGGGGTCAACAGTATTCATGCCGTTGTGGTTATCATCTTTGACGAGAGCTTATGCGGAGCTTGGCCAATTCGATGACGCTCGGCGCTGCATTGGCGAAGCGATGACGGCGATGGAAACAACTAGGGAAAAATGGTGCGAAGCGGAAATCCACCGAACCGCGGGGGAAATCGCGCTTAAGTCGCCGGAGCGGGATGCGGCGAAAGCGGAAGCGTATTTCGAACGCGCGCTCGCGGTCGCGCGCGTGCAGCAGGCAAAGTCCTGGGAACTGCGCGCCGCGATGAGCATGGCGCGGCTCTGGCGCGATCAGGGCAAGCGGGAGCAGGCCCGTGATCTTCTCGCTCCCGTCTATGGCTGGTTCACCGAAGGCTTCGACACGCTAGACTTGAAGCAGGCCAAGGTCCTGCTCGATGAGTTGCGCGCCTGACAACCAATTTCGAAACGGCCTCCAAGCGTCGCTCATGCCGGTAGCTACGATGACGGACATTATAAGGTCCAGCGGATGAGAATTGAGCAATGGTAACAACCTTAATTTTGATAGTGGGGGCAGTGTTACTTGCGGCCTTGGCCATAATATATTTCTCTTTGGTTCGAAGGAGGCGGCCCAGGACATAGGAAGACGGCGTCAGCAGCGCGGTGGTTCAAGCTCTGATCTCGATAGGCTTGTCGTCTGCAATCGCGCGACCAACAGCCTCAATTGCATTTTTCCTGATCGGGTGGCGTGAACCACGCCAAGAGGCAGCTTGGGACTGTCTGCTGGCTGTGCAACGATCATCTGCGAGGCGGTCTTTCTGTTTGCGCCGGGAAATCAAGAGAAATGCGGAGCCATAGATCAAGGGTCTCGCCGATAATTTTGCAGTGCAAACGGTCGCTTGTGATGTGGTGGACGGTGCCCGCTCCCAGCAACGAAGTGCCCTATGGTGATCGTTGCGATCGAATCACATCAGGGAGCCATCGACATGCAAGTCACCACGAATCCTTCGGACGTGCTCGCGCTCGGCTTTTTCGCCCCTGCGACGGGCCGATCGCGGCCGCATTGAATCTGCATGTGAAAGGGGGCGCGTTGGCCATCTTTGCTCACTCGCGGGCGCGCGCGAGGGGCGCGCGCGAATCCGCGCCGCGGCGCCGCCGAGTTATTTTTGGCGAATTCGTTTTGCTGTGCTCGACGGCGGCGGTGGCCGCGGCGTTGTGAGCTAGACGCGGCCGAGAAGGTCGTCGTTCGGAAGCAACTTCGGCGCAGCCAGGTGCTGGAGTTCTTCAAGGCGCTGCCGCCGTGCCTTATCGGCATGGAGGCGTGCGCCAGCGCCCATTATTGGGCGCGTGAACTCACGAAGCTTGGTCACAAGGTTCGTCTGATGCCGGCGAGGGATGTGAAGGCCTACGTCAAGCGCAACAAGAACGATGCTGCCGACGCTGAGGCGATCTGCGAGGCGGTGCGCCGCCCAACCATGCGTTTTGTGCAGGTCAAATCGGCCGAGCAGCAGAGCCAGTTGATGCTGCATCGGACGCGCGATCTTTTGATGCGGCAACGGACCCAGGTGATCAATGCCTTGCGGGCGCATATGGCCGAGCTCGGCATGACGGCTGCACAAGGGAACGCAGGGCTCAGGGAGTTGCTGGCGATCATTGCGGGCGCCGCGGATGAGCGCTTGCCGGCCGAGG
>Ga0208455_1000749_pt1 | contig 12151 bp, 15 predicted proteins | sample June2015DPH_4_50_FD_184690 | JGI IMG/M metagenome (GOLD analysis project Ga0208455, IMG submission 184690) | Peatland microbial communities from SPRUCE experiment site at the Marcell Experimental Forest, Minnesota, USA - June2015DPH_4_40... | ecosystem: Environmental > Terrestrial > Soil >... | reverse complement strand
ATGGGTTCCGTTCGGCCCCTTCGGACGCATGGCAGCCCGCGTCGAACAGGCCGCGAGCATTATTGCGGAAGCGGCAATCTTCTGGGCCGGCGTCTAAAACCCGGGCAAAAATCCACAAAGTCGAGCTCAGGGTCACGAACGACCGATTTGCCGTGTCCCCGCAATGTCCGCTTCTCACCCGAAAGCGACCAAATCGCTGCATTGCGACAAGTGACGTTCAGGGCCAAATAGGCGACATCGAGGAAAGCATCCTAGCCCCGCCTTGCGCTTCGGCGGACGCGGCGCATGCACCATCATCTGCGCGCCGGACGGAGGCCACCATATGTGTGCCACGGCGGCGTGACCAGCCAACCGCAATCCACCGGGAGGTTGACGCCGGTGATCGCGGAAGCGTCCTCGCTCGCCAAGAAGCAGACGGCGCGTGCAACTTCTTCTGGGCTTACCATCCGGCCGAGCGCGGAATTTTCCTTGATCTTGGAGACGTCGCGCTCGCCCTTATCGATGGCGGCCTGAAGGAGAGGAGTAAGCGTGTAGCCCGGCGACACCACGTTGACCCGCACGCCCGAGCGGCCCCATTCCGCGGCGAGACATTCGGTTATGGCAATGACCGCCGCCTTGGCCGGGGCATAGGCGTGCAGCGGCACCGAGCGCATGCCGGTAACCGAGGCGATGTTGATGATGCAGCCGCGTCCGCGCTTGGCCATGCGCCGCCCGAACGCGACCGACGCCACATAGGTGCCGCGCTGGTCGATGCGAACGACGTCGTCCCACGACGACATTGGCAGTTGCTCGGGAGGGCTGGCACTTGCTTGCAACACGCCGGCACTGTTCACCAGGACGTTCACAGGCCCGACAGCGTCTTCGATGGCGCTGGCGCAGTCGTCGAGACCCTTCTCGTCGCCAACATCAGCCACCCATGGCTTGCCGTTGACTTCGGCCGCCACCGCGTTCGCCCGCGCCTCGTCGCGGTCGAGCACGACGACCGTCGCGCCCGTCTCCGCCAACATACGGCAACAGGCGGCGCCGATGCCGCTCGCGCCGCCGGTCACGACGGCTACGCCGTCAATACGCTGTCCGCTCATGCTTTGACCTTCGCAAATGTTGAGTGCTGTGCCAAGAGAAGTGTTGAGTGCTGTGCCAAGAGATTGACCAGCACATCCAGCGAGACGGTGATCCGATTGTGGCGAGCGAGCCGCCGGAAATGCCGAAAACTAGCTTTTCGTCCCGAGGGGCAACGCTCGTCATAGGCCTCCTCCCGGCGAACCCGCGGTTGCTTTCTCTCTCGCCCGGCACGCGGTAGGCCGTAGCGAAAAGCTCCCGGATGACCGCTCTGGGTCATTCACGTCATTTCGAGCGAGCACAGGCGACGTCCGCTTTACCTTCAATTGCTGACGTTTTGCTGCTTTGCGGTGAACGTCGAAACGGGCCATGTATGGACGGTGCCCGCGGTGCAAGAGGAATCTGACTTTTCTGCGAAGCGTTCGGGTGCCAGGGGGCATCTGAATCATCAAATTCGGCTTATGAGGGTGTACGAAAGATAGACAAACAATGCAGCGCCTAAAATAACCAATAGTGTCGTGAGAATGATGTCGATCCGGTCCCCGGTGCCGGGCCGCGTATCTGCGCTATCGATATCGAGCGAGGTTTGGCGGAAACGGATTATTGCCAAAACCATTGTCGCGCCGCCCAGCGCAATAAGAAGCAGTCCGACAATATTACCAACAAGTTGCCCGCCGATGGACGGCAGACGCGTTGCGAGTGACTTGCTTGCAAACTCTAAGAACAGGTCGAATTTTTCTACCAAGAATCCAAAAGCCATAATCGCGATGGAGGTGCGAACCCATGCTAGAAACGTGCGTTCGTTCGCGGCATGGTCAGTATATCGCTCAATCATTGTTGCCTTCCTTATCCCGTTGTCACTGCATCAATCAAAATCGTATCATCATCAGATTGATGAGGCGACGCAGATGAAGGAACTGAAGCGCGAGAATGTCTGGCTCCGCCGCAGTGGTCACCAATGCAATTTATCACACCACCGGCATTCGCATTCGCGAATTCCCGATCCAGCAAGAAAAGCGCATGGCCTAGCCATCTGTGGCTGCCAAGCGCCATGACGACCATTTGCGCCCGACTGCTATGGCTTTCCGCGCTGGTGGCTCTGCTTGCGTTGGAGGCAGGATCGGCCTCTGCCACGGGGGAAGTTCCAAAAGGCCCATCCGAACTTCTATTCGTTGCCCAGATCGTCATTCTGATGCTGACCGGCCGCTTGCTCGGCGAGGTCATGCTGTGGTTCAAACAGCCGGCGGTGATGGGCCAACTAATCGCGGGATTGGTGCTCGGTCCTTCGGTGCTGGGCGCGCTATTTCCTGATTGGCAGCACGCGCTATTCCCCGCCGCTAAAGAGCAGAAGGCGATGATCGATGCAATCTCGCAGTTTGGCGTGCTCTTGCTGCTTTTGCTCACCGGCATGGAGATCGATCTCAAGCTGGTGAAGAGAACCGGACGGGCGTCGGTAGCCGCCTCGCTCGCGGGCATTTTAATTCCATTCGCCTGTGGCGTGGCGCTTGGCGAACTGCTGCCCGATTCCATGCTGCCCGATCCGGGCAAGCGGCTGATCACCGCACTGTTCCTTGGTACCGCGCTGTCGATCGCATCGGTGAAGATCGTGGCAACCGTCATCGCCGAAATGAACTTCACTCGCCGCACGGTCGGCCAGGTCATTCTCGCCTCCGCGATCATCGACGACACCGTCGGCTGGATCATCACCGCGATCATCTTCAGTCTGGCGCTACAGGGCCAGGTTGACGCCTTCAGCATCGCGAAAAGCGTGCTTGGCACGCTTGTGTTCATGGGGCTGAGCCTCACCATAGGCCGGCCTGCGGTGTTCAGCATCATCCGCTGGGTCAATGACAATTTCGAAAGCGATTTTGCGGTGATCACCGCGATCTTGTTGATCATGGGCGTGATGGCGATCATCACCGATTTGATCGGCGTGCATACCGTGCTTGGAGCCTTCGTCGCCGGCATCCTGATAGGTGAATCGCCGATCCTCACCCGTCACATCGACGAGCAGCTGCGCGGCCTAATCTTCGCGTTCTTCATGCCAGTATTTTTCGGCACCGCCGGCTTGAGCGCCGATCTCACCATCCTCAAGGATCCAGCCCTGCTGACGCTCACCCTTGGACTGATCGCAATCGCCAGCCTCGGCAAGTTCAGCGGCGCATTTATTGGCGGCAAGCTCGCTGGCCTCACCCCACGCGAATCACTAGCGCTCGGCACCGGCATGAATGCGCGCGGCTCGACCGAGGTGATCGTTGCGACCATCGGCCTTTCAATGGGAGCGCTCAACCAGAACCTGTTCACCATGATCGTCACGATGGCGGTAATCACCACCGTGGCAATGCCGCCGACGTTGCGGTGGGCGCTGGCCCGACTGCCGATGCGCAAGGATGAAAAGCAACGGCTCGACCGCGAGGATGTCGAAGCCAAGGGCTTCGTGCCGAAACTCGAGCGGCTCCTCCTCGTCATCGACGGGAGCACCAACGGCAAGTTTGCCACGCGCATCGCGGGGATCATTGCCGGCAGCAATGCGATGCCGACGACTGTGATGCACATCAAGACCGACAAGAAGACTGGAAAGGCAGCGGCCAATGCCGAGAAGGAAAAGGCGAGAGAAGCGGGCGAAACCGTGAAGGAAGTCGCCGAGCAGGCTGAGCTGGCAAACACGTCCGAAGAAAAGACCGATATCAAGCTCGTTGTGACCACGATGGTGGAAAAAGCGCCGAAGCAGGAGGCGGTCGCCGAGGAAGCTAAGAAGGGCTACGATCTAATGATCATCGGCATGGAAAAGACCGCCATTCGCCAGGACCAATTTCACGACGATGTGGCAAGCCTTGCCGCCGGCTTCGACGGACCGATTGTCGTGGTCGATGCTCGCAAAGAGCACGTCGAAAATCCGCTGCATGGCAAGCTGAGCATCCTGGTCCCGGTCAACGGCACTGAACCGTCGCGTCGCGCCGCCGAGATCGCCATTGCGCTCGCACGTGCGAGCAAGGCGCCGCTCACCGCGCTCTATATCGCTGCCGGCGGCAAGAAGAAAAGGTCGCAGCAATACGAAGAAGCAATCCTCAAGGACATCGTCGAGCTGGCCGAAACCTATGAGGTGAACCTACGAACGTCCGTGCGCGCCAACGTCGCAACAGAAGAAGCGATCCTGGAGGAAATGGCGCGCCGCCGGCACAATCTGGTGGTCATGGGGGTCGGCCGCCGCCCCGGCGAGAAGCTGTTCTTTGGCGACACCGCGGCTGCTTTGTTGGAAAAATCGGGTAGCTCACTAATGTTCGTGGCGAGTTGACGCCAAACGTCCGAGACATGTTGGCTCTTACCTCAAAAGTGAACAGTAGCCAGCCTCACCGGCATGTCCGCAGTGGGTCATCAACTGCCGCGCCGGCCATGGGACCAGCGCGGCAGCTAGACACCTAATAACGGACACGGAGGCGCGAGGTCGGCGCGGCAGAGATGGGCCAATACGCGACATCGACCCCGCCCAGTCGATGACCCTCGTGGCGGATGCGAGCGTGCGCGTTTGATGCGATCGTCGTGCTTTTTAAGCATGTTGAATCAGCATCCATCCACCCCCCGCCATGAAGGCGAGGCCGGCGAGTCGCGCGATGATCCGGCCGGACGGTATGACTTTCTCCAGTAACACAAGGATTGCGAGCGCGGCGATCCAAAAAAGATTCATGACACCACCGACGAACAGGAGCGCCATCAAGGCCCAGCAACAGCCGATACAGTAGAGGCCGTGACGCAAGCCGAGCGTCAGAGCGCCGGTCGGATCGCTGCGGAAGCCGCCGTGGCCCAAGATGAATGTGAGCGGCGCTTGGCAATGGGACAAGCACGCCTCCTTGAGCGGCGTCCACTGATAAAGGCCTGCGACGATTAACACCACGCCGCCAAGAATATTGCTCGCGCTGACCATCATCGGTGTAAGTAACGTTGCACGTTCGAGGGCCCATTGCGCCGAGGTTGCCGCAAGTGAGAAGGCCGTCCATGCCAACAAATAGCCGCCGGCGAACCACGCTGTTGCAGCGAACGGCTTGCCGTCCATCAGCGCCTGTCGCCCGACACGCGCATAGATGAGGATCATCGGCGCGACTGAGGGCGTCATCATGCCGATCATCATTACCGCCCACATTGCAAGCATGTAGCCAAATTCGATTGGCTTCCAGGGCTCGCTCGCTGGCATCATCAGGCCTTGGCCCGCGGGAATCATGCGAAAACCGGTCATGTCCATGCCGCCCATTGCCATATCGTTAGCGAGCCAGACGAGATCGGCCCACGCGAGTACCGCCAGCACGCTAAGCGCCGCGACTACGATCGCGCGGTCGCGACGCAACACGGCTTCGAGAACCGAGTCGCTCATCGTTAAGGGATTGCGATCAGGGCGCGAGGGAAGGTCGCAGCCGGCGACATCAGGAATGATTTGACCAGCGGATCGGCGCGTAGTGTCCGTTCTTGCCAGAATTATCCCAGCGCATCCCGTGATCGTTAAACGTATTCCCCGGGGCTCCCACGGCGAATGCCAGCTTGTCAGGGCTAACCGGATGGCCGGTGTTGGCCCACATCTCTCCGCTGGGATGCGCGGTAGGCAGCGGATCAACGGACATGTGTAAGATGCCGGTGATTTCCGCGGAACGCTTTTTGCCTTCAATTCGGTAAGTGATTGGTACCTTGCTCACCCCAAGGTTCTTGGCAATCAGCGGCGCCAACTGCGCCATGGGACCGCCGGCAGCACCGGTGAAGATCGCACCGAGTGCTTCAGTCTGCTTATCACTGGCTTGTTGATCGATGTAGGCAGCCACCGACCAATTTCCTTCTCCCATCGGTCCAGGCGTATGGACTGCGAGCGCAACGTTGAGGCCGTCAAGCACCGTGCCGTCATAGCTGCCGCTCTCGATATGGAAGATCAGCGCCACGTCGCACATGCCCTCGGTTGGCCGCGACGTAAGGGGCGCGCTCTTCGATACGAAACACGGACACACGACGCTGCAATTGCAGTTCTCGAAATAGTCACCCGAGAGGTTCCATTGAACTTGGGCTGCCATTGCTCTCTCCTTCTGGCCTAGAAGCCGGACGGGTTATTCGCGTGTGAGGCATATTTTGAAAATCGTACACTATCCCAGAGTTGGCTGGAAGCCGATTTTGATCTCAACCGAGATCCACGACTCCTCCATTTGGATCGCCACGAGGGAAGCCGAAAACGAACCTGGTGACGGCGAAAACTAACCGAAGACCCTTGCGAAGTGTTTGGGAGCGCCCCATAGGGGGCAGCGGGGTGTGATCATCTCAGGGATCTGATCGAGCACGTCTGCGTGCTCATTCGATTGCTATAGATGCGAATTGAACCAAACGACGTGCGAAGTCCGCTTTGGGTCATTCACGTCATTTCGAGCGTGCGCGAGCGACTTCCGCTTTACACCCAACTCCGGACATATCGCTGCACCGCAGCGAATCGACGCGAAGGATCCAATCGCCGTGAATGACGATGAAAACGACACAGGCTGCTTGGTCGTCTTGCGTTCGAAAAACTAACCACGATGTACTGTCTGAAACGAAGCCACGTGGTGAGGAGATGGAGCTATGACGACCATCGGAATTATCGGCGCCGGACGCATTGGCAGCCAGATCGCACGACTCGCGATAGAAAACGACTACAACGTGGTGATCAGCAATTCACGCGGGCCAGAGACGTTGTCTGCTCTCATCGCAGAGCTCGGCCCAAAGGCCCGCGCGGCGACCGCCGTCGAGGCAGCAAAGGCTGGAGACATTGTCGTTGTTACGGTGCCGCTAAAGAACTACCGGAAGGTTCCGGTCGAGCCCTTGGCGGGCAAAATCGTCATCGACACCGACAATTACTACCCTGAGCGCGACGGCCACATTCCCGAGCTCGACAATGAATCGACCACTACGTCAGAACTCTTGCAGGCCCATCTGCCAACCTCGAAGGTCGTCAAAGCCTTCAACCATATCTATGCCGCTGACCTTACTACTCACGGACAACCAGCTGGCGCGAAGAATCGCCGCGCGCTGGTCATCGCTGGTGACGACAAAGATGCCAAAGCCAGAGTGACCCATTTGCTCGACCAGTTCGGCTTCGATACGGTAGACGCGGGCCCGCTGAGAGAGGGGTGGCGCATCCAGCGCGACACGCCCGGCTACGGTCCGCGCCGAACGGCGGAGGAACTGCGCCGGGACCTGGCGGCGGCCAAGCGGTATGCACATCGGTAGCATGCGACCAACAGTCGCTTTCAACTGAGCCAATCTGGTTCGATCCGCGTGCAGCTAGCGCTGACGCTCATCGCGCCGTTACCACCGATCGCCGCCCATGGAGCTTATCGTCCATCCTTCCAAGCGTTTTGGATTCGGTCTTGATATTCCTGGTGCGCGGCCTCGCGCTCGTCGCGCATGGCGTCGTTGAGTTTGCTGTCGGCAGAGGCATCCCTGCCTTGGTCAGATTTCGCGGTACGGGAATCTCCCTCACGCTGACCGCGAACCTCGCTCTCGACACGGCCGACGTTCTTGTAGGCGACTTCGGCGGCGGCGTCGTAAGCGGCGTAGACGCTCCGGTCACGGGTGATGGTGTTGCTGATGCGGAAGCCGGGCCGGTGGAGGCCCAAGTCGCTATCGCCGGCACCATCGGTAACTTTCGCTCTTGAGAAATGCTCGTGCGCATCCTTTTGCATTGCGTCCATCATTCGAAGTGGCACACGAAGCGCGTGACCATCTTTCAAGATGCCGTTTTCGTCGTAGGCGTGGTTATCGTCGAGGTCGTGTCGTTGGTAGGTTCGTGGGGTCATCGGACCCTCCTTTGTTTGTTCAAATAAACGTCGTCACCACCCACTGGTGGATACGTCAATCGAGCCAGCGGGCGTCTGGGCCGAACAGCGAACCAGTGTTGAACGCCGCCAAGCTAGCGGCACGCCCACGCCGCATCCGTCAGCGCACGCCCGACGCCGCGACCCGGTCTATCAGCCACAACAAACAACTGGTCGGGCAAGTCGGGGTGTAGCGACGCGAACCGTGACACTGCGGCCCGCCGCTGCCTTCTTCTTGATGTCTCTTTTGTTGCTCTCGTTGTCAGCCATTTTGTTTCTCCAGCCATCGTTGGAGCATTTGCTGCGTGGTGCCGCCGTTGTCCGCCAGTTCCTTGTAGCTCTGGTTCGCGGTGTCAGAGGGTTGCGCGTCGAGGTCAGGGCCGTCGATCCACGTTGCGTCAGGACCAAAGAAGCTCACGCGGACGGCCAGCTGGCGCAGGCAGCCGCACACCGCGTTGGCCAGATCGTCGTGACAATTTCTCGGATGCGTCACTTGGTCCTTGCCGACACGGCCTGGGATGCGCTCAAGCAACCCTCCTGCACGCCAAGCACAAGCAACATTTCGGCGTGGACAGCGACGATATCTTGGTCGTGCAAGGTTCCAGCCAGACCTTCAATCCAATGTTGAGCGACGCCGTGATCGAGGCGCAGAAGCTAGCCGACCCCACCGCTTCAGATAGCGAATGGGGTGGTAATTTTCGCGCCGATCTGGTCGGCCTGTTCGACGATGACGTGATCGACCGCGCCATCGACCATGGCCGTCCGCTTGAATTGCCGCCGCAGCCATCGAAGAAGTTCGCCGTTGGAAATGTTGCCGCCCAGCGCGTGGTGCAGAAGTCTTAATGTCAACATCGTCGGCGTCCTTGAAAAAGAACGGGCCGCACGCGGTCAGCCCTTGACCGGGAACGCGAGATCCAATGAGACCTGGAAGTCCTTCCAGCCGTCTTCGTCTTCGTCTTCGTCTGCGGCTTCGCCTTCCTGCACGCCATTGCAGCTGTCGAGCGCGGCGGCAGGCTCGTCCGGGCGCGTCATCAGCCATTTCTCCCTGTAGAGTTCGGCAGCGGCTTCGAGCTTGTCGGCGGCCGCGTCGTCGTCCTCGCCGCGGAGGCACTTGATGGCCTCGTCGTAATCGTTCCAGAGGTAGTCGCCGATCAGGATTTCGGCCGCGTCGTAGACGTCCTTCGGCATCACGACCACGCCGTCGAGCGCGGCTATGGCGGCGAGGCAGCTCTGCAGCGCCGACATAGTGTACGAACCGGGGCTGAACTGGTACGCGAGCCCGGCCTGCTCCACGGCCTCGGCCACTTTTTCGGTCACCCTGTCGACCGGCGTTTCTTTGGTCATATTCACGTCCTTTCGTGTGTTGGCCGCCGCCGCATATTGGCAGCGGCGGCGGGTTGTTTGTTGGTATCTCTCCTCAAAATGGTACGCGGTCGTCGAAGTCGCCGTCGTCCGCCGCCGGCAGTTCTTCGTCGGGAGGAACGTCATTGACGGGAGACGCGTTGCTGACCGCCGCGTCGTCCCAGTCGACGACGGTGAACAGCGGCCGTCGCACCTTGCCGTATTTCTTCGACGGGAAGGTTGTCTCGCCCAGCGCGACGATCGGCTGGCCGCCGCCGTTCTTGATCGCGTGCCGCGTCCATTCCTTGGCGAGATCGGCAACCGCGCGGCGGCCGCCGCCGGATCGGGTCTGGAAGATGATCAGCTCGCCGCTGTCCAGGATCTCGAACGGGATCAGATAGAACAGTACCCAAGGGTCCGTTGGTTCGCCGTCGTCGTCCTTCGGCCAGTTGGTTTGGTCAGGCCACTCGTCTAAATCTTCACGCTCCGGCGCTTTCTCGCCGCGGGCCACGCGGTAGTGCTTCTTCTCCAGTAGTTTCCAGTTGCCGCTCTCGTCGTCCTTGTCGAACTTCGACCAAACTTTCGTCCACGCCTCTGGATGGGTCAGGAACTTGGTGCCGTGCGCGACTGGGATGCTGTCGTCGATCAAGTAATCACCTTTTTTATATTTGAGGCTCTTGTCGAAGCTGGCATCCTGACGCGCGGCGTCGTCGATGTTCGCGATTTCCGTGCTGTACGTTTTCAGGTTTTTACCGTTGGACATTTCACGTCTCCAGTTTTGTTGCCGCCGATGAAGATGCGCACGTCGCCGTCGGCGGCGAAGACGACGTGCGTATTTCTATTTGCGGCGCAGCCATGCCTGATACATTTCCATTTCGCGGTCGAACTCCGCCCAGGCCGCCGGCGTGATCCTGTCGTACTGGCCGAAGCGAGCGACCAGCTTCTGCAGATCTGGCGCCTCGGGTGTGGCCACGTCCTCGTTCTTTTCAGCTGGTGCTGCCGTCATTTCCCGTTCCCGATCCGGAGAACGCTGGCGGCGCCGGTCACCGGCCGGCCGAAGTTGGCGCGGTCGCCGGCGGCGCGGCCTGCGGCGTGCGCCGCCGCGTCGAACGTCGACGGCGCGGAGCTGCTGCACATGCGCAGGCGGATGCCGTTGTCTTTCATGAAGACCTTGATCGCGGCGTCCTTGACGACGACCAGTTCGCGGCCGCTGCTGGTGCGCGCCGTCTTCGAGCGTTCGACCAAGGCAAGCAGACGTTCGCTGATGCGCTCGCAGCAAGCCGCGGTGAACGTTCGGATGATGACGCGGCGCTCGCCCCGCGGCGCGAGGCAGCCGATGAGGTGACCATAGAGTTCGGCGTAAACGAAGTCCGCGATGGTGTTGAGCAGCCACATGGCGAACTGGACATCGCTCGGCATGCCGACGCACGTGAGGCCGGTTTCGCGCCGCGTGCGGAAGATCCGCACGTCGCAAAACTGAGCAACGCCGTATGACAGGCGCCATTTAATCTGGTGTGGATCCTTCAGGTTCGGCGGGTCGGCGTGCATGCTGACCGCCTCGTCCTTGGCGATCTGCAGTTCCTCGTCGGTGATGTCGTAGGCGTCCTGCAGCGCCGCCGCCTTGTCGAGCGCCGACAACATCTCGCCCTCGGTGCAGCCGTTCTCGGTCGTCTTGGCGAATAACGCCTTGATCTTCTCGATGATCGCGTCGCGGTCGGCCATCACACGACCTCCTTCACTTTGAAGTCGCGCACGTAGACCACCGCTTCCACCCGTTGGGGCTCGGACATCCTCGGCAGCCATTTGGCGGCGGCGTGTTTGAATTGCTCCAGAGCCAGCAGCGACGCTCGCAGGCGGACGGTTTCGAGGGAATCGAACGCCCGGGGTCCGAGGTTGGGGTCGACGGGCGCGGTTGTTGGTGTGTCGGCGGCGGCGTTCTTCTCCGCACTGACTTGGGTAGAGTCCGTGACCGTCACGTACTCCGCCGGCTTCCCGGTCATGATGTCGCCGTTGCCGAGCAACACCTGCTTGGGCTCCGGCAATTCCGGCGCCGGTGTCAGCGGCTTCTTGTTCAAGCGGGACCTGCGCTGGCGTTCCCGCGCATCCTGCCGTAATTCTTCGTCCGTTCTGCGGCCGCCTGCAACTTTCAGACAATCGAACCCGCGAGAATGTCCAAGGCCGACGCGCTTGAAGATCACGTCCCAAGTTTCTTCCGGATTAAGTTCTCGCCAGCGCAGCAACAGCACGCCAACTTCTTTCGATCGCGAAACGAATGTCTCCTTCGCGGTCGTCGCCACTTTTTCGGCTTTGTTCATCGCCTTGACGGCGGCGTCGATCTCGGTGATCAGCGCCTCCGACATGGCGCCGGCGATGCCGTCGGCGATCGGCTTCTTGCTGGCGATAGGGATGATGTTAGTGGTGTCGGCGGTCGGCGCTTGCTCGCCGCCTTGGTCTATATTATATGTGTGCACGACGACTTTCTCCTTGTTGTCGGCGGTGGTTTAGACCGCCTTGTTTGTTCCATCCACGAACACTTGCCCCGGCCGCATTCGCGCGGCCGGGTTTCTTTTCGCTACTCCGCTGCTTGATGTTGCGTGCGCGCCGTCGCTCCGTCCCGCCGACGCTGCTGCGGGCCGTGCTTGATCACAGCCGCGTCATGCGCGTCGAGTTCCGCTTCGGTGTTGGCCGGGACGCGGTTGCCGAATGGATATTGAGCCGGCGGCAGGCGGCCATCTTTCCTCATTCTTTCAAGTGTTCTGGTCGTACAGCCGTAGCGCTCGCGCTGGTGTTTGTTTCTTAGCCACTTATACCAAATCTCATTGATCAAAACCCGTGAGCCCACGACCGCAATCCAATGGACATGATGCGCCAGGGTTGATCAACGAGCTTATTCCAGGCAGCGCAACAATGATCGACGAGATCATCATAGGATT
>Ga0208455_1000746_pt1 | contig 12167 bp, 9 predicted proteins | sample June2015DPH_4_50_FD_184690 | JGI IMG/M metagenome (GOLD analysis project Ga0208455, IMG submission 184690) | Peatland microbial communities from SPRUCE experiment site at the Marcell Experimental Forest, Minnesota, USA - June2015DPH_4_40... | ecosystem: Environmental > Terrestrial > Soil >... | reverse complement strand
GGGGCCGGCGGCGGACTCGAGCGGAAACATCTACTTTCTCGATGCGAATGGAACGTTCGATACGACGAATGCCAAGGGGTTCCCGGTAAATGGCGACTATGGGAACGCGATCGTGAAGCTCTCGACCAAGAAGGGCCAACGGGCAGTGTCCGACTACTTCAACATGTACAACACGGTGAGCGAGTCGGATGCGGACGAGGATCTGGGGTCGGGCGGCGCGATGGTGGTGCCGAATTTCAAAGACTCTAGCGGAGTGCTGCACGACCTGGTTGTGGGCTCCGGGAAGGACGCGAACATCTATCTGGCGAATCGTACTAACATGGGGAAGTTTAATCCGAACAACAATAGTCAGATCTACCAGGAAGTAACCGGTGCGCTGGCGGGACAGGTGTTTTCGGCGCCGGCATTTGCGAACGGTAAAATCTACTACGGGGCGGTGGACGACAGGATCAAGGAGTTCTCGTTCAATGCCAGCGGCCTGCTGAATCCTACGCCTACTTCGGCCACGAGCACATCCTTCAATTACCCCGGGGCTACGCCCAGCATCTCGGGGAGTTCGGCAAGCAACTTGATTTTGTGGGCCACGGAAAATACCTCACCAGCGGTGCTGCACGCCTACAGCGCAAAGAACCTTGCTGTGGAGTTATATAACTCGAACCAGGCGGCGGGAGGGCGCGACCACTTTGGAAACGGGAACAAGTTCATCACGCCGACCATTGCGAACGGTAAGGTGTATGTGGGGACGCAGAACGGGGTAGGGGTGTTAGGGCTGCTGCCGTAGTGCCGTAGGAAAGTGCGGCTCATCCGGTCACCGAACTCGTCGAGGTCGTGGCGGTCACGCGCGGCGCGATGCCTTACATGAACGTTTCAGCTATCCCCGTAGACCGGCACAGGCGCGCCATGAATCACTTTGGCATCGTCGCTGCACAAAAACAGAATGACACGCGCGATCTCCTGGGGCTTCGGCCACTGTTCAAAGTCGGCGTTCGGCATCGCTTTGCGGTTCGCCTCTGTATCGATGATGCTGGGAAGAATCGAGTTCACTCGCACGCCGCTACCCTTTACTTCCGCGGCTAACGAATCCATCAGTGCCAACGCACCCGCCTTGGAAGCGGCATAGGCGGCTGCGCCGGCACCGTGATCCAACGCGGCTTTTGCCGCAACGTTTACGATCGCTCCATGTTTTTGTTTGAGCATCGCCGGTATCGCTGCACGCGACAACACGTACCCCGAGCGCAAATTCAGCGCGAGCATCTGGTCGAAGACCTTCGTCTCCAGTTCCCATAAGTTCACGCCGCCGGCATAGCCGCCCACCGTATTCACGAGGGCGTCCAGGCGGCCGTGTTCCGCGACAATTCGGTCGAGGAGTTGGCGCACAGCAGTTTCGTCGGTGACATCAACCCGGTGCCCCTCAATCAACGAGCCATTCGCGCCGGCTTCGCTCTTGACGGCATCCAACTCTTTCTGCTCCCGATAGGTGACGAGCACCTTCGCGCCTTCCTCCAGAAACGCCAGGCTCACCGCGCGTCCCAATCCGCCCGTGCCACCGGCAACCAGGACCAACTTACCTAAGAATCTCACACTCATTGAGTCCTTCCCTGGGCGCTGAGCTCAGGCTACTCTAGCGCTGCGTTCGGCTTGTCCGAGAAACGCCAGCAGTTCGCGGTTGACTTTCTCGGCGTGGGTCCAAATGATGCCGTGCGGGCCGCCTTCCACCACCACAAGTTTGCTTCCTTTGACAAACTCAGGTGTGCGCTTTCCAGTGGCGGCAAGGGGGAGAATCCGGTCGGCATCGCCGTGAATGACCAGCGTAGGTACGTCAATGCGCGCAAGGTCTTTTCGAAAATCGGTCAGCCACGACGAAACGCAATCCAGAGTGCCCTTGGGCGAGGCGCCGGCTCCAATGTTCCAGCTTAGCTGCACCACCTGGTCACTGATCAGTTTGCCGCCAAGGATGTCCATGTTGTAGAAGTCTCTAAGAAACTGGGCGAGAAAGGCTGGACGATCCGCGACAATCGCTTTCTCAATCCCCTCGAATACAGTGCGGTCGACACCTTCCGGGTTATCAGTCGTCTTCAGCAGGAATGGCGGAATCGAAGAGATGAATACCGCCTCGCTCACGCGTTCTGTTCCGTAGGCACCCAGATAGCGGGCCACCTCGCCGCCCCCCATTGAAAAACCCACCAATGCCAATTCACGAAGGTCGAGCTTGGTCACGAGCTTGTGCAAGTCCTCGGCGAGAGTGTCGTAGTTATAGCCTTTGATCGGCTGGCTTGACTTGCCAAACCCCCTGCGGTCGTACGCGATGACGCGGAGGCCCGCTTCCAACAGGGCTGAAACCTGCTTCTCCCAGGAAGCACCACTCAACGGCCACCCGTGGATCAGCACGACCGGCTTGCCCGCGCCATGATCCTCGTAGTAGAGATCGATTTTGCCGGAGTTTTCCTTACCCACAGTAATGTACGGCATTGAGATTCTCCTTTCGTGTGTGTGTTGATGTTGATGGCGAGGCGGTCAGCGATGTCTTCTTAGTTTTAGATGTCTAACGCGCCTAGAAGTCGCGATTTATCTCCAAAGCTTCATTCAGCGTTAGAATTATGAATGAACAAAACAAGAACGCTCAGGACAGCGTGGTAGACGTGCATGCGGTACAAGTGCATCCCGTGTGCCGTGAAATGAACGTTGACGTGAGGTCGAGATGAAACTGCTTCTGGCTCTTGCTTGCTCCTTCTTCGTTCTGTCGTCATTTGCCTACTCTGCGACCGCCGCGCAGACGTTTCCAACCTCGGCGGGAGAAGTCAAGATCACTCCGCTGTATCACGCCAGCACCCTAATCGAGGCGGGAGGAAAAACTATCTACCTCGACCCGTCCAAACCTGCGAAGTTCGCCGGGTTATCAAAAGCGGACCTCATTCTGATTACCCACATTCACCCCGACCACATGGATCCGGCTTTCATCGCCGGAATCAGCAAGGCCGGAACCGACATCCTCGCGCCGCCCGCCGTCGTGGCAACGGTCAAGACTGCCAAGCCAATTGCGAATGGTGAAACCAAAACGTGGCAGGGCTGGACCATTGAGGCAATCCCCGCATATAACCTGACGCGCGGCCCAGCCCCAGGCAAATTCTTCCATGACAAGGGACGCGGCAACGGATACGTTCTCACCTACGGCGGCGTGCGCTTTTATTTCTCCGGTGACACGGAAGGAGTCCCGGAAATGCGCGCCCTGAAGAACATCAACGTGGCGTTCGTCTGCATGAATCTGCCTTACACCATGCCTCCGGACGAAGCGGCGGATGCGGTGAAGGCATTCCATCCGAAAATCGTGATTCCCTACCACTACCGCGGCTCCGATCTCGCCATGTTTCAAAAGCGGCTGGAAGGAACCGGGATCGAAGTCCGCTTGCTCGACTGGTATCCGCAATAGGCAGATCCCCGGACGCCGCCACTGAGCATTGGCCGTCTATTGGGCTGCTCTTGCATGGTGCGCCGGGCAGTCAATGTCTAAGGAAGAACGAGAAACATGAGGGCTTTGGGAGTGAGATCTCTAACCGTTGGAGCATTGGCAGTCTTCAGCTTGGCCCTGTTTCTCTCGGCCGCGGCACCTCTGCCTCAGCCGCAAGCCACTCAAGCGGCCGTCTCCGAAATTGTCCTGACGCTCGACCCGGCACAATCAAGAGTGCATTGGACAGTGGACAGCACTTGGCACAGGGTACACGGCACGTTCGCCCTGAAGAGCGGAACCGTACATTTCGATCCGGAAACCGGGAAAGCTGGCGGAGAGATTGTCGTCTTCGCACCCAGCGGTCAAAGTGGGAACAGTTCACGCGACAGGCGCATGCACAAAGAGATTTTGGAAACGGCAAAATATCCCGACGTGATCTTCCGCCCGACGCGAGTGGAGGGCAAAGTAGACCAGTCTGGGGGATCGGACGTGAAGTTAGGCGGCGTTTTTTCCATTCATGGCGCGGACCATGACCTCACCGCGCTGGTTCACGCCGAGTTGACGGGAGATCGCTGGAGGGGAACCAGCAAATTCGAAGTGCCGTATGTGAAGTGGGGGATCAAAGACCCGAGCAATTTCCTCTTGAAAGTGAAGCCCGTGGTAAATGTGGAATTGGAAATGTCCGGGGAAATCAAGGCAGCGAAATAGATTCCTGAGCCTCTGCTCAATCGGCCGGCTGGAAAATGGAAAACGTTTTCTGCGACTGGGATATGGACCATGTCGCTTCAAAGCTATCCGGGAACCAACTTAATCAGAGTTTCCCAAGTTTGGCGCGAAGAGCTTGCGAATGCCCGAACTCTCTCGTACATGCTCTGTGTAATTAACGGTTCAGGATGATGTTCACGATCCGAGCCAAAGTAAGGGAACGAGACCGACGGCAGCAAGAGCCGCCATGAGCGAGAGACTCTGCACGCCTGTCTTACGGTCGGCCAGGCTGTAGGCGTAAATCCCTTTCACGAGGTTGTTGCTGGCGGCGGCGATTACAACTGCGGCCGCCGCAACTTTCAGAGGTGTGAGTGTACCCGCTGCCTGGGTCATCCCCATGATAAACGGATCTACGTCGGTAACACCCATGATGGCGGCTAGAGTATTCACTCCCGCTCTTCCAAGATAAGTGACGGCCAACTGGGTAGCTATCATCATTGCCAGAAACAACCCGGCGAAAAGAAATGCTGCGAGCAGTTCGAGTGGATTGTTGGGTTCGAACTCCCGCTGTACTGCCTGAGCACTGGGATCCGCCCGGCGCGTCCAGAGCCAACCGATGCCGACCGCCAGACCGGCCAGTGCCAGGAAGGGGAGCGCCAGCAAAGACAGCAGTTGCCGGTTGAAAAGGGCCAGAAGCGCGACCAAGCGCAAGTACATCACGCCGGAGGCGATCAAGATGCCCCCGGCGAAGAGGTGGGGATGCGGTTCACGAGCGGCTCGGCGCGCCATCACGACCGTAGTGACGGTCGATGAATACGCCCCGCCCAGCAACGCTGCCAGCACGACCCCGCCCCGTTCCTTCGTCAACTTCTGCAGAACGTAACTGCCGTACGAGATCGTGCTGACCGCAACCACGACGAGCCAGGTCTTGAAAGGGTTAATGTGGAATCGGCTGAATTCCTGATGCGGCAGTACGGGCAGGATGACGCCGGTCAAAAGCAGAAACTTAGCGAAAGTGAGAATCTCTTGCGGAGCGATGCGAACGGCAAGCTTCTCAAGCACTGCTTTAAGATCGAGTAACAGCAGGCTGGCAACGCTCAGCGTGGTAGCAATCCAGAAGTGTCCGTAACAAACGAGCGCTCCCACCAGGAATGTCGTGAGACCGGACATTTCTGATGTAACACCCGCGGCTTTAGCAGAGGAAAGCTTGTGCCAGTAAGACAAAAGCAAGAATCCGGCGACTACCAGAAAGCCAACCGTCAGCGGCAGCAGTTGTGCGCCCGAGATAAGAGCAATGGAATAACCAATCAGGCCAATGAGCGGGAATGTGCGCACTCCTCCGAAGGAGTAAGAGCCCACTGCCACCTTGTGCTCTTCCCGCTCCAGTCCTATCAGGAAAGATAAAAACAAGACTAGAACAATCTTTAGAGCCTCGGGGGGCAGCCGCTGGTAGAGTTCCACTAGAGCTGCACCTCCGATTGGATTCCTCTCTGGAGGGCCTTGGCGGGTAGTTGGACTCTGGTGCGGCTGGTAGGGCCACAGTCATCCATCATTCGGTCTCCGAGTAACCTGCTGAGCAGCTTACATTCTGTCACAACACCGCGGATACCAGAAAGCTGAAAAAACCTCATCTCGGCCAGATTGTCAACTTTCTTCAAAGCCGCGGCCGTCATAGGGCAATCCTATTTCATGGGCGGCACATACGGAATATAGTGGGCAAACAACCAGCACAGGAAGAACACGACCGGTACGTGAACGATCAACTGCAGCACTCCATATCCCACAATGTCCCTGGCCTTCAATTTCAATATGCCCAGCAGAGGCAGCATCCAGAAGGGATTGATCAGATTGGGTAGCGCTTCCGACGCGTTGTAGATCTGCACCACCCAGCCCAGATGCACCTGGTGCAGATTCGCGGCCTGCAGCACATACGGCGCTTCGATGACCCACTTGCTGCCGCCGGAGGGTATGAAAATGCCGAGCGCGGCCGAATACATCGCCACCAGCAGGGGATAGGTGTTGTGGGTGCTGATGGAGGCGAAAAGTTTTGCCAGCGCATCTGCGATCCCCGTTCCTACAATCATTCCGAAGATCACGGCGTAAAACGGGAACTGGATCAGCACGCCGCCAGTGGCGGGAATGCACTCCGTTACGGCACGCATGAAGCGCTTCGGGCGCCAGTGCAATAAAAGGCCAACCGTGATGAACATGAGGTTGTAAGTATTAAGGTCCAGCGCTGCCAGTGCGCCTTGCGGCGAGGTGCGGAACACGTCAACCAGATACCAGCACAACAGCGCGACGACCAAAATTGTGAGCAGCGGACTGTATTCCAGCCACTCGCCGGGCTTGCTCTTGGCCTCCAGGCTGGAGCGAATCGGCTCATATTGGATGCCGTAGGATTCAGCGGTTCTGGCGTTCTCCGGCGACGGCGTGGACAAGTAGGCGATCAGCACCGATAGCACGATCAGGATTACCGTCGTCGCGATGCTCTGCCACAAGAAGAGAGTTTGGGTGAGCGGGATCAGACCACTAATGCTGAACAGTGACGGCGGAATGGCGGACTTGGTTGCCATCAGCATGGCGGCGGAAGAAGACAGCCCCATCGCCCAGACGGCTCCCAGCCCAAGATAGGCAGCAGCACCAGCAGCGCGGTAGTCCATTCCCTTGACGCGATGAGCCAGTTCGCGAACAAAGAGTCCACTGAAAATCAGGCTCAAGCCCCAGGAGATCAGCGAGGTCAGCATGGAGAACAACGCCACCAGAGCGATAGCTCCTCGCGGCGTCTTTGGAATTCCGGCTAAGGCTCGAATTGCGCGATACACGATCGGAGTCGAAGCAACGACATATCCACCGATGATGATCATCACCATCTGCATGGTGAAAGGGACCAGGGACCAGAAGTTCTTCCCACCCTGGATGGCGAGTTTGGTGGGACTTTGACGAAGCAAAAGGCCGACGACAAAAACCACCACGATTCCCAGCAGCGCAAAAATCAGCGGGTCCGGAAACCACCGCTCACTCCAGTTGGCGAGCCCCAGGCCAAAGCGGACAAGGGGTTGTTCCTGAACTGCAGCGTGTTTATCTCGTGGCATGTGCATACTCGATCCTTTCGGTTCGGCAACGACATTCTGCGAAGTGAAAGGTTCTCACCGTCGCGGAAGACAGCCGGGCTTGCCGGTCCTTTGCCGGTTTATGCCCGACATTGTAGCGCGTCTTTCGCGAAACGGAAGTTGTTGCGCCGGATTCCGCGATGGGTGTAGGATGCCTTCGATTGGGCCTGGCAGCATCGGCCACTACTGCTCGAACTGGAGCGAATCATGAATACCCTCCCGGTATTGGTGGGTGCGTTGTGCGTGTACGCCCTTGCCTACCGTTACTACAGCGCGTTCATTGCCGCGAAGGCTCTGGCGCTCGACGATCGCCGCATCACTCCGGGGCACACTTACGCGGACGGGCATAACTATGTCGCTTCGCCACGATGGGTGCTCTTCGGACATCACTTCGCGGCCATCGCGGGAGCAGGGCCGCTGGTGGGGCCGACTCTGGCGGCGCAGTTCGGGTTTGCGCCGGGCTTCCTTTGGCTGCTGATCGGCGCCGTCCTGGCCGGGTGTGTACAGGACTTCACCGTGCTGGTGGCTTCCATACGTCACCGCGGCCGCTCGTTAGCGGATGTTGCCCGCACCGAAATCAGTCCCTTTGCCGGCCTCGTGGCGATGATCGCCGTGCTCTTTATTCTTCTGGTCACGCTCGCCGGCCTCGGCATCGTAGTGGTCAATGCGCTTTCGAATAGCCCGTGGGGCGTCTTCACCATCGGCATGACCATCCCGATCGCCATCATCATGGGATTGTGGATGTTCAAGAGCCATGCCGGAAAGATTATGGTCACCGGCCCCAGTATCTTTGGTGTCGTCCTTTTGTTCGCCAGCGTTATCGCGGGGCACTGGGTGGCTCAGAGCGGAGCTGCAGCGGCGCTTACTTTCACCCCCCATCAGATCACGATCCTCATGGCCATCTACGGTCTGGTGGCTTCGGTTCTTCCCGTATGGCTGCTACTGGAACCGCGCGACTACCTCTCGACCTACGTTAAGCTGGGGACGATTGCCGTCCTGATCGTCGGCGTCTTCATAGTTCATCCCAACATCCAATTTCCGAACTTCACCCAGTTCGTTCATGGTGGCGGACCGATCATCAAAGGAACGCTGTACCCATTTCTCTTCGTGACCATTGCTTGCGGTGCGATCTCGGGCTTTCACTCGCTGGTGTCCTCCGGCACCACGCCCAAGATGCTCGATAAAGAAAGTGACGCTCGCTTCATAGGATATGGCGCCATGATCGCGGAGTCGCTGGTAGGTGTGCTGGCTTTAATTGCGGCCTGCTCCATGTATCCGGGCGACTACTTTGCCATCAACACCACGCCGCAGGTCTTCAGTCATCTGGGCCTGACCACGGTCAATCTGGATATGTTCTCCCGCGAAGTCGGAGAGAAACTGGCGGGGCGGACGGGAGGGGCGGTCTCGCTGGCTGTTGGCATGGCACAAATCTTCCGCGGCTTGCCCGGGATGGCTCGTCTGATGGGTTACTGGTATCACTACGCCATCATGTTTGAAGCCCTTTTCATTCTGACTACGGTGGACACGGGAACACGCGTGGCCCGCTACGTCCTGCAGGAACTCATGGGCAAAGTGCACAAGCCCTTCGGCAACAGTGCCTGGCTCCCCGGAAATCTGATCACCAGCTCCGTGGTGGTTCTGGGCTGGGGATACCTGATCTACACGGGAAATATTTCCACGATATGGCCGTTGTTCGGAACCGGGAACCAGTTGCTGGCGACCATCGCGCTGGCGGTGACGACTACCTTCCTCATTAACATGGGGAAGCAGAAGTATGCCTGGATTACGGGAGTTCCGATGTGCTTCGTAGGCGTCACTACGATTACGGCAGGAGTGCTGGCGATCAAGAACATTTTCTGGCCATTGACCGCCAAGCCCGGTCAGGTATTTACCGGCTACCTGGATTCAGTCCTTATGACCATCTTTATCGTGGGCGTAGTTCTCGTCGTATTCAGTGCGGTGCGACGTTGGATCGCGGTGCTGAACGGCGCTCCCGCGCCCCAGGAGGCCTTTGGTCCTCCACTCACCGCTGCCGGAGAAGTTAAGATGGGTTGCTGCTAGCTCTCAGGGAGCGCAATCCGCCGCATCCGGGCGACAGCCTGACGCTCCCTCCAGTACGATCACTTTCGCTTTTCTCTTTTCCACACGTACGCTCAGCTGTTGAACCACATTAAAAGTGTCCCCATGAAACCACATTAGAAATGTCCCCTTTTAGAGTTTCTCCGACAGGAGGGACGGAGATTGGGGAGAACAGAATTCAGCAGCCAGGAGCTGAGTCGGGTTGAAGTGATCGCTGGATGCGTGGGGTCGGGCTATGGCAAAGACAACGGAGGCGCAAGCCGTATCGGCAGCGGTGGGAACGCAAGGCGCACTTCGGCGAGTTGGTGCAGTTGGACGGGGGCTTTCATGAATGGCTGGAAGAGCGTGGGCCGCGGGGCTGTCTAATGCACATGGTCGACGTGAAACCTTAGGGTGAGTCCAGAAAACCGCAGGCTGCTTGTAGTACAGGTTCTCACCCGTTCGCCTTGATCATCTGCTCCGCATGCTTGCGCGAAGTCTCGGTCAGTTTCGCCCCGGACAGCATGCGCGCCACTTCTTCGGTGCGCTCGTCGCCAGTGATCTGGCGGACGGTGGCCTTCGCGCGGCCTCCGGCTTCGCGCTTCTCGATCAGGTAGTGGTGATCGGCAAAGGTGGCGATCTGCGGCAGGTGGGTGACGCAGAGCACCTGATTGCCTTTGGAGAGAGCCTTCAACTTCTTCCCCACGGCCTCGGCGGCGCGGCCTCCGATGCCGCTATCAATCTCGTCGAAGACCAATGTGCGTTGCGCGGCCGCCGACTTCTTTTTCCCCGCCGGATTGGTCCCCGCTTCGACGCTCGCCTTTAACGCCAGCATGACGCGCGAAAGCTCGCCGCCCGAGGCGATCTGCTCCAGCGGGCGCATGGTCTCGCCGACATTGGTCGTAATACGATAGATCACCTGGTTGATGCCGGAAGACGTCCAATGCGCTTCGCCCTTGCCTTCGTTTTCTTCGACGGCTTCTTCGACGACAATACGAAAACTGGCGCGCATGGCGAGGTCATTGATCTCCGCCTCGACCAGCTTCTCTAATTTTCGTCCCGCCTCCAACCGTTTTCGCGAGACGGCGCGGGCGGCTTTGCGGTACTCCTCGGCAGCCACTGCCAGCATCGCCCGCAGCTCAAGTAACACTTGATCTTTGTTCTCCATCTCCGAGAGTTTGCGCCGGATGTCCTCGCCATAAACAATGGCCTGATCGAGCGTAGGCCCGTACTTGCGTTTCAGACGATCCAGCAGAGCCAGGCGCTCTTCGAGTTCGGCGAGACGCTCGGGCGAAGCTTGGATTCCGCCGGCATAATCGCGCAGCGTCGCTCCCACATCTTCGACACTGATGCGCGCCGAATCCAATGCCGCGAGCGCTTCCTGAAACTTCGGCTCATAACGAGTCAGTTCCTCCAGATGCTTCTGCGCGGCACGCAGGCTCGACGAAGTGGAGGCATTGCCCTCATACAGCAGGTCGAAGGCATTGATGGCCGCACCGTAAATTTTCTCGGCGTTGGCTAAGATGCGCTTCTCGGCTTCCAGTTGATCGTCTTCGCCCGCCCGCAGACGCGCCTCTTCGATTTCACGGCACTGGAAGTTCCACAGGTCCAGAAGCCGCATACGATCCTGCTCGTCCTGTTCGAGTTCGGCGATGCGTCCGCGAATCTGCTTCCAGTGTGCGAAAGCAGAGGACACTTCCTTCAACTCGACTCCGGCGTAAGCATCGAGCAGGTCCTGCCGCGCCGCGGCATCGAAGTTTACGATGGATTCATTCTGCGCGTGGATCGCCGCCAGGTGGGGTGCAATCTGTTTCAGCACAGCCACGGTCGCTGGCTGATTATTGACAAAGACCCGCCCCTTGCCGCCGGGAGCAATCTCGCGCCGCAGAATCAGCGAGCCATTCTCCGCGTCCAGACCGTTCGTCTCCAGTATGTGTTCGATCGCACGCGCGGCGGCTCCATCGCTCTCAAACACGGCAGCGACCACTGCCCGCTCCGCTCCCGTGCGGATCACATCGGAAGACGCTTTTTCCCCCAGCAACAAGCCCAGCGCGTCAATCAAAATGGACTTCCCCGCCCCGGTCTCGCCGGTCAGAAGATTCAGACCAGCCGCAAATTCGATCACGACATTGTCGATCACCGCGTAATTTTCGAGTCGAAGTTCGGCCAGCACAAGGGTCCTACGATCTTTAGTTCATAACGATCTTTGAATGCAGGACAATCTTTAGTTCATAAAGATTTTCTAACCCAGGACGATCTTTAATTCAGGGCGATCTCTAAGCTACGACCTGTAATTTACGCGCAGGATAGCACAGACCACCCCAGCGGGCTGCGCGAAACAAGCTGCCCCATTCCCAAAGTGGTACCAAAGTTTGTGCCAAATGCACTTCCGATTTTGCCTCGAAACCGACCGGTTCTTGAAGATACTATCCATGCGATCCTCTCCCCTGATCGTAATCGCATGGCTGCTCTGCGGGCTGGCGCCGGCGTCCGCCTGGGCGCAGGAACTTCAATGCAACCCTTGCAGTCACGCCTTCGGTAAGGTACAGGTCGGCAGTTCCAGTTCCTTCTCCATCCGACTCTCGAACACTGGATACAAAACGCTGCGTATCATTTCCAAGTCGGAACAGGGGAGCGCTTTCTCATTCGGCGAATTCCTTGTACCAGCGAGGATCCTGCCCGGGGCAAGCATCCAGTTGCCCGTTATTTTCACGCCGACTGTCACGGGGCACACCACCGGCGTCATTACGCTTGTGGGTACTGCCGAGAATCCCCAACTTGCAATGGATGTCGAGGGTACCGGCGTCGCCGACGCGAACCCGCAGCTGGGGGTCAGCCCTGCGATCCTC
>Ga0208455_1000743_pt1 | contig 12189 bp, 16 predicted proteins | sample June2015DPH_4_50_FD_184690 | JGI IMG/M metagenome (GOLD analysis project Ga0208455, IMG submission 184690) | Peatland microbial communities from SPRUCE experiment site at the Marcell Experimental Forest, Minnesota, USA - June2015DPH_4_40... | ecosystem: Environmental > Terrestrial > Soil >... | reverse complement strand
TCCGTCACGACCTCCGACGCAGCGGTCGAAGCCGCTGCGCAACTGATCCGCCGTGTTTTTGGCGGCTCTGCTGATAGCGACACGCTGGCGCCCGAGACGCTTGTCAGCCAAATGGAAGCGGCGCTCGGCGCGAAGAGAGACTCGTGGCCTATCTCGGCCATTCGCCGGTTCGGCGATGTGCTCATCGAAGTTGTCGCCGGACGCAAGAAGTCTCCGCGCCATGAGGTCCGTTGGCTCAATCTATCCGGCTTCTGTTTGCGGCCGGGATTCGGTGCACCGGGTGATGATGCGCGCGTGAACGGCCTGCGAACCATCGCGTCGAACGAACTCGTCTTCGCCGACGATCTGCAGGTTCAGGTCGAAATGCTAGTGCTGTTGCGTCGGATCGCCGGCGGCATCAATGCCAGCGAGCAGCATGCGCTCTATCGCAAGCATACTAGCCGTGCCGGTAGCAAGAAGAAGGGCCGCGTGAACCGGCAACTCGAGTACGAGGAATGGCGCCTGTTTGCGAGCTTTGAGCACCTGCTAGCCAGCACCCGTGCTTTGCTTGGCCATGCGCTGGTGGCGAAGATCAGAAAGGAACCTGGAGATGCAATTTGGCTGTGGTCGCTCGGCCGGCTGGGCGCCCGTATTCCGCTCTACGGGCCGCTGCACTCTGTAGTGGCGGCTGAAATTGCCGGCGAGTGGCTGAAAGCCCTGCTGGACTTATCCACGTTCACGGCGGTAACGGCTTCCGCCATCGCGCTGATCGCGCGGCGCACCGACGATCGTTTGCGTGACATCGATGATGCGATTCGCGAGCAGGCAATCTCCCGCTTGATGGCGCTTGGGAACACCGAAGAAACCATCCAGCTTCTGTCAAAGTACGCTCCGCCCGAACGGGGGGACGCGGTCCGCAGCTTCGGGGAATCGCTGCCGCCCGGGTTGCAAGTTGTCAGCTCTTCGAACTGCTTGCTGTCGGTACCCGCGTTGCACAGCTCTGGCCCGACGTTTTCGAAACCGGCGTGAACAGCAGGTACCCATGGAAACTGAAAAATCGGCCCGCCGCGAAACCGCTGCCATTTTTCACCTGTAAGCCTCATGGCAGGAACGCGAGGGGGATCATCGCACCTTTTGAGGCAGCCTCCGATCCAGGGATAAAGAGCGTGCCCACACCAGCCACGGTTGGCTCCGCAACACGGAGAGACGAACGGGAGTTGCGCGATGCGTACTTCGCCATGCGTCTTTCCCTTTTCGTTGGTTTGGCAATGCTGATCGGTAAGACCACAGTGTATTTCATGACGCATTCGGCTGCCATTTTTTCCGACGCGGCCGAGTCGGTTGTCCACGTGATCGCCGTGGGGTTTGCCAGTTTAGTCTCCGGCTCAGCACAAGATCAGCTTCCCTCATTTCCTCCACGGCTACGAGCGGATCTTGCCACCGCTGAACTCGACCATCACAATGAGCCGTTTCTGTTCGGGCTTTGCCGATCCTGATGTCTCCAGCTTCACCCCATTGTCAGTCGCCTTCGCTGTGTAAACGGGGCGCGGGCCAGTCTGCGGAGCAGGGCTAGGCTGCTGCAGACCGTCGAGTCCGTCAAGGTTTCAGTTTTGAAAGTCCTTCAATTTGCGGCGACCCCGAACATCGAGTTCTACCGATACCAGTCGGAATTTGCAGATGCCTCAAGGCGTTTCCAGTCGGGGGACCGTAAATTCGCATTTGATTTTTCCAGCGTTGAGTTTAGCCACCCCGTGAAGCGAATCGCCCCTCTGGGGCTGAGGTGATCGACATCCCAATAGTCCTCCGGATCCAACTGTGGCATGCTCAAGAAGGAAAGATAGCGCGCGCCGTACTTTTTGGTTAGCTGCTCTAAGTCTGCCTGCGCTCGGTCCCAGTATTCCGCGTCCATTTTCTCAGAGTAGGCGGGCCACACCGGCATAGTGATGAGCACCACCTCAATGTTGCGTTCGCGAAGTACCGAGAGAAGATGACTGAGGTAAGCGAGGTTCACCGGCTCGTTGATAGCCTTCATAACACTCCGATGGCGAGCAAGTGTGATTGCTAACGAAGCCGCGCTCAGATGCTGAGGACTAGGTTCCTTGTCGATCGGGGACCACCAACCGCGATCGTCCATCTCAGTATCGGGAGTAACGTCGGGCACGAATTCCTTGCCTCGGCCTCGGACCAATGCAAACAAGGCTTTACGCAGCGAACTACGATAGAGGTCGCCGGTCGGAAGCGCAAAACGGCTCCACATTCGGATATCCAGCCGATCTTTCAGTCGCGGTGGGGGTATGTGCCATTCTTGCTGGTAGTAATATTGGCGCCAATCCTCTTTGCTCTCTTGGAGTTGGAAGAAAGGGGAGGTGTCTTGAATTTCAATAATGACCCGATTGAGCTTGGGCAGCTCGGGCAGGATCTCGAGCCCGGGATTGTCGAAAACGTCCCGAAAGATAGCGGTTAACCTTTGGTGGATTTCCGTCTGTGTCATTGGGTGGTTATGGTGTAGGTGGACAACTCGTGGATAAAAACCTTCCGTTGAACATATTGGTCAACCCGTAGGCTCCACTCAGTGCCTACCCCATTCGAGGTATCCACTGGAAGAAAACCGAACTGTTGGAAGAAGTTCTTCACCATCATGTTCTTGGCAGTTGGAATGTAATAGCCCACGACGCGTTCGTAATTGCCGTGCTGCGCATATTCAACAATCTTATTCATGGCAAACTGCTCCACACCGACGCTGGAGTACCCGGCAACTCATGACGAACGCGTTCGTCAGAGGATAGGGAATGGCGGAGAGAGTGGGATTGTGTTCCGACCAATTTCAGAAATCACAGTAACAATGGAAAAATCGTTCTATCCCTTTGTAATCGCAGATGCTTTTAGGATTGCTGCGATGGAACTCGACGAAGGTTAACGAAGCCCACAGCAGCCAAAACACACGGGATTACGACCGAAAAAAGTAACAAATTAGTAACAAAGATTTCAAAAAACTCACCTATTCCCAACGGCACGTCCCCTCTCGAATTCCGCGTCGATCTTCTGTCGTCCAGCCTGAATTGCTGCCTCAATCGCGGACTCCTGCGTGGGGAATGTGTCAGGTAAGTAGAATTCAGTTTCCATGAACCCATCCGCCTCGTGTTCAATTATTGCACTTCGGGGGTACAGGAAAACTTCAAGCAGTGGCGGCAGCCACAGGGCACTCAGTTCACCGCCGCCCCACCGCAGCACCGCTTGTACTTCTTGCCGGAACCGCACAGGCATGGATCGTTCCGCCGGACCTTCGGGGCGATGCGTCGTGGGATGTCGTTTCAACTCATGGCGACGAGGGCGTCACTAGCTCGAATGAAGACGTGAGCCGGATCGCATTGTGCAAAGTGCGGTAGAGGGGGCACTTCATCGGATAGACCGAGTGCGCACGCTCCACCTTCTCCCTTGCATCTTCCGGGGCTGCCAACCGCAGGGCAACGTGAATCCTGCGGATGACCAGCACTCCTTCCTCCACTTCGACCTCTCCCGTCACATCTGCCGTGAGCTTCCCATCGCTGGCATCAATTTGACGCACTTCCAGTGCGCCTCCGAAGGTGCCCATCATTCAACCAGCGGTCGCAGCGATAACGTAATCGATGGTGGAGGCGTGTGATTCTTTCAGGTTCGCCGGATCGACTTTGTAGTGCTCGGCTATAGCTCCATGTACGCTGAACACAACGGGTTGAGGCTCGCCCGGCAAATGTGCGATGCGCAACGGCCCACGTTTGCGTTCAATGCGCGACTTTGAGACGTAAACCACTTCACCCATGACTCCCTCCGACCGTGGTTTGGATGATCGACCTCCGAATTCGACTCGTGATCGACCAAGGAGAACCACATTCTTCCGACCGCGACGTGTGGTTTCAGCGGGTGAGTGGCATGGTACTCCGGGCGGCTGCCCTGACTGGAGCACTGGAGCCGCAGAAAACGCAGATTCGTCTCATGCAGCCATTCTAAATTTCGCTTCCGCAACGAAAGCCCTCGACGGCGGTTAGGAGTCTGGGCATGTGGTTGCGGGGTGATCCTGCTACTTCTTCGGATAGCCCACCGATTGTGCCAAGATGATTCTCTGCTGCGGCTGCAACTTCAGGGTCTTGGCAAGCGCGGGCTTATCGACGCTCGCCCGCACCACTGCACCGAGCCCCTCGGACGCACAGTACAGGTAAACGTTCTGCGCGATGAATCCCACATCGGCGGCGAGTTATCTCAGCCTCGGAGGAAGCCGCGCCGCCGGACTTCGAAAGGTCGGAAACGTAGACTAGGTTGACAGCCGCGTCCTTGACGAAGGGCTGCGTGCCAGTAGCCGCCCGGAAGTCGCCCGCCAGCACGGGCTCCAGCACATTCGTCTTGGCATCGTAGACGTACACACCTGCGGGGGTTGCCACGTAGATGCTTACCTCCTGCCAGTTCATGGCGGAAGGCGCGCAGTACGACGCCCATCGGGTCGGTTGATTCCGAAAGCCGCCCAGAGCAAGTTCGAAAGCGTCTGCTGCGAGAGCGTACCTGAACCGAACTCGCGAGTCGATTTACGATCCTTAAGTACCTCCATCAGAGGGCGTCCCCCTGTCGTCTGCGGCGGCGGAAGCTGGACAGGCTTGAGCGCCTGCGCTGCTGAGACAACAGACAGACAGATGGTCGCCAGTACAAGCCTCAGTAGGAACGGAGAATTGCTTCTCATGGAAGACCTCCTCCGGGCTTTCAATCTTGAGTCTGGGCATTGGTGGCAGAGATAGCCGAGAATGCAGAACTCGCCGTCTGACCTTTAGACTCGCACGCTCGACCATTTCCCGACTTTCGTGACGCGCACACTCCCGTCCGGCTGCCCACGCACTGAAACCTTGTCCAAGCGCACAGCCGCATACAAGCCAGAGCGAAATCGGTTGCGGCTCCTCTCGTCTGTACCAACGCCCGGAACGTCGAAGTGCTGACCGATTTTTAGCCTGTGAACACGCTCGGCAATCTTGGGGTACTTGCGCGGTTGCTCGACTCGCGGACGGAGGTAGGAGTGTCGCAGCGCGATGCAGTGTTTATTGCCACATGAGGCATCGACAACTTGGGCGGGAGGAACGGAACCGTGGGCATCAATCCAGTTGCGCCGCCGCCGACCGAAGGCGGTGGACAGATTGGCGATCTCCTCGCAATCGCGGTTTAGCGTTATGGGCGAGAATTTTGGCATTGCGAACCAACGGCAGGAACGGATTCCCTCGCCGGGATTGTATCAATATGGGCGCTCTGAAAAGCCGCTTTGGGGTGATTTGGCTGCCCGGAGGGGATTTGGGTTGGCTCCAGCGTCTCACAAGCCCTAGTAGCCTTTGTGGCCAGTCTGGCGTCTGTCCTGTACGAGTATCAGGCAAGCGTTCCACCGCCTTGAGCCTGAAGGTTTTTAAGGAACGTAGGGCCATGAGATGATGAGTCGCTTCGCAACCTGCTGGTTGGGCGCGGTACATGCTGCTTTGGGGTGTCACCGTTGGGCTGCTATTGTCCGTGACTGCCGCGATTAATAAGGAGAAATCGAAATGGCCCTAATGAAGACCGCGAACCCAGCCTTGAACGTAAATAGCTTTCGTGTAGATCAGGCGGTATTTGGCGAAGCCACGACGTTGACTGGCACCGTCAATAAGACGGGTATTCTGCTGATTCGCGTGGTGGCGACTGCGGCTTGGAGTTGGAATCGGTTTTTCCACGCTCCCGCTTCAGATACGGTATTGCCGCTGGTGTGGATTGGGGGAATCGGTGGCTTTATTGTCGCGATGGTAACGATCTTCAAGAAAGAATGGTCTCCCATCACCGCGCCGATTTATTCCCAGCTGGAAGGGCTAGCCTTGGGCGGCATTTCCGCAGTCTCAATGTCACCGGATGCACGTTGATCAGTTCGCATAGTTCGGCAGAGGTGAGGGCAGTATTGCGGCTACGAAGGTGGTTAACGATGTTCACCTTTCCTAGCGAATTCAAGTCGGCGATCCCGAGATAGCGCATCGTCGTCTTGATGTCCTTGTGACCAAGCAAGTATTGGATGGTCGGAATCTTTGTTGTGCCTGAAAACAGCGTCGCGTAGGTCCGCCGGAATGTGTGTAAGTCTGCATGGAATGTGTCACCCGCATTCTTTGCGACGCGCTGCACGATTCGAAGCAGGTGCTCATCAGGGTTCCCATCACCATTCGGAAAAATGAGCTTGCAACCGGGATTCTGCCTCTGGCGCTCGGCAATCGCTGCGACAAGGTCTTGCGGGATCGGGATGCGACGAATATGCCAATGCTTTGGGTGCCAGTTGAGGTGCGGCTTGTCCACGATACTTAAGAAGCCACCCTTGACGTCGCTGTATTCCGCGTGAGCGGCTTCACCGTCACGAACACCGCTCTTAAGGAAATAGTCGAGCGTGAACCGTTCTTTGTCGTTCTTCGCTGCCGCGTACAAAGCTTTTACCTGCTCTGCGTCGTAATAAACCACAGGCTTCTCGGCGAACTTGGGATATTCGCTCTTCTTCAGAAGGCGGTTGATGCCACGTGCGCTGAGGAAGATCACGACGTTGTTAACCTTGTTGAAGTACGTCCGGTTCGGATCACCGGACCTACGCTGTTTGCGGGGTGTGCCGTCTTTCCGCAGTTTTTGGGGCTGCTTCCGCAGCCATCCCATAAAGTCGATCAAGTCCTGCTTCTTAATGTCGTCAATGAAATTCTTGGCGCATGACTGCGAAACTCTTCGATTGCCACTTTGTAGGCCCTGATGGTTTTCCGGTCTTTTCCCTGCGAATGGAGATTCCTAAAATATTGCTCGACTCCCTCGTCAATGCCGATCCGACTGCCTTCCGGCTTGGAGTTGATGGGCGTTTGCGGAACGACCCGCCGTTCCCGATCCCGGAGCCACCGCTGCTTTTCGGCAAGCTTGTCCAAAGCGATGAATGGGTCTTTGCCAACCAGCACAAACTGCTGTTTGCCGCCGTCCGCCCCGAAGCGTAGGTAATAGACCCCCTCCTTGTGGTGCTCCGGTTCGCGATTGACCATTGCGTACTGGGGCTTGAGGCGACCCTTGGACTGGTAAACGGGCTTGCAGAACGAGTTTCTGCCGTTCTTGGTGACGCGGATGTACAGCGTTGCGGTGCGGTATGCCATGAGATTCCCTTGAATCCAATACTGCGAAACAAGGAACTCTCACGAGTTTTAGTAACAGGAACCGCTCAAAAATAGTAACAAGCTCGCGGAACCCGCATTTTTGGCTGCGATTTGAGAACTGGCGGAGAGAGTGGGATTCTATTTGCTTTCTTCCGCAAGGCTCAAGATTTTCCAGATTCATTGGGAAATCGGGAGCCTAACTCCAAGTGCAACCGAAGCTTAAAGCCAAGTCTCCTCCGGCAATTTGTGAATTTTCTCACCTTCATTGGAAAAACGGAACCCTTAATTACGAGGGTGTCTACCGCGATTTCTGGTAGACATTCGGAAACTGTCCGGGGCTTCCCTGACGAAGGTCGCGAGCGGGTTTTACCCTTCACCCCCGCCCCACCTTCGCCGGCAGCAACCTCCTTAGCACGTTCCCGATCACCAAAGGCTGGTGCTCTCCCGCACTTCCTACCAATGTGTAGGACCGCTCAAACCCGTTCGGTCTCAGGATCTTCATTTCCCAATTGTCATTTGCGCGAGAAACGACGATCGACACCCCGCTCAGAGCGTGTTCCACCAGCGCCCGAACTTCAGCCCCGAGGATTTCTTGCGGGCCGGAAAGAAGCCATTCGCAACGAAGTCATCGAGCAGCTAAGCGGGCGGGCGCGGACCCTGTTTCCGGGAAATTACGGCTTTCTCATCACGCGAAGGCCGCTAGGCACGTTCCATCATCGAGACAAGACCTGCTACGGCAGCAGCCCAAAAACCGCCACGCCATTCGGCGTCCCCACGAATACCTTGCCGTTAACGATCATAGGCGTGATGAACTTGTTGCCCGAGCCGAACTGATCGCGGCCGCCGGGCGCCTGATTGCTGTTGTAGAGCTCATTCAGGTTGGTTGCGTTGTAGGCATGCAGCACGGCGGGGTTCGTGTTCTCTACGGCCCACGCAATCGCGTTGCTGGTACCGTTCGCCGAGATGCTTGGCGTTGCACCGGGATAAGCAAACGCAGTGCTGGTCTGAAAAGCAGGCGCAGTGGACAACTTTGCATTCGCAATGGTGAACGCCTTGATGGGATTGCCCACAGCACCGTAGTAGACCGTACTATTGAGGTAGGCCGGCATCGAGTAAACGCCTCCCGGCAATGCTCCTGCCAGCTCCTCGTATATGTTGTTGCTGTTGGGATTGAACTTGCCCATCGCATCCCGGTTCACCACGTAGATGTTCGTATCCTTGCCCGCCCCCACCGCGAGATGCACGGTTTGTCCGGCCCCATCGGTAAGATCGGGTAGAACCAGCGCGCCACCCGAACCCAAATCTGTGTCCGTGCTGTTCTCCTGTTGCTGGTTGAACATCTCAAAATAATCCGCTACAGCGAGCCCCCCAGAAGTCGAAAGCTTGATAAATGCATTCCCGAAATCGCCATTGTTGGGAAATCCACTGGCATTCATGCTGGTGTCGAAGTCGCCGTTGGCATCCAGGAAGTAGATATTGCCGGAGTTGTCGGCGGCCAGCCCAGCGCCTGAAGCCCAGAGTGCTCCCTCGCTGCCGTTCGGAACCACGTTCAACACGCTGGTCTGCAGCAAGGTGGAGGCATCGTAGGCGATGATCCAACCGGTGTAGGGCCGGATATCGCAGTGCGACGCCCATCCCGTGTACACCATTCCGTTCATCAGCAACAGCCCTACCCGTTCCTTGTACTGCGCGGGGTCGAATATGACGTCCGTGCCGTTGGTGTTGTCTCCCGTCCCTGGATAACTGGCTTGGACTTCAACCGGCCCGCCAAAGAGCTCGGTTCCCAACGCAAGATCGAGCGCGTGCAGGCGCTGGTGATACGTCGATCCATTCTTTGACATTGCGGCCACATACACCGCGCCATTGGGACCACGCGTGCGATCGATGACTGGCGTCGCGGTTACGCCAATCTCAGGCGACACCTGCCCACAATTGCGGGGATCGGAAGGGGTCTCTCCTCCCGCCAGCATAGACGTCTGCCAGAGGATGCTGCCCGAATCTGCGTCGAAGGCGTAGACAGAGTCGTGTTCGGTCGGAATGATCAGAACGTTGTGCATGCCTTTGCCGGGAACGGTGACGTTGGATGCGTACATCGGCTGTGCGTCTACTCTGCCATCGACCGGATAGAAGCCGATCTTGCCGAAAGTTGCCGAGGTAACGTTGCTGGTAGTCAGAATCGACTCGGTCAGGTTCTGGCCCGTGCGAGCAATGTCATTGTGGTAGGTCAACACGTCGGTTGTCGCCGAAACGCTGTTGACGGTAAGCGTGGCGGCGTCGCTCGTCGCGGTTCCGGCGGAGTTGCTCACGACGACCCGAAACGTACTCCCGCTATCCGAGAGGCCCGTCGGCGGCGTGGTATAAGTGGTCGATGTTGCTCCCGAGATGGCGCTAGTGCCTTTCTGCCACTGATAGCTCAAGGGCGGCGTTCCGATTGCGACCACCGAGAACGTCGCAGTTAGACCTGCCCCCACTGTCTGGTTTGCGGGTTGCGTCGTGATGGCCGGAGCCGACGCCTTCATGGAAGTGCTGCCCATGCCACCGCCGCAACTGGCCAGCAACATCCCAACGACTATAGAAAGCGCAACACAGAAGCAGTTTGTTGGGGCTTGTCCGCCCATGAATGACTACCCCCAAAGGAGTGGCTTCGGTAATGATGTCAGCGTTGGGCCGACTTGGCGAATCGCCGAAAGCGCCATTGTCAGTTTAGGCCTTCCGGCCGTTGAGTGTACTGGCTTACAACCTGGGTAAACCTGTCGCGGCGGCTGGCGTTGCCGAAGTGAATCGAGAACTGGTCGCTGACCAATGTGCATGCGGTTGGTTCATCCCCATGACATTGGCTGAACTGCGCTCCCGCCTGAATCAGAGCGTGTTTAACGAGTGCTCGAACTCCAGCCCCAACGCCCGCTTCGTTTGTGAGTAATTCGGAGGGTTCTGTCAGAAATCGACTGCGGACTGTAAATCCTCAAATCCAAAAGCCGTTGCGGAAGCCCCCCTGACCGCGACCAGCAAAAGGAGGCAGCAGACGGGCCAGGAGCGCCCGAACCCTCTGCGGGGATTTTGGGACAGCACCCCAGAGCCCTGAGCCGCTGGAGGTGACCTAGCCGCCGCACCCTTCTGATTTGTGAAGGCTATTGACAAACACCTGCATCGGCCAGATACTCAAAACTCAAGCCTGCTCGGGGGCTTAATACCTGAGACGTGGGCCCGCGCACGGGTCTACAACAGTTCACTCGTACTCAGAGTGAAACCCAAAATCCATAAAACTCTAAGCAAGCTCAGTGCGCCCTTGTGCGCCCAGGAGAATAACTTTATGCATTTAGATGCTGGGGAAGATGCAGGAGAAGCCAGAATGTGTATGGAGCGGCTAGCGCAAGAGGAAAACTGATGGCGACCTATAAATGCACTTTCGACGGCTGCGCGGAGCCGAACCCCGGCATGATAGGCTGCGGCTGGACGCTCAACAACGAGTCTTTTTCGTGCTCGCCGGGCGGCGGCACAAACAACGAGGCGGAATATTACGCGCTCATAAACCTGTTTGTCGCGCTGCTCGACCGAGCGCAGTCGGGAGACTTCGTAGAAATATCGGGAGACTCAGACCTCATAATCAGCCAGATTAACGGAGAGTACGCAGTCAAGTCTTGGAACCTTCAGCCGCTTTGGAAGCGAGCGAATGCCCACCTGCTGCAATTGCGCGAGCGAGGCTGCGCGGTGTCCTTGTGTTGGCATTCACGCGAGGAAAATGAGCTTGCCGACGCCGCATCAAAACGAGCGATAGGCATTGATCCAGAAAAAGAGAAGGCGTCCCGCGTAGCCGCACCCGGGTACGGTACTCTGAGCGAGGCGGCGAAGCTTGCGGGATGCAGCGCAGTGATCGTCGGTCGCGTGCTCGACAACCTCGACTATCGTGACGACGGCAAACCGACGCAAAAGGCTTGGGACGAAGGCTTGGTATCCGAGCACTTCCCGAATTCATGGACCACCCTACTCGACGAAGGATTGGCATATCGAACGGGTGGCTGACCTTGTACGCAGGGCAACTCCCGAGCAGCGCAAGGCAAGTGGCAAGCCCGCCAAGCCAAAGGTCAACATGATTGTGCTCGGGGGCAACACCTACCCGCATCGCGAAGCGATCAAGGCGGCGGGCGGGAAATGGGACAAGCTGCGCAAGGTCTGGCGCGTGCCCGAAGCCGAGCATGCGCGGATTACACAGCTTGTCGAGAACCAGTGAACAGCTTGCTGCGGTGAGTCCATGCCCCAGTGAGTATTCCACGCAAGCCAGCCAAACCAACTCTTCACAATTCATGCTTGCTCGGGAGCTTAATTCCTAAGACAAACACGAAGGGGTTGCCCAAATCGTAAGGGGAGCACCGTTGGCGGCGTACTCCGCGCTCTGGACAACCAACTTCGTCCCGGTGGAGGCAAGGAGGAACCAAATGTCAATCAAGCAGCGGGACACTCTAATCATGGGGGCTCTGGAAGAGGCGGGGAAGCCCCGACCACAACCCGGAATAGGGCTGGGGCTGTTCGGCCCAATGACCCCGGCACAACATGCCCGCCTGAGTTCCCTGATGGGTGTCGTGGATGACGATGACCCAACCGTGATGACAGCTGTGGATATTGCAAAAAAGACAGGTTTGGGCGCATCCGCTGTCAGGCCTGGCTTAAAACAATTGTGGAAGGCGGGTAGAGTGCAGCGGATTTCGTTTGGGGAAGAACAGGCGGCATGGCGCGACAAAGACAGGCTGCAATGACGGAAGCGTGCGGCAGCAGAGTCCGCAACGGCAGCTAGTCATAGGAAGTCCGCAGGCCCTGTGTGTGCTAGTTCCCAATCAAAACTCTTGGAAATTCTGTTGAGTATCGTCATCATTAACTGCCAGCAGGTTTAGAATTAAAGAACGCCGCGACCAAAATAAACCCTCAACTCATGCACCTGAGAAATAGGACAAAAAGGAGAATCTCAATCAAGGGAGCCGGCCTAGTGGATGGGCCGCACTGCATTACTTGGACCCACGAGGAGGAAGTGAACTCTGAACTAGCAAACTTCCTTGGGAAAGGGGCTGCGCAGCGTGCA
>Ga0208455_1000735_pt1 | contig 12305 bp, 11 predicted proteins | sample June2015DPH_4_50_FD_184690 | JGI IMG/M metagenome (GOLD analysis project Ga0208455, IMG submission 184690) | Peatland microbial communities from SPRUCE experiment site at the Marcell Experimental Forest, Minnesota, USA - June2015DPH_4_40... | ecosystem: Environmental > Terrestrial > Soil >... | reverse complement strand
GGCTTGCCCGTAAGCGCCATCATTGTCGCGCACCAAATAGGTCGGTGCCGTGTCCCACGGGAATGCCTCCACGATCTGTTGCGCCAGCCACTCCGCCGTCGGGTACCGGGTCACCGCGAACCAAAGCAGCTGTCGCCGGCCGTGACCGACGACGAGAAACGCAAATAGGCACTCGAAGGTCAGGGTTGGAACTACGCAGAGATCGATCGCCGCGATGGTATCCGCATGGTTGCGCAGGAATGTCCGCCAAGTTTGCGATGGCGGCCCTCGATGCCGGATCATGTATTTGGAGATGGTCGACTCCGCGATCTCGAAGCCAAGCTTCAGCAATTCGCCATGGATGCGCGGGGCGCCCCACAGTGGGTTCTCCGTGCTCATCCGTCGAATGAGCTCGCGCAGCTCACGGCTAACTTGCGGCCGCCCTGGTCGGCCGCGAGATTTCCAGCGCCAATAGGTGCGAAACCCCGCTCGATGCCACCGCAGGATCGTGTCAGGCTGGACGACGCGGGATAAGCCGACCAGGCTTGGCCAAAGCCAAGTCATCCATACCAACAACGCCCGGTCGCTCCCACGCAGCCGCAGGTGTGGTGCACGCCTCAGGGCAATATTGAGCTGATGCCGAAGAAAGAGATTCTCGAGTTCAAGTCGGCGCTGCGACTTGAACAGGTTGGCCACAACCGTCCCAAGCAGATGGAGCATCGCAATCATCGCGTCGGATGATGAGCCGATTCTCCCTCATCGCGCGAATCGCGCGGATGGGATTTTCGGGAACGACAGCCGAAGCAGGATGTTCGGCGAGCGAGATTGCTGCTATTACCGGGCACAAAACTCTCGCGGAGGTCGAACGCTACACGCGCGCGGCGGACCAAGAGCGGCTGGCGAGACAGGCAATCGAGAGACAGTCCAAGAACAAAAGTAGCAAACCGGAGTTAGATGAAGTGGCAAACACCATCGATGAACTCACTGAAATCAATAGCTTAATGAATCAAATGGCGCTCCCTACGGGAATCGAACCCGTGTTTCAGCCTTGAGAGGGCCGCGTCCTAGACCGCTAGACGAAGGGAGCCGGGTTCCGAAATAGACGCGATGAGGCGGCCGCGCAAGCATGTATGCGCCGTCCTCACGGTTCGGTCGCGAACCTGATGCGTCCGGTCTCCTTCAGTGTCTTGACGTCGAAGGTGCGGATTTCCGTCGTGCCGGCGATATCGAGCGTCACCACGATGCGATCGTCGGCGACCGTGCTGGCGATCATGCCGGCGCCTTTCGGCAGGACGATGATCCCCTCGGCGGTCGCCGCAGCGCCGCTTCCACCGGCACGGAAAACGCGGTAACCGATGACACCGACCACCGCGGCAATCGCAAGAAGCGTGGTGAGGCCCGATATGATCATCAGCCAGCGGGCGCGGGCCACCATGCCGGCCGCCATGGCATCGGCCTCGGCCGCAGGCGCAGCCGTGGGGTGACGATCGGCTTCGTCCCCGTCGCTTTGCATTTCGCCGGCCGCTAACGTGCCCATTCAAGTGCCTAAGATTGCCGATGACATCGACGCAGAAATCCATCCGCATCGCGGCCGACGAGTCCGGTGGACGGCTTGACCGTTTGCTCGCCGCCCACGTCGCCGAGTTCTCGCGCACGCGGCTCAAGGCGCTGATCGAGGCCGGTGCCGTCTCGGTCGACGGCCGCACGATCCGTGATCCGGGTTACCGCGTCAATTCCGGCGCCGCGATCCTCGTCGCCATTCCGCCGGCCGTTCCTGCCAAGCCCGTGGCGGAGCCGATTCCGCTCAAGGTGATTTACGAGGATGCCGACATCATCGTCATCGACAAGCCCAAGGGCCTGGTCGTGCATCCTGCCGCCGGAAACTGGACCGGGACACTGGTCAATGCGCTCATCGCCCATTGCGGCGAGAGTCTCTCGGGTATCGGCGGCGAACGGCGGCCCGGTATCGTGCACCGGCTCGACAAGGACACGACCGGCCTGATGGTGGTGGCGAAGAACGATCGTGCGCACCGCGCGCTGGCGGCGCAGTTCGCCGGCCATGGCCGCGGCGGCGGACCGTTCGAACGTGGCTATCTCGCCTTTGTCTGGGGCGCGCCCGACCGGCCGCGCGGCACCATCGACCGGCCGATCGGCCGTCACCCGCAGGCCCGCAACCGCATGGCGATCCGAGAGGACGGACGCGAGGCGATCACCCATTGGCAAGTGCTCGAGCGCTATGGCGAGTCAAAGGGAGCGCGGCGCGGCGGTGCCAGCGAACGCCGCGGCGAGCCGGTGGCAAGCCTGCTCGCCTGCCGGCTCGAAACCGGCCGCACGCACCAGATTCGGGTCCATTTGGCCTCGATCGGCCATCCGCTGCTGGGCGATGACGTCTATGGGCCGGGATTCCGCACCAAGGCCGCGCTGTTGCCCGAAACGGCCCAGGCCGCCCTCAAAGCCCTTGGCAGGCAGGCCCTCCATGCCCATATATTAACGCTGGAACACCCCATCACCGGTAAAATCCTTCAATTGCGGTCGGAACTGCCGGCCGATCTCACACGTTTGCATAACGGACTGGCGGCCATGCGGGCTGGGCCCGGCGGTAAGTAAATCCTTACCAAAACGACGCTTTTCAGCGTCGATCGGGGGCCTCACGTTCCGGTCGCAACGATGTTACGCCGTCTTCACTTCCACCCGCCCGATTCGACCGTGTATACTGTCTATGTTGCGATGCGAGTGCGAAGTGGGAGCTTACGCCGTCGGCTCGGGGAGCGACGGCACTGATCCGCCTGCCGCCTTGCGGGGGCGCGAATTATGGAGGGCGCTGTCATGGCCCAAACTGCAGCCTTGCCGGTTCTGTCGGGTGAAACCGGCCTGACCAGGTACCTGGAAGAGATCCGGCGGTTCCCCATGTTGGAGCCGCAGGAAGAATTCATGCTGGCGAAGCGTTGGCGCGAGCACGGCGACCGTGACGCTGCGCATAGGCTCGTCACCAGCCACTTGCGGCTCGTGGCCAAGATCGCCATGGGCTACCGCGGCTATGGCCTGCCCATTTCCGAAGTAATCTCGGAGGGCAATGTCGGCCTGATGCAGGCGGTCAAGCGCTTTGAGCCCGATAAGGGATTTCGGCTGGCGACCTATGCCATGTGGTGGATCAAGGCGGCGATCCAGGAATACATCCTGCGCTCCTGGTCGCTGGTGAAGATGGGCACCACCGCCAACCAGAAGAAGCTGTTCTTCAATCTGCGCAAGGCCAAGAGCCGGATTTCCGCCCTCGACGAGGGCGACATGCGGCCCGACCAGGTCAAGCTCATCGCCAAGCGTCTCGGCGTCACCGAGCAGGACGTGATCGACATGAACCGCCGGCTCGGCGGCGACGCCTCGCTCAATGCGCCGATCCGCGAGGACGGCGATTCCGGCGAATGGATGGACTGGCTGGTCGACGACAGCGTCAGCCAGGAGAGCCGGCTGGCCGAATCCGAGCAGTCGGAGAATCGGCACAAGGCGTTGGGCGAAGCGCTGACCGTGCTCAACGATCGCGAGCGCCGCATCTTTGAGGCGCGCCGCCTCGCCGACGAGCCGATCACGCTGGAAGAGCTCGCCGACGAATTCGGCGTCTCCCGCGAGCGCGTGCGTCAAATCGAGGTGCGGGCCTTCGAGAAGGTGCAGAAGGCGGTGAAGAGCCACATCACCGCGATGGAAAACCCGCCCGCCGCGCCTGCAGGCGCGGCCGCCGTCGCCGCGGCGCATTGATATCGTCATTGTCGGGCATAGCCGTTCGAAGAACGGCGGCGCTTGGCTCGCCTGTGACCCGGCAATCCATGAAATTTCGCAGCCCGCAGGGATGCCCGGGTCAAGCCCGGGCATGACGGGTGAGAGTTTACTCGCTGACCATCCCACGCAGCAGCCACCGACAGGCGAAAATAATCGCCCCGGCGAGCGCGGCGATGGCGGCGACGAGCAGAAAAAACTCCGGCTTCTCCATCCGGCTCCAGAAGCTGCCGATCCAGCCGGCGAGAAATCCGCCGACAAAACTCGTCGCCAGCCACACGCCCATCATCATCGAGAGAATGCGCGCCGGAGCGATTTTGGTCACCAGCGAAAGCCCGACCGGCGACAGATAGAGTTCGCCGATGGTGAGGACGACGAAATAAGCGAACAGCCAGAGCCAGCTCGCCTTGCCGCCGCCCGCGTCAAGCGCGGCAAGCACCATGATCAGATAAGCCGCCATGACGCCGAAGCATCCGAGCGCCATCTTGGTGACGGTCGATGGCTCTGAGCCGCGCGCGGCTTGTCGCGTCCACAATGCCACGATGAAGAGCGTGAACGCAAAGATCATGAACGGATTGAACGCCAGGAACCACGTGGTCGGGATTTCGCTGTGGAAGCCGAAGAGGTCGAGCGTACGGTCGGTATTGGCGTCGGCCCACAAGATGATCGTATTGCCGCTTTGCTCGTAGGTCGCCCAGAACAAGGTGGTGGGAACGAACAGGACGAGAATGGCGATGACGGCGCGCCATTCGTCGCGGTCGAGCGGCCTTGCCTCGGTATGCGCCGCCCTCGCCTTCTGCAGCTCATCGGCCGGCAGCAACGGCATGGCGTAGAGATAAATCGAGAGCCCGATCAACATACCGACGCCGGCGGCGGCAAAGCCGTAATGCCAGCCTGCCTCTTCGCCGAGCGTGCCGCAGACGAGCGGCGCGAGAAACGCTCCGACATTGATACCGACGTAGAAGATGGAATAGGCGCGGTCGCGGCGCCGGTCGCCGGGCTCATAAAGCCCGCCGACCTGGGTCGAGATATTCGGCTTGAAGGCGCCATTGCCGAGAATGAGCGCCAACAGCGCGAACAGAAACAGCTGCTCGATCGCCATCATGAAATGGCCGATCGCCATGAGGACGGCGCCGAGGACGACGGTACGGCGCTGGCCGAGCACGCGATCGGCCAATAGTCCGCCGAAGATCGGCGTGAGATAGACGAGCGCCGTATAGAAGCCGTAGATCTGCGACGACAGCGGCTGCACATCGAGTGGACCGAAGACCGCTTCGAGCGCGCTCTTGACGCCGGCAAGACCGAGCACGTTGCCGGAGTGCGCCGGCGCCAGCAGATATTTCGTCATGTAGAGGACGAGCAGCGAGCGCATCCCGTAATACGAGAAGCGTTCCCACATCTCCGTCGTAAACAGGAAGGTAAGGCCCTTTGGGTGGCCAAAAAGGTCGCCGCGAGCGGCGGCGCCGCGATGGACGACGCGATGCGCGGACCCGATGCGTTCAGCCAAGACAGCGACCTCCGCCATTGCCGACGGTAGTCAGTATAAGTCGATCCATGTTCGCACAAACACCGGGCAAGGCCCCGGTTGCATCATGTCGAAGTAGAAATGCGGGAATGAGTATCGGGTGGCCCGCAAGGCACGAGCGGGCGAGGGGTGCGGAGCCTACGGTGTGACCCCGTACCCCTCGCCGCGGCCTCTTCCAGCGCAGGAGAGGGCGAAAACCGCGTTCGCCGCGAACGCGGAAGAGCTTTACTCCGCAGGCGTTGCAGCCAAGGCCGCATCTGGAATCGCCTCGTGCGGCGCTGAGCGGTCCAAGGCGGACGCCGGAGCGCGGCTCAGCCCGAAGAGGAACACGGCCACAATCAAATAGGCCACCGCGACCGTCGGCGTCACCGCGATGCCGATCTGCTCACCATGCATGAAGCCGAAGAAAGTGAGGATGGCGCCGGCAAGCGCGAACGCCGAGGCGTTGATGAACTTCTTGTCGATGACGAAAGCGCCGATCGCGGCAAGGACCAGTCCGGTCAAGATAGAGCCGCCGCCCATGACCTTGAGGCCCGCGTAGATAACGCCGTTATTGCCGAGTTTGTCCAAGCCGACGGCCGCCGCGTTGGTACCGGCCGCACCCAGCGCCCCGTCCAGCTGCACCCCGGCCCAGGCAGCCAAATGCGGCGTCAGCGCCAGCACAATGGCGGGCGCGTGGGTTTGCGGCGTGCTTTGGAACGCCTGCGCGCCGATCAACATGCCGATGTAGAGCAGGATCGGGTAGATTGCCACGACCGGTATGATGGCCAAGAGCAGCGAGATCACGCCGAACCAGGACAGCACAATCACCATGATGCCGGTTGCTGCCGAGTAGCCGATGCGGCCGCCCATCGCCTTCCAGCCTGGATGGCCGATATAGACCGCGTTGATGAACGGATTGCCCATCAGACAGCCGATCAGACTGACGACGCCATCGGCGGTCAGTACCCGCGTCGTCGGATAGGAATCGCCGGCTGCTTCCGCGCTCTCGACATTGTCCATCGCCTCGACGAGATCGTAGATGCCGAACGGTATCGCCGTGACCAGGATCACGCCGAGATATTCAAAGCCGGAGAAGATATGGTCCACGGCAGGGAGCGGCACCGAGAAGCCGAAATTCGTGAAGGCGTCGGTCACGCCTTTAAGAGTCAGTCCGCCGTAGTTAAGGCCAAAGGCATGGGAGCCCCAGGCGATGATCATTCCGACCGCGATCGCCACAAGACCGGCAGGAATGCCCTTGGGATATCTGAACCCGCCGAACCAACTCACCATGATGACGGCAAAACAGGAGAGGCCGATCACCGGCGTCATGTACATTTCCAATGCCGGACGCATGGAGATAAAGGTGATCGATACGCCAGCCAATGTGCCGAGCAGGGCCGCGCGTGGCGTGATCCGGCGGATGAAGGGAGCGATGAAGCCGCCGGCCATCAGGATGAAGCTTTGGAAGAAGACCCACGTCAATCCGGCTTCCCAACCCTTGATCGGATCGTTGGTCTTCAGCGCGATCGGCAGCATGATCACAAAAGTGACGATGAACATGTGCGGCACACTGATGCCAGACGGCAGCGCACAAACGTCCCTGCGACCGCTCTGTTTGGCGAGCCGGTAAGCGAGATACGCATAATAAAACGTCGATAGGCACAGCATCAGGCCGACCGCCGGCAGGATGCGGCCGAACACGATCGCATCCGGCATCTTGATCACGAACCGCAACAGGATCGTGAGCGTCAACATGTTGGTGAGGATGTTGGTGCCGAAGCCGAAAAAGGCATTCCAGTCGCCGCTCGTCCACAGCGGTGGACGATACGCCGTCGTCGTCGCCGTCGTCATCGCAGGCTCCTCTTCATGGCGAAGCTGATCGATGCGCGAAGCAGTGCCCACAGGCTGTCAGCCGCCCGCCTGTTCGACGAACAGTGAATTGCAGTGGGAAAGCTCCCGCGCCCCGGCGGTGAAGATGCGCAATCGTCGGCGATTGCACCTTAAGCCACGCAAGCGGCGTGCCAACCGGCACACACAGCACCGCCGCCTGCCAGTGGGAGGCATGGTGGTGATGAAATAGTAATAGAATCAAGTTGATCAGCCGCGCAGTTATCTCATTCGTGCTGTCGTGCGCCGGCGGGACGAGCCACCAATAGGCACTTGCGATCAAATAGCAGTCACTGCATTGTCAAAAAAAATAGCACACTGCCGCCGGCGCAATATGGGATGCACCCATCGGCCGCGTTCAGGCCCTCAGATCAATTCACGCCGCGCGGCGATCAGGGAACCGCGGCCAACGAAGTGAGCAGCGGTTTCGATGCAGCGACCGAACCGAAAATGCCGCCCTGCGCCTTGATCATGGACTTGCCGGCAGGGCCCCACAGCCGCCTGCAGGCGGGATACGTCGTTGCCGAGCGCTTCACCGAAGCCGCCGGGCTCGAGGAAGTCGCGCTGCATGTCGATAATCACCAGCGCCGCCCGGTCGAGATCGACGGAAAGCGGTGTCGGTTCGGCTTCGAACGTTACGCTTCGCATTGCAGGCCCCTTGCGCTACTAGGGCCACAGCCGTGCAAGAACAGGGCCAGCATGGCAAGAACCGGCATTCCGCGCCACGCAGCGGTGTGCTTTGCCGCCGCGCGCCACACCGCTCGCGCAGTGCTCTGTTACGGCTCTTGGCGGCCACCGCAACCCCGTGCGACAATCAACCAGAATCAAAGGCTTAGACGCGATTCCAGCCGGTTTGAGCACCGGCAAGAGGGCGAGGGACATGACATTCGGAGTTCTCGCGTACGGCGCTTATATCCCACGGCTTCGGCTTTCGCGGCGTTCCGTAGCCGAGGCCAATGCCTGGCTCAATCCGGCGCTGAAGGCGCAGGGCAAGGGCGAACGGGCAATCTGCAACTGGGACGAAGATGCCGTCACCATGGCGGTCGAAGCCGCGCGCGATGCGCTCATCGGCCGCGACCGCGCTTCGATCGCTTCTCTGCGCTTTGCTTCCACGACTTTTCCGTTTCTCGACCGGCTCAACGCAGGGCTCGTCCTCAAAGCGTTGCGCCTCTCTGACGAGATCGCGGCGGTCGATGTCGCCGCCACGCAGCGCGCCGGCACCTCCGCGCTAGCGGACGCGCTATCCAGGAGCGGTGAGACGCTCGTTGTCGCGGCGGAAAAGCGGCCGGCAAAAGCGGCAAGCCCGATCGAAATGTCGACAGGGGATGGCGCGGCGTCGCTCCTCGTCGGCGAGGGTGAGCCCGTGGCGCGGCTTCTCGCGAGCGCGACCTGCGCCGCCGATTTCGTCGACCACTATCGCACGATCGATTCCGAATACGACTACCAATGGGAGGAGCGCTGGATCCGCGACGCCGGCTATCTGCCGATCGTGCCGCCGGCGATCGCACGCTGCCTCAAGGCGGCGAAGATGACGCCCGCCGACGTCACCTCGTTTTGCATGCCGGGCGTTTTGCCCCGGCTCGCGAACACGATCGCCAAGGCTGCGCGGATTCCCGACGCCGCGGTGCGTGACAATCTGCACGCTAGCTGCGGCGAGACCGGCGCCGCACATCCGCTGCTGATGCTGGTCGCGGCGTTCGAAGACGCCAAGCCAGGCGATCGCATTCTGGTTGTCGGCTTCGGCCAAGGCGCCGACGCGCTGTTGTTTGAAGTATTGCCGGCGATTAGTCGGCAGCCGGCGCGGCTTGGAGTGAAGGGTCACCTGGCGCGGCGGCGCCCGGAGGAGAATTATTCGAAGTTTCTCGCCTTCAACGATATGGTTGAGATCGAGCGCGGCATGCGCGCGGAGGCCGACAAGCTCACGCCGCTGTCGGCGCTCTGGCGCAATGCCGATACGGTCACGAGCTTCATGGGCGGCAAATGCGCCAAATGCGGCACTTTGCAATTTCCGAAGAGCCGCATTTGTGTCAATCCCAATTGCAACAGCATCGACACGCAGGAGCCGGAACCTTTTGCCGACAAGATCGGGCGCATCAACTCCTATACCGCCGATCGCCTGACCTATTCGCCCGATCCCCCGGCCTGCTATGGCATGATACAGTTCGAGGACGGCGGCCGGTGGATGATGGATTTCACTGATATCGATGAAGCGGACCTGACCGTCGGGCGTGCAATGAAAATGATGTTCCGCATCAAGGATATCGACACGCAACGCGGCTTCAAGCGTTACTTCTGGAAGGCGGCACCGGCCGCTAGCGGGAGAGACTGACATGGCAAAAGGCATTCGCGACAAGGTCGCCATTCTGGGAATGGGCTGCTCAAAATTCGGCGAGCGTTGGGACATGAACGCCGAGGACCTGATGGTCGAAGCCTATGTCGAGGCTTTGGCCGATGCCGGCATCGAGACGAAACAGATCGACGCCGCTTGGCTGGCCACAGCGCTCGAAGAGCAGCATGTCGGCAAATCCGCCATCCCGCTCGCTGTGGCGCTGCGCCTGCCCTACATCCCGGTGACCCGGGTCGAGAACTATTGCGCGTCGGGCACTGAAGCGTTTCGCGGCGCCGTCTACGCGGTCGCTTCCGGCGCCGCCGACATCGCGCTCGCCCTCGGCGTCGAGAAACTGAAAGATACGGGCTACGGCGGCCTGCCGCAGCGCGGCCGCGGCACGCTCAACAATATGACGTGGCCGAACGCGTCGGCACCCGGCAGTTTCGCCCAACTCGCCGCCGCTTATCGCGCCAAACATAGCAGTGCGCCGGCCGACCTGAAGCAGGCGATGGGACATATCTCGGTGAAGAGTCACGATAACGGGGCGAAGAACCCCAAAGCGCATCTGCGCAACCGCATCACCCTCGATACGGTGCTCAATGCGCCGATGGTGGCCGAGCCGCTGGGACTTTACGATTGTTGCGGCGTCAGCGACGGCTCCGCTTGCGCCATCGTGACCACGCCCGACATCGCCAAGGGCTTGGGCAAGCGCGACGTGATCACCGTTAAGGCTCTGCAGCTTGCGGTGTCGAACGGCACCGAAGCGCAGCACAATTCCTGGGACGGCAGCTATTTCGCCACCACGCGCATCGCCTCCAAGCGCGCGTATCAGGAAGCCGGCATCGAAAAGCCTCGGGAAACGCTCAACCTTATCGAAGTCCACGATTGTTTTTCGGTGACCGAACTCGTCACCATGGAAGATTTGCACATCTCCGAGGAGGGCTCTGCGATAAACGACGTACTTGACGGCTTCTACGATGCCGACGGGCCCCTCCCCTGCCAGATCGACGGCGGCCTCAAATGCTTCGGCCATCCGATCGGGGCTTCCGGTCTGCGCATGATCTATGAGCTTTATCTGCAGATGCAGGGCCGCGCCGGCGAGCGTCAGCGCAGGGAGCCTCCCGCGATCGGGCTTACGCACAATCTCGGTGGCTTTCCACATCAGAACGTTTGCTCGATCTCCATCGTGGGTCGCTACGACGCGTGATCGGGCTCGACTGCGGCAGGTTTGGCGCCAAAGTTGACGGCTTACTTTCAGCGCGGGGCCCGGTGTCAGATACGGCGGCCCGCGCCCTTGCAATAGGGATCGCGCAGGCGGCGTTTGAAGATTTTTCCGGAATCTTCGCGCGGCAGGCCGCTGCGGATTTCGATGCGGCTCGGCACTTTGTAGCCTGCGAGGTGCTGATTCCATAAACATGGAGAACAATATGCTTGATGAACAAAAAGCAGTTATCGTCGGAGGAACTTCGGGCATCGGTCTAGCCGCGGCGATCGAATTATGTCGCGCGGGCGCGCAGGTTTGGGTGACCGGACGCACGCCAGACAAGGCCACGGCCGCTGCGGCTATGATCGGCGATCGAGCTACCGGGCACGCGGTAGATGCACGCGATGGCGCAAAACTGGAAGCTTTTTTCTCGAGGGTCGGGGAGTTCGACCATCTGATCGTCGCTCTCGGTGGCGGCAGCGCGATTGGCGCGTTCAAGGATCTCGATGAGATGAAGATGCGAGCCGGCTTCGATAACAAATTTTGGCCGTATCTCAACGCGATCCGCAATGGAGTAGATCATATTCGTGGTTCCGGATCGGTAACCTTGATCACGGGAGCGGCTGGGCGACGTGCTCTCAAGGGCACCTCCGGACTCGCCGCGGTGAACGGAGCGCTGCAAGCGATCATCGGCCCTTTGGCACTCGAATTCGCGCCGATCCGCGTCAATGCGGTATCGCCGGGCTTGATTGCCACTCCCTATTGGGATCGCATGCCGGAGGATGCTCGGCGAGCGATGTACGAGCGTTCAGCCGCGAGCGTTCCGGTTGGCCGCGTCGGTGCACCGAGTGATATCGGCCAAGCCGTCCTGTTCCTTGTCAGCAATGAATTCACGACTGGCGCAATCCTTGACTGTGACGGCGGGGCGAGATTGGTCACTCAAGAGGCCGGGTTTATGAGTACGCGCCTTAGCTAGCGTCTGGAGTCGTAAACGTAGCCCGTTGATACGACTCGTGCTCTAGGCTTCTACGCGGTTCATTAAGATGGATATTGAAGATGGATATTGACCTGCCGGAGGTCGTTGCCGAAGTACGAGCTGAATTCGATCGCTACGAGAAGGCGCTGGGAGCAAATGACGTTGCCTCGCTCAATGCGATGTTCCGCAACGATCCGCGCACCATCCGCTACGGCGGGACCGAGAGCCTGTACGGCCATCAAGAGATCGAGGCATTTCGTGTCGCCCGTTCGCCAGCCGGTCTCGCCCGCACGCTGTCAAAGACCGTCATCAGCACCTATGGCCGCGATCATGCCGTCGCGTCGACGCTGTTTCGCCGCGCCAGCGTGCCCGGCGAGATCGGACGGCAGATGCAGACCTGGGTGCGTTTCTCCGAGGGTTGGCGCGTCGTCGCGGCGCACGTGAGCTTCATCGACAAGCCGAAGTGATCGTCACGCCGTCGCCTTCGCCTGCGCCATGAAGGCGCGCCAACCGCCGAAGCTTGAAATATCGCGCGCATCTGCAACCGCCTCGGCCTCGACCAAGAAGCCCTTGACGGAGCGGCCGCTGTCCAGTTCGAGCGTGCCAATCGAGAGAGGAGACGGCACCGCGGCGACGAAGCGGCCGAATGCTGCTT
>Ga0208455_1000723_pt1 | contig 12566 bp, 9 predicted proteins | sample June2015DPH_4_50_FD_184690 | JGI IMG/M metagenome (GOLD analysis project Ga0208455, IMG submission 184690) | Peatland microbial communities from SPRUCE experiment site at the Marcell Experimental Forest, Minnesota, USA - June2015DPH_4_40... | ecosystem: Environmental > Terrestrial > Soil >... | reverse complement strand
CGAGAAGAACCGCGCAGCATCTTAGGTTCTCTAAGAGTGACGACGCTTACGAGCATTCGTGTATTCTGACCTTGCTACCAAGCCTAGGCCCTCTCCACTTTGTGCCAGCAGATACACCGTCGCCTCGCGGTTCCGATGCTACCCTTGCGGGTATGGGTACATTGTCCGAGGGCTTCGAACGGTTTGTTGCCGCCCCCGCTCCTACCTCGTAGGCTACGTGCGATGGCACGCACGGTCTGATAGTGTTTTTATTCCTCCTTCAGACAATCATTCCAACAGCTTTCAGGTCGCAGACGGGCAACTCTTCCCTAATCTTATAAGGTAAGGTTTGCCGACCAACCGTCCGGAATTGGTGCGCATCCTCTGCGATGCGTACGAGCTATAATTGCGCGCATCGATGGCGCTTACCTCGGGCACCAAACTCGGGCCGTACGAGATCGTATCGCCAGTAGGAGCGGGCGGCATGGGCGAGGTGTACCGCGCACGCGACACGCGGCTCGGGCGTGATGTCGCGATCAAAGTGCTGCCAGAGGCGCTGGCTAATGATGCCGACCGACTGCGGCGTTTCGAACAGGAAGCGCGCACGATTGCGGCGCTGAACCATCCGAACATCCTGGGAATCCATGACATTGGTGCGCACGACGGTGCGCCGTTTCTGGTCAGCGAATTTCTTGAAGGACAAACACTGCGGGAGAAGCTCGTATCAGGGCCGCTGCCGGTGCGGCGCGCGATCGAATACGCGCTCGGCATCGCGGAGGGACTCGCGGCGGCCCACGAGAAAGGAATCGTGCACCGGGATCTGAAACCGGAGAACGTGTTTGTCACTCGTGACGGACGGATTAAAGTGCTGGATTTCGGGCTGGCGAAGCTGGTTAGGCCGGAGGAAAACCACGAAACGGCAGTGACGCTAACGAGCCCGGCGACTTTGCCGGGTACGGTGATGGGTACCGTAGGCTACATGTCGCCGGAGCAGGTGCGGGGCGAACCGATCGACCCGCGATCGGACATTTTCAGTTTCGGTGCAGTGTTGTACGAGATGCTCACCGGCAAACGCGCTTTCAAATGCAAGACGTCCGCAGAAACGATGACCGCAATTTTGCGCGAAGAGCCACAGGCGCTGAACGATACCGGCTGGCAAGGTCCGCTGGAACTGCAACGGATTCTTGCGCGATGCCTGGAAAAGAATGTCGCGCGACGATTCCAGTCGGCCAGTGATCTGGCGTTTGCCATTGAATCGCTGAGCGGAACGTCGACCGCGAAGAGAGTGTCGGAGCCGAAGTCAAGGCGAGCGTGGCTCCCGTGGGTCTTAGCCGCTGCACTGCTGATGGGAACTGCGGTCTGGGAAATGGTTCGGCCGGCGGCTGCACCGGCCAACCCGCTCGAAAAAGCGCATTTCACGCGCGTGACCGACTTCGAGAGCGTGGAGGCCGCGATCTCGCCGGACGGCAGGTTCGTGGCTTTTGTCTCCGATCATGACGGCCCCTTCGATGTATGGCTCACCCAGGTGGGTACGGGACGGATAATTAATCTAACCCAAGGAAAGGCGGGCCCGTTACCTGGGCCCTTACGAAACGTCGGTTTTTCCGGCGACGGCTCGGAAATTTGGATCGGCGGTGGTGATGTGGGGATGCGGCTGCGGCTGATGCCCCTGACAGGAGGTACGCCTCGTAATTTCCTCGGCGAGGAGGCCGCCAACCTGGCTTGGTCACCGGACGGCGAGCGCATTGTCTATCATACCTTCGGCAGTGGCGACCCCATGTTCGTGGCGGACCGCTCTGGCGCCAATGCGCGGCAGATATTCGGGGACCGGCCGGGACTTCACAACCATTTTCCAACCTGGTCGCCTGACGGCCGCTGGATCTATTTCGTGCATGGGACGCCGGCGACGAGGGAGATGGATCTATGGCGCATCGACCCGGCCGGCGGGACTCCAGAGCGCCTCACGCAACGCAATACAGACATCGCGTATCCCACGCCGTCCGGCAAGAACACAGTGTTCTACGTGGCGCGGGACGGCGACGGTTCGGGACCGTGGCTGTGGGCGTTTGATCTGAAACGGAAGGACTCGCGGCGTGCGAGCATCGGTCTCGAGCAATATACGTCCGTGCAAGCCAGCGCGGACGGCCGTAAGCTGGTGGCCACCATCAGCAATCCCGTGGCGGGACTTTGGACTGTTCCGATTCTTGATCGCGTCGCCGAAGAACGCGATGTAAAGCCGTTTACAGTGCCGACCGTGCGGGCGCTGGCGCCCCGTTTCGGCGGCTCGTCGCTGTTTTATTTATCTTCCCTCGGGACGGGCGACGGACTGTGGCGCCTTCGGGACGGGCAGGCCACTGAGGTCTGGAAGGGTGCCGATGGCGCGTTGCTGGAAACGCCCGCTGTTTCGCCGGATGGAGGTCGCGTGGCCATTGTGCTACGGCGGAACGGGAAACGCCAACTACATGTCCTCTCTTCAGACGGCGCCGAACTCCAGCCCATCGCGGAGGGAATTGTCGCCCAGGGTTCGAGCTGCTGGTCGCCGGATGGCAGATGGATCGTCACTGGTGGCAGCGACGCCACCGGTCCCGGGCTTTTCAAGATTCCGTTGGAGGGCGGATCGCCAGTTCGCTTGGTCGCCGGGCAAGCACTCAATCCAGTCTGGTCGCCGGATGGAAGCCTGATCGTATATGCGGGTACGAATGTGAGCACCTTCGCTCCGCTCCTTGCCGTACGTCCGGACGGAACCAGCGTCGAATTGCCCCATATCAGCTTGCGGCGCTTGGGCGAGCACGTGCGCTTCTCGCCTGATGGCAAGAGTCTGATCTACATGCAGGGACTGCTCGCATCACAGGACTTCTGGCTACTCGATCTCGCCTCCATGAAATCGCACCCCCTTACCAGGCTGCAAAACCGTGCCGCCATGCGGACCTTCGACGTCACAAGCGACGGGAAACAAATCGTCTTCGACCGCTTACGCGAAAACTCGCAGGTCGTCATGATCGATCTTCCCAAGGAATAGGCTTAATCCAGCAGCTCGTCGCGGCCCCCGAGCCGCGTGAGGTATCTTGAAATGCCTGAGTTACGGGCAAACCTTCCGTAATCCGGTAAGGTAAGGTTTGCCGACAATCCCGACAATAGGCGGATAGACGGCCTTCTGGGCGGACGCGACATTCCCTATGCTGCCCGCCTCACGCGTCAAAACACATAGGGAATCAGCGCCTTGACACGTGCCTTGTAAGCGGGATATTCGTCGGGAAAGCCGCGCTGAAGGAGGCGTTCCTCCTGGTTCAGTTTTATCCAAAACCCTGCCGCGAACGACGCCAGCCCCACGAATGCAACCAGCAAGCCCGCGGCGACAGCGGTTCCTAGGCCCATCAGCAGATGCCCTGTGTAAATGGGATGGCGCACAAACCTGTAGGGGCCGGATTCCACCAGCTTGTGTCCTTGCTTCAATTCGACATCCCGGCTCCATTCGGCACCCAGTACCTTGCGCGACCAGATGGCCACGAACAGCCCCAGCGCACAGATGGCCACGGCGACCGAATCCGAAGAGACTGTACGCCGCATCGCGACCGGGCCAAACGGGTGCACCCAGGCCGCGACGAACAGGACGAAGCCCAGCCATACCGGCATCCGGGCCAGCCTGGCCGCAAAATTCTGCGGCTCTGCCGCGGTCTTGACGGAGCGGGCGCTGATATTCCAGTACACGACGAGCGCAACCCAGCAGGCAAGAATGAGGATTCCGGTTGGCATAGAGCCGATGGTATCGCCGGAGCGAGCCGCACGGCAATTACCGGACCAGACGTCCCGGGACGGCATCGCCGATGACCGAGGCGATTCTTGATGTTTGATCAGACGATTTGTGCGGTCATCGGAACCTGCTTTCGGTTGGCTTGGACCAGATTGTTGACGGATGACGGGCAACCCTTCCGTAATCCGCTAAGGTAAGTGTTGCCGACCATCTGGAAGTTACCCCTTGCGGCTCGAATCTGGAAGCTCGACGCGAAAGAGCAGATTCTATTTCTTTTGTTCCTGCTGCCAGTTCACGATCAGAGTAAGGTTAGACGAATCCTGCACCGGCGCTTGGATCATAAGCAAGCGCTGGCCGTCTGGGCTGACCTCGAACTGAGTGGCTCCTACGGACTGTGTGGGAAAAAGGATTTTCGGCTTACCCAGTTCCACGCTGTCGCCGTGCGTAGTGACTTCCACCGAGGCAAGGCGCGAGTGGTCATCCCGGTAGAGAATTTCTTTGCCGTTGCGGTTCCATACTGCTCCCAAACCATCACCGACCAGGAACCTGCCCCCAGGTTTTGGGAACGCGACGACGTAGACTTGGCTGTGCCCGGACTCTGTCGATGTGAAAGACATCCATTTTGCATCGGGCGAGAACACGGGATAACGGGTGTTGTACTTTTCCTGCAGGAAAGCAAAGGGTTTGCGATCGCCAAACATGGGCATTACCCATACATCGAAGTGACCGTTGGAAATGGCTTCATACGCGATGTATTTTCCGTCCAGAGACCAATTGAAGGGATATTTGTCTAAGTCGTCGTGATAGAGCAATTCCTCCTGGCGAGCGCCATTGGCTGGCCTGGTGTAGAGGTCAATTTTCCCGTTACGCGCGGAGTCGAAGACGATGGTGTTCCCGTCAGGAGACCAGATGGGATCGTCATCTCTGGACTGCGAGAAACTAAATTGTGATTTGGTGCCGCGGACTAAGTCGTAAATGTAAATCTCCAGATGTCCACCGGCATCGGCCCGGGCCGCCGAGACCTTCTTTCCGTCGGGCGAGATGTGGGCGTCCTGGAAGGTCCCGCTGTCAATGGTGTCGCCTTTCTTTCCGCTGCGGTCATACCATGCGAGGTCGATGGTAGCCGACTGACCGCCGGCGAAGATCAGCTTGCCCTCACTCGAAAGTGAAAATGCCGCCGCTCCCCGAATTTCACCGCGGACCTGCTCGGCGATGGGCACAGAATTCCCGATCAATTTCAGTTTTTTCTCATCGAAGGTTTGGCTCATCAGATTCCCACCATGGACGAACACCAGATGTCCGCTGGCGTATTGGGCGCGGTAATCCGAATCCACCAGAATTGTGTCCTGTTGCGAATCGAGCGCGCCCAGATGAATACTTCCCCCTCCTCCCTGGTTGTCGGGTAGGTATTGAAAAAAGATATAGTGCCTTCCATCCGGTAGAAATGAGGGCCAGCGCGGGGATCCAATACTCGCGGCTGCCCGTTCCTGGCCGATCGCGCGGGATGGTGTTCCGCCGGCCGCAGGGATGCGAAACATGGCTGACAAGGTGTCAGGCGTGTACAAAATGGTGCCATCTGCTCCCCAAGAGCCACCGCGAGGCTGGGGAGTGTCGGCCAGGGTTTGCACCGCTCCCCCGCTAGCATCGATGATCCTCAGTTTCCCTTGCGCAAAGAATCCCAGGCTGCGGCTGTCCGGCGACCAGAAAGGGAAAGCCGCATCGTCGGTACCCGCCAACGGTTGGGCCGCGGTCGAATCCAGAGGGCGCACCCATAGTTGGGGTGCCCCTGCGGCGGCCGTCGCCACAAACGCCAGCTTGGTGCCGTCGGGTGAAAGGGCGATGCTCAGCGGATCAAAAGAGTGCTGCTCCGGCGGCAGAATGCTTACGCGCAACGGGTGAACGGGCGCGGGAGCGCGCAACACAAAACCAACGGCAAATGCGATGGCGACGGCGGCAGCCACGGCGGCTACAGTCCAGGCCAGTCTCTGTGACGTTCTCCGCCTCGCCGCCACGGGAGCCGGCACCCCAGCTTGCGAGCCGCCCTCCGCAATCCACTGCAATTGCAGTTTGACGTCGTGCGCGGTTTGCCAGCGGTCGTCGGGATCCTTCGCCATGCAGGTCCTGACGACGCGGTCGAGGGCGGGCGGAGACATGGGCTGCACCGCCGAAATGGGCTGCGGCTCAGAAGCCAGAATGGCGGCCACAATGCTGGCCTGGCTCTTGCCCGTAAAGGCGCGCCTGCCCGAGGCCATTTCGTACAACACTGCTCCCAAGGAGAAGATGTCGGAGCGCGCGTCGGCTTCCTTGCCTTCCAACTGCTCTGGCGACATGTATTGGAACGTCCCCAGCACCGTGCCATGCGCGGTCAACGGCTGACCCGAAGGCCCCGACAACGTCATCGTCAAACTGGACGCGGGAGGTTCGTGAGCGGGCGTGGCCTTGGCCAATCCGAAGTCCATCAGCTTGGCGCCGGACTTGGTCAGCATGATGTTGCCCGGCTTCAGGTCGCGATGGATCACGCCACTCTTATGGGCTTTCTCCAGGCCCTCGCAGATCTCGATCCCGTACTTCAGCACCTGTTCGGGCGACAGCGGACCTTTCATGAGTCGATCAGCCAGGGTCTCGCCCTCGAGATATTCCATGACCAGGAAATCCGTCCCATCCTGGTGGCCGACGTCGTGCAGCGTGCAGATGTTGGGATGGTTCAGCGACGAAATGGCGCGGGCTTCGCGATCAAAGCGCTGCTTTGCCTCGAGATTGGAAGAAAGATGTGGCGGCAGAATCTTGACCGCGACGGTGCGATCCAGACGCGTGTCGCGCGCGAGGTACACCTCGCCCATTCCGCCCGCACCCAGTGCTGACTGAATTTCGTAGGGACCGAGTTTCGTGCCAGAGGTTAGAGCCATGCGTGAGCGCAATTATAGTCTACGGGTCCGAGTTGCTAATTTTGGAGGCTTCAAGGCGGCTGTTCCTCTTGGCATCGCGCTTCCGAAGTCGCAATCGTTCGGCTGCAGGATGAGACTTCGCGTCTTGGTTATGCGCCTGACCAATCCTACAGTGGAAGATCTCGAACCTTGGGAACGTTTGGACCGGATGGACTTCCGCGAGGATTTGCCGACCTGATTCACCAATACGCAGTCCGAGATGCCGGGCATGGCGCCCTGGTCGGTCGCATCGGTTCTGACACTTATGCGCAGGCGTTCCTGGTGGGCGCCAGCAAGGAATACGTTGTGCCTGTAGCCGGAAGGCTATTCCTGGGTATCAATCAGAGCATGAGCGAAGCTTCAACTGCGGAAGGCAGCTTCCACACGAAAATCGAAGTGCTGGACGAGGGTCTGAGTGGTGCCACCAATGCCGGAGGTCCCGTTGAAACCCGCGTGCCCGGCATCACTGCTGACTTGCTCAGCAAAATCCCTCGCCGCGTTTCCGACCCCGCCGGCAAACCCGGCGACATGGTAAACGTCCTGATTGTGGGAACGCAGGACCAGATGGTTCAGGTGTTCACTACGGCCGAGTGGGTGAAGGTCGACGCAAAAGTGGGGAATACGGCGCTGAATGCGGTGATGGACTCGCTGGAAAAGAGAGACTATCTGACGATGCCGATGAGCACACTGTTTCTTTTTGGCCGAGCGCAGGACTACGGATTCGCCCACGCCGAGCCAGTGAGAGTTGCTATGTCGCGGAATCACCTGTGAGTCTGGAAATCGCCTTACGAGGTCGACGGGCGGCCGTTGTGGTGCGTTGCGGCCACGCACGATATCGGATTCGAGCGCGATCAGCGCAACAACGGCTTTACGCACAAGATTGATCCAGCCATCGACGGTGAACGCGAGTATGTGAATGGAACACTTTCGGGAACTGGGCTTGTCGTCCAGCGGGATCATGTTACGCCAGCCGATCCGCTCACCACGGCCAAGACTGCGACTGGAGGCGAGTTTCATTCCGACGGACGCATTCTCGTCCTCGTGCTTAGGAACACGACGAGCAACTAGGGAGATTCCCGCGTTTCGGTCATTTTCAATTCAACCTTCAAAGCTGCGCTCATCTGAACATCGTACTTCGATTTCTATAAAGCGGCGGTTGTTGTCAACCGGAATCTACTCCGGCAAATCAACTATCGGGGAAATTTCAAAGCCGATGTCATTGTCTGAGACAGCGGCAAGAAACCTTTTCGGTCCCCTTTTCGATCGTTGACGTAACATCGCCTCGTCCAAACCAAATTCGAGCTGGATTAACCAGACACGATACTGAGAAGGCATTGCAAATCCTGCTAAAAGCCAGCCGGTGAGGAGAGCCATGGAATCAAATTTGTTTTCATGCTAGCGTTAGCGCCGCACTCGGCTTCTGGGCCTGCAACCTTCTGGCGAAATATACGGACGTACGGGACGCCACGTATCTACCTTTGACTCGTTGCCGGTTCCGGTTTTACCGCGGCAAAATAAAGTTCGTCCGGGCCGCGATCAGCTCGGGCTTCCCGAATGATGCTCCGGCAGGGCGTGCAACCGCTGGAGAGTTTTGCCCAAGACGAGTGTGTTCGCGTTTGTCGTCCGCGTTCATCGCATAATGGAGAAACCGCCAACCTATTGATTCATGCTGGGTTTATTACGTGTTCCGGTTAGTGGAACCGTCATACGGTGCTTAAGTAGTAAACACAAATAATAGACAAGCTGCGTCCCCCATGTCATCTTTCCACGGGAACCATTTCAGGGCTGCCGCAGTTTGGCCTGCCCCGCAAGCGGTCAAGCGTAGGTGGCAGCTAATAGCAAGCCCGTTGCTTTGTGCGTAGTCACAGCTAAATGTATCCGGGGACCAGACACTACAGCATCGCTCGGATAACCAATCAGCGCTGTTTTCGGAGACAAGAATGAGATTCGAGATAAAAAAGCTGGCGGTTTCTTTGCTTGTAGCCGTTCCTGTTATGGTTTTGCTGTTCTTTGCCGCAGTGAATCCACCCAGCGCGTCGGCGGTTCCGAGCTATGCGCGGCAGACGGGCTTGGCATGCAGTGGCTGCCACTACGCGCCTCCGGAACTCAACCCCGCCGGACGAAGGTTCAAGCTGCTCGGTTACGTCGATAAGGGAGATGACACCAAAGTCATAAAGACGGATGGAGGCAAAAAGCGTGCCGCGCTTGACCTTCTGTCGTCACTGCCCCTTTCCGTAATGCTTGAGACCTCATTTACCTCAACCAAGTCTCCAGTGCCGGGGACCCAGAATGGCAATTTTGAGTTTCCTCAAGACATTTCGCTCTTCCTTTCTGGTGCATGGACCAGCAACATCGGCAGCTTTCTTCAGGTCACTTACGACACCAAAGACGATCATTTCACCAGCGACAATACAGATATCCGTTACGCGAATAAGAGGAAACTGGGCGGCAAGGAACTGGTTTACGGCTTGGACCTCAACAACAATCCAACTGTAGAGGACCTGTGGAACAGTACGCCGGCATGGGGTTACCCGTGGATGGCCAGCGATTTTGCACCTACTCCAACCGCTAGCCCCATCATTAATGGTCTTTTGGCGCAGGATGTCGCAGGATTCGGTGGGTATGCGATGTGGAACGATCATCTGTATCTGGATGCGGCGGTTTATCGCTCGGAACACGTGGGCGGCCCTCAGCCGAATCCGGGAGCTGGTTTTTCATACAACATCCACGGGGTTGCACCATACTGGCGCGTCGCGTGGCAGCAATTGACTGCGAAGACCCAGTATGAGATCGGCACCTATGGCATGCACGTGCGGTCCACTCCCAACCAGATCGTTGGTACTAACGGGATAACTGGCCCGGAAGATGAGTACACGGATTTTGCCTTTGACACTCAGATCGATCGGACGTTATTCAGGACGGATGTGCTTTCGTTCCGGGGCACGTATATCCACGAAAATTCCGATTTGTTAGCCAGCGTCGCCCAGAGCGTGACACCACTGGGTTCGCACCATCTGAACACTATTCTTGCCAATGCCGAATATCACTTCGGCAACCGCTATACTGGCACCTTCGGCTGGTTCGATACCGGCGGCACGGTCGATCCGGCGCTGTATGCGCCAGCCGCGGTGAGCGGCAGCGCCAATGGAGACCCGAGAGGCGCAGGATATATTGCGAACTTCTCGTATTGGCCATGGCAGAATCTGCAGCTCGCAGCGCAATATACGGGGTATACACGGTTCAATGGCGGCACGACCAACTACGACGGTTCGGGTCGCAATGCCAGTGCCAACAACACAATTTATCTGGATGCGAAGATCATTTTCTGACCCGCACGTGACCAATTATCAACAACTCTAAAGGAGAATAACTCAATGAAGTGCAGGGCATTCGTACTCGTGGTATTGACAGCATGGTTGTGCAGCGCGGCGTGGGCGGGCGACATCGAGGGCAAAATTACCGGAATGAAGGGGCACTCGGTGGTTTACGTCGAGGCCATCGCGGGCAAAACCTTTCCCGCTCCCAAAGAGCATCCGGTGATGGATCAAAAAGGGCTGGTCTTTGCGCCGCACATCATGGCTGTGCAGCAGGGGACAACGGTTGAGTTCCTGAATAGCGACACCGTGGCGCACAACGTCTTCTGGACTGCAATCGGCAGCGACAAGAAGGCAGGACACAATCTCGGAACGTGGCCCAAGGGTGAAAAGCGTTCCTTTACCTTCGATAAGGCGGGGGTCGTGCCGGTGCTCTGCAATGTGCACCCGGAAATGGAGGGATATATCATTGTCAGCCCAACTCCCTATTTTGCCGAAACCGACGACAGCGGCAATTACAAGATCAAAGACGTCCCTGATGGCAGCTATACCGTCACCGTCTGGCACGAGGGCGCCAAGAATCAGTCCAAGCCCGTGACTGTAGCCGGTGGGGGAAAAGCGGATTTCACCCTGAGTAAGTAACGAGTCGTCAACGGGCGACATTCCATACCCATGCCAGACACTGGGGCCAAACATTGGATGCACAGGTGTACCGGGCGGGAAATAGTCTGGGTGCTCGTCCGGATAGATCAGGATGACTTTGATGGACAATTACTCCGCGTAGCGCAGAAAGGCTATGATCGTTTCAACCTTGCATGCGGACCCATTACCGTCCGCACCAGACCAATGCCGTTGGCGTGCATGGTTTCGAGTGAAGTCTTCCAGACGGCGTCGGTTTTTGATCCTATGAGCGTCGGACTATTGACGCCATATGTCACCTGCGCGCGCGTGGGTGAGACGAGGGCAACGGAGAAAACGATAACAAGGAGAAGGCGCCAGGGGAAGTTCAGAGTAGCCACGTTCATTCCTTAAACTGGCCTCAGGCATCAGAGCGCCATTTGGCTCGGTGAGCCCTTTGCCGCCGGGCTGGACGCAATGAACTACATCGGCGCCAATGCGAGTCGGCCACTCTCCGACAGAGCGCCGCAGCGAAAGGCACTGGCCGGGTTCTCCCGGTCAGCATGCCAGTCGCCATGCCAAACATAGAAGATCAGACCCTTTAATCGTCCCTGTCGCGCCAGTTGACCGTAATAGTCCCTCATCTCGCGAACTAGCTTTACCTTATCTTTATCATCGACAGGGCAAGTACGATTTGTGCCGCCAACTCCCCATTCTGTAATCCAGCAAGGTTTTCCGCCTGCTTTTCCGGGAGCCTGGCATTCCGCTAAGCCATTCTCTTCTACGTGTGCGCGTCGTTTAGCCGCACCTGCGCTCGTTCCTGGCTCGCTTGATGGAGGATAGCTATGAACGCCGTAACCATCCACCAACTTGTCGAGACCGTTAGCGCGCATGAAGTCGAGTGTGGCGGAGATGCTCACGGCATCCGCTTTTCTCTTCCGGGGCCAGTCTGAGCCTCCCACATCAGCCAGCCCTGCGGTAATAATAGGCGTGTGCTGATTCATCTTCGAATGGTCGCGAATATCTTTCAACACCTCGAGAAGCTTTATGTATTGGAGAAATCCTTTGGCCACCCGCCTTCCTTCGGGATCGTTGGTTAGATCCTCCATTTCCAAAACCCTGCCCTCACCTGGGAGGGAAAAGTCGGCATTGAAACCAGCCCAGTTAATTTCGTTCCCAGGCTCGAAGGCCTCCAACACAATTCCTTTCGCCTCCAGTTTGGCAAGCATGGGCTCAAAATTCGTCCGAAAATGGTCAGGATCTATTGCGGACAGCGGATATCCTTTCCACAATCCTTTGAACCCTTCCGGGGCGTGGGGCCACGGCGTTCCTGGCGCAGGCGTCAAACCAACCATCCATATTATTTTGACCCCGTGGGCGTAAACACGTTGTGCGAAGTCCAGTCCTTTGTCATCGTAAGACATGGAACAGCGAACAACCCGAACCCCGGCGTGCTCCATGTGTCCCAAAATAGTCTCTTGCTCTGCGGGCGGAAGCTTGTAGGGTGCAAATACAAAGCCCACACCAACCGCTGCGTCCTGGGCACGCACTAAAGTTGCTGCGAACCATATGATTAACAAACATCCAACTAGGAGAAGGCGCGAGGAGAATTTCAGAGTAGACATGTTCATTCCTTAGTGACAGCACTGGCCTCAGGCAGCAGAGCTCCATTTGGATCGGTGGGCCCTTTGCCGCCGCCGGGGGAATAACAGTAGTAGAAAGTGGGCCGAGCGGAAGCTGCAGCTTATGAAGAGCGGCATAAAAACTTCGTATGCCGTCACTGCGGGTCTGCCCTCGCTGTTGGGATACTTCTTGGCATCCAGCCCCCATTCTGTAATCCAAAATGGCTTATTGCGCCACACTCCGGGCGAGTTGTTTGTGGTTCTGTGTCTCCTCGACACGTATTCTCTCATCTCCGGGATCCAGGACTCTCTGCATGAGTAGAGCTGCGACGAGCATGAAGCAGCCGCCAGCCACGAC
>Ga0208455_1000722_pt1 | contig 12572 bp, 10 predicted proteins | sample June2015DPH_4_50_FD_184690 | JGI IMG/M metagenome (GOLD analysis project Ga0208455, IMG submission 184690) | Peatland microbial communities from SPRUCE experiment site at the Marcell Experimental Forest, Minnesota, USA - June2015DPH_4_40... | ecosystem: Environmental > Terrestrial > Soil >... | reverse complement strand
AACGAAACAGGTTTCGAACTCCGGCGTGAAAGTGGAATTCCTGCAAACTGATCAGCGCCTGGACCCCGGGGGCGTAAGGATTCGGGTCGGTGGGGCCATAGATCTTCAGGCCGCTGCCGGAAACCTCGAGCCCTTTGACCAGGGAAACACTTAGCGTCGCCAGCTCTACCTTGCCCTTGAAACGATTCGATAGAGTTTCAATAACCCTCATCCGCAAAATCGGTTGCGCGCGATCAATGACCAAACGAGCGATTACCCCCGCGCTGGCCAGAACGATGCAAGCTATTACGCCGATCGGTTTCCATCGGTGGTACTTCTTCGCGCTTCCTTGAGAAATAACTTGCACAAAGCTGCCAATCTATTACTCAGCCTTAAGTGGCGAGGGTCAATACATTTCTTACTGAAGATGCCTGTCGTGGACCGGATGGAGCAAGCCATTTAACGTCGCTTTTCTCTGGTACCTCTTTCTGATAGTGTTCTTAGTCCGTCAAAATCTGCTCCGGATTGGTTGGTTAAATCTGTGTTCCAAAATTCCTCGACGCTTTTTCTGCTACGCGTGTGTGAGGAGCGTCACAGTCGGTCGGTGCTGCTACCTAATAGTATTCGCATTTGAGCGAGTCGGATGCCGATTCTTACTGGGGAAAGGACAACCGCGTGATCGTTGGAGTTCCGAAGGAAAGCTATCCGGGAGAGCGTAGGGTCGCTCTGGTTCCCGCGGTAATCCCCACCCTCGCCAAGGCCGGACTCGAAGTGGTGGTCGAATCGGGTGCGGGCGCACAGGCTGGCTATGCTGACTCGGCCTACGTCGAGAAGGGCGGAAAGATTCTTCCGGATCGCGCTGCTGTATTTGCTGCCGCTGACGTTGTCGTGCAGGTGCTTTGCTACGGGTCCAATGACCTCACCGGCAAGGCTGATCTTCCCCTGCTGCGTCGCGATCAGTTGCTCGTAGGCTTTCTGCGTCCGTTTGGTTCTGCCGAAGTGATCCAGCAGATTGCCGCCGCTGGCGTCAACTCATTTTCTGTCGAACTTGTTCCCCGCACCACGCGCGCACAGAGCATGGACGCGCTTTCCTCTATGGGAACCATCTGCGGATACAAAGCGGTGCTGCTCGCCGCTGAAACTTCCATCAGGATCTTTCCCATGATGACGACGGCCGCAGGCACTATCACGCCGGCACGCGTCTTGGTGATCGGTGCCGGAGTTGCGGGCCTGCAAGCCATTTCGACCGCCCGCAGGCTGGGTGCTGTAGCTTCCGCGTACGACATGCGCGCCGCCTCGAAAGAGCAAGTGCAAAGCCTCGGCGGCCGCTTCGTCGAATTGCCGATTGAAGCAAAGGATGCGCAGGACGCCCGCGGCTACGGCACCGCCCAGGACGAAACCTTCTACGCACGGCAGCGCGAACTCCTCACCAGAGTGGTTGCGGAAAGCGATGTCCTCATCACCGCCGCCGTGATTCCCGGCAAGAAATCGCCCGTCTTGATCACGGCCGACATGGTGAAAGGGATGGCCCCGGGCTCGGTGATCGTCGATCTGGCCTCCGAACGCGGTGGCAACTGCGAACTCACCCGCACTGGAGAAACCGTAAAAGAGCATGGCGTCACGATCATCGGCGCCATCAATCTGGCCAGCAGCGTCCCCTACCATGCCAGCCAGATGTACGCTCGCAATGTCACCACGTTTCTTGCGTACATCGTGAAAAGGGCAAGCTGCAACTCAACCTGCAGGACGAAATCATCCGCGAAACCATGGTCACCCGCGGCGGTGAAGTCGTAAATGCCAGAGTGCGTGAATTTTTCAAACTGCCAGCGTTGGCTCCAGCTGGCGGCGACTAAGAACTGAGAACCGAGAACTGGGGGGTTGCATGGGTTCTAACCTGATCGACGCGCTGTTCATCTTCATGCTGGCCTGCTTCATTGGTTTTGAGGTCATCCGCCACGTTTCGCCCTTGCTGCACACACCGCTAATGTCGCTGACCAACGCCCTCGATGCCATTGCCGTCGTCGGCGCGATTGTGCTGGTAGGCGAGCGCAAGAGCTGGTTCGCGACTGTGCTGGGCGTGATCGCCATCGTCGCTGCCACCAGCAACGTGGTCGGCGGATTCTTTATTACCGACCGCATGCTCAAGATGTTTAAGAGCAGCCGTCCGACCAAGCCGTAGCCCCTTTCGCACGGTCGAAGTTGCGATAAACCAGATTGGCACAAAAATGAACGAACTCGCCGGAAGCCAATACCTGATCGAAGTCATCTACCTCATCGCCAGCGCCCTGTTTATCCTGTCGCTGAAGTGGATGAGTTCGCCCGCCACCGCCCGCCACGGGATTTGGGCTGGTGAAATCGGCATGGTGCTGGCCATAGCCGGCACTCTGCTTCACCACGGCATTGTCGATTGGAAGTGGATCATCATCGCGCTGGTGCTCGGCAGCGGCATCGGCATTCCACTCGGCATGGTGCAGATGACGGCCGTCCCACAGCGGACCGCGCTCAGCCACGCCTTCGGCGCACTCTGCGTCACGTTAGTCGGCACGGCAGAGTTTTATCTGCGCACCCCGAACGTTCCGAAGTTCATGATGTCGGTGCTCTCCATGGAAGTGATCCTGGGCTCGCTGACCTTCACCGGAAGTTTGATGGCTGCGGGAAAACTACAAGAGATCCTTCCCCAGCGTCCCATCACTTACAAGGGGCAAAACCTTGTCAACTTGGGGTTGCTGGGCATCGCGGTCGCCGCAGCCGTTTACTTGGTCCTGCATCCGGAAGCCAGGCAGCTCTTTCCGATCATGGTGGCCATTCCACTGGTGTTCGGCGTGTTCATGGTGATCCCGATCGGCGGCGCTGACATGCCGACCGTGATCTCGCTGTTGAACTCCTATGCCGGGTTGTCCGCTGCGGCCATGGGATTCGTGCTTCAGAACAAGCTCTTGATCATCGCCGGCGCGCTGGACGGTTCTTCGGGACTCATTCTTTCGGTCATTATGTCGAAGGCGATGAACCGTTCGTTCACCAACGTCCTGTTCGGTGCCTTCGGCCAGATGCAGCCCGCAGCCGCGGGCGGACAGGAAGCCAGGCCTGTGCACAGCGCTACAGCCGAGGAGGCCGCTGCGATTCTCGCTGCCGCCAACAAAGTAGTCATCGTCCCCGGTTACGGTATGGCGGTGGCGCAGGCGCAACACAAAGTCCGCGAACTCTATGACATCCTGACCAAAAAGGGAGTCGAAGTTCGCTTCGCTATCCATCCGGTCGCCGGACGCATGCCCGGCCACATGAACGTGCTGCTGGCCGAAGCCGACATCCCCTACGACCGCCTCGTCGAGATGGACGAAATCAACGGCGACTTCCCGCAAACCGACGTCGCCCTGGTGATCGGCGCCAACGACGTCACCAATCCCGCCGCGCGCAGCGACGCCTCCAGCCCCATCTACGGCATGCCCATCCTCGATGTCGATAAAGCTCACACCGTCATGGTGATCAAGCGCAGCATGAGCCCAGGCTTCGCCGGCATCGACAATCCTCTCTACTACCTCGACAACACCCTCATGCTCTTCGGTGATGCCAAACAGTTTGTTGGAGCGATCGTGCGGGAGCTGAGCGGGGGACACTAGCCTGCACACGCGCTTTTGCAATCCAGTTTTGTCATCCTGAGCGGAGTGAACCGATTCGCATCGCGAATCGGTTCAAGGAATCGAAGGACCCCTTGCAACTTGACGACTGATGAGGCTTTTCAAGGAGGTGCCGACTGTGCAGGGATCCTTCTACTCGCAAGATCGTTTGCTTCGCGAACGATCTTGCTCCGCTCAGAATGACAAGCTCGTAAGCTGGGCATGATATTCTATTAACTCCAGCTGCGTACCGTTTTTGGCGGAAATTCCCCGCAGGTCCTGAAGAAGCTTCCCAGTAGAAGCCCAGAAGAAGAGAAACTAGAAATCATGCTTTCAGTCAGTAATGTTTCCATGCGCTACGGCGCCAAAATTCTGTTCGATGAAGTCTCCACGGCATTTACGCCGGGCAAGCGTTATGGCCTGACCGGGCCCAACGGCGCAGGCAAGTCCACGTTCATGAAGCTGCTCAGCGGGGAACTGGAGCCGCAAAAAGGCACAGTTGTGCGTCCTCGGAAGCTCGGCGTTTTAAGCCAGGACCAGTTCGCCTTCGACGCCTACACGGCGATCGATACAGTCATCATGGGCAACAAGCGTCTGTGGGCGGCAATGCAGGAGCGCGACGCGATCTACGAAAAGCACGACATGACCGATGAAGACGGCATGAAGTTGGGCGAGTTGGAAGGCATCGTCGGCGAAGAAGATGGATACACTGCCGAGAGCGATGCGGCGATCTTGCTGCAAGGCCTGGACATCCCCGATGAGGCCCATGCCCGCAAGATGAGCGAGTTGCAGGGTGGACAGAAAGTCCGCGTGCTGCTGGCGCAGGCGCTGTTCGGCCATCCGCAAGCGTTGCTGCTGGATGAGCCCACCAACAACCTTGATTTGGATTCGATCCACTGGCTGCAGGGATTTCTGAATGCCTACGACGGCGTGGTGATTGCGATTTCGCACGACCGGCATTTCCTGAACAGTATTTGCACGCACATCGCCGACATCGATTACGAGACCATCATCACTTACACCGGCTCGTACGACGAGATGGTATTGGCGAAGACTCAAGTTCGGTCGCAAATTGAATCGCAAAACGCGCAGCGCGAAAAGAAGATCTCGCAGTTGAACGAATTCATCGCGCGATTCGCCGCCGGCACTCGCTCAAGCCAGGTGCAGTCGCGGCGCAAGGAAGTGGAGCGGCTACAGGTCACGGAACTGGCCAAGTCGAACATCCAGCGGCCTTACATCAAGTTCGAACAGAAGCGGCCCTCGGGAAAACACATCCTCGAAGTCGAGCACCTGAGCAAGGCTTATGGCGACTCGCCGGTCATTCGCGATTTCACGGCGAGCATCACACGCGGGGAAAGAATCGCGCTCATGGGACGTAACGGAGCAGGAAAGACAACCCTGGTGAATGCGTTGCTGGCGAATTCGCCGACCACGCCGGAAGCCGAGTTACGCAAAACCAGCGGCTACGACGGTCCGTTCGTCGATTCAGGCAAAGTGATCTGGGGTCACGAAGCATCAATCGGATATTTTGCCCAGGACCATCGCAGCTTGATCGAAGGCGGGATGACGGTGCTGGAGTGGTTGCATCAGTGGAATCCAGCGGCCGTCAGCGAAGAAATCCGTGGCCTGCTGGGCCAGATGCTGTTCGCTCGTGAAGAAGCTACGAAGTCCACCAGCGTTCTTTCCGGCGGCGAAGCGGCCCGGCTGCTGTTCTGCAAGCTGATGCTGCAGAAGCCGAACGTGCTCATACTCGACGAGCCCACGAACCATTTAGATCTGGAGGCGATCAACGCTCTGAACATTTCTCTGCAGCGGTATCAGGGAACGGTGCTCCTGGTAACTCACGATCATGACTTGATCGACGAAGTCGCAACCCGCATCTGGCATTTCGAAAGCAACCACAAGATTACCGATTTCAAGGGCACCTACGAGGAATATCAGGCTGCGTTACTGGCTGTATAGGCGCAACCGAGAGTTTCGCTCTGAGAAAGATGACTGCACCATTTTCGTTGCATGTAAATCATCCAGGTTCTCCACAGATTTCCACAAGCGTTTGCTGTTGCGTTTAGAGCCACTAGTTGCGGATAATGGCGGCGATACATTCTTGCGCCGGCAGTGTTAGGTATGATGGCGCGAGAGGTTGTGAGAGTCGTGTACAGTCGAGCTGATTTACTCAGAATTCTTCACCTTACTCCGCGCCAGTTGGCGAACTGGGAGCGTGCGGGGCTGATCGTTGCCTCCCCATCGTATTCTTTCTCCGACCTGCTGAAGATCAAGAAAGTCCGCGACCTGTGCGCGATGAGAGTGCGCCCGGCGGTGATCCGCGAATCACTCGAGGCCATGCAGAAGCAGGCCGCGGGCATGGGAAACCCGTTGCTGGAAGCGGGCGCTTCGTCCACAAACAAGCATCGCATAGCCTTTCGTCACCAGGGCAAACTGCTGGAACCCATCGCCGGACAGTTTGTGATGGATTTCTCGACGCGAGAAAAGGTTGTAACCACCACACCCATTCCTGATTCTGAGCCGACTCCGCGTGAGGATGAAGCCGCCGTCTGGTTCGCCCGTGGCATCACACTCGAAGAGGATCCGGCCACGCAGACCGAGGCGCTCGCCGCATACCAGAAAGTTCTCGAGTTTCAGCCCGGCCACGCCGCCGCGCACATCAACCTGGGAACGCTTTACTACAATCGCCAGGACTTCGCATTGGCGGAAAAGCACTATCGCGCCGCCTTGCAAGCCGATCCTCGTTATGCCCTCGCCTATTTCGATCTGGGCAACGTTCTCGATGAGACAGGCCGCGTGCAAGAGGGCATTCAGACCTACAAGATGGCGGTCCAACTCGCTCCCACCTACGCTGATGCACACTACAATCTTGCGCTCGCCTACGAAAAAATTCGCGAGCCGCGCAAGGCGCTGAGACACTGGCAGGCCTATATCAGGCTTGACACGCTGGGCCCCTGGTCGATGCATGCCCGCAATCAGATCCAGAGGATTCTGCAGGCCGACACGCTTAAGCTGGTGCATGTCAGCCGTAGCTAACGCTTGATGCCTCCTCCAGATTATCTCCTCGAACTGCTTTCCTCCGAGCGTCTTCGACGGTGCTAGAATTACCAGTCTCCCATTCCTCTGCTTGAAGGTATTCGCATGCCTGAGACCACACTGCAATCCGGCGTTCCCACACCACTAACCACGCTCACCGAAGACGAGATTCTTTTCCGCGACAACATTCGCCAGTTTGCCGACGACAAGATTCGCCCGCTGGTGAAGGAGATGGACGAGAAAGGAGTCTTCGAAAAAGATCTTATCCATGGATTCTTTCAGCTCGGGCTGATGGGGATCGAAATTCCCGAGCAATACGGTGGCGGTGGAGCCAAGTTTTTCGAGGCAATCCTTGCGGTGGAGGAGTTGTCGCGCGTGGATGCGTCGGCCGGCGTCGTTGTAGACGTCCAAAATACGCTGGTCAATAACGCCCTTTTGCGATATGGCAATGCCGAACAGAAGAAGCGCTATCTGCCCAAGATGGCGGCTGACACCGTCGGCGCCTACGCGCTGAGCGAGGCTGGATCCGGCTCCGACGCCTTCGCCCTGCAAACCCGAGCCGAGCTCAAAGGCACCGACTACGTGATCAACGGACGCAAGCTCTGGATCACGAACGGCAAAGAGGCTGGACTATTCATACTCTTCGCCACGCTCGATCCCGCTGCGGGATATAAGGGCATCACCGCGTTCCTGGTAGAAAAAGATTTCCCAGGATTCAGCGTAGGCAAGAAGGAAGACAAGCTCGGCATCCGCGCTTCTTCCACGTGCGAGCTCATTCTTGAAGACTGCCGCGTACCCAAAGAGAACGTGCTGGGCGAGCCCGGCAAAGGTTACAAGATTGCGATCGAGACTCTCAACGAGGGCCGCATCGGCATTGGCGCGCAGATGATTGGTGTAGCCCGCGGAGCCTGGGAGTTCGCCGCGAAATACGCGCAGGAGCGCAAGCAGTTCGGCAAGGCCCTCGCGGACTTTCAGGGAATCCAGTTCCAGATTGCGCAAATGGCCACCGAGATCGAAGCCGCCCGCCTGATGGTCTACAACGCCGCCCGCATGAAAGACGCGGGCGTGAACTTCGTGAAAGAAGCTGCCATGACCAAGCTTTTCGCCTCGCAGGTCGCGGAACGCGTAACCTCGCTGGCCATCGAAATCTATGGCGGTTATGGCTTCACCAAAGACTATCCCGTGGAGAAATACTGGCGCGATGCCAAGATCGGAAAGATCTACGAAGGCACGTCCAACATGCAGTTGGCCACTATTGCCAAGCTCGTCCTCGGCGGGAAGTGAAACTCGATCCTGCTCCGGCGGCGGGGATCATCCCCTTCTGAAAGCCGCGTCTGGCGGGCACTCCGACGGATTCCCCGAGATGCGTTCCGCAAGCCCCATTGCTCATAATGTGCATTGAGTTGCACTTGGAGCCCGCCGCGAGGCCCTCTGCGCGCCCGCTAACCCAAACAAATTCAATGTCTTCCGGGCGCTCCTGCTATTGGAGGACAAGCTGCAATCTCTCTCTGTGCCTGCCGTTGCGGGGCGAGACCGGGGTGGCACTTGACGGATTTGTTCGCTAACACATCGGTGATGCCGGTTGTGGCTCCAAAGAAGAAAGGGAGCCTGCTTCCCCTGCTCACGGTGGTATTCCTGATTTCGTACGGTCTGATGACCGTGCTCATCGTTGAGCAAAACGAGGCCATCCAATCTCAGCAAAGTCTGATTCAGATTTTGCTCGGTGACAGCAAGGAACTTTGGGCCATGAAGGGCAAAGCCTTGACTGACAAGTTAGCCCGAGCTCAAAGCCGGGCGCAGAAGCCTTCTACCCAAGTCCCGTCGACCCACGGGCAATCTCCATCGATTCAGACCCCGTCAACCCAGATCCCGTCGACCCAGGCACCACAGCACCATTCCCAAAGCCGGGCAGGCAAAGTTGCAAAACCCGACACCCAGGTTCCGCCCATGCCTGCTTCGGATTTGGGAGATCAACGTCGAGCTGTGATTACGCTTTAGGACCAGGTTTAGGTAATAGATTTAAGCCGTAAAGTGTTTCACCAAAGTTTCAGAAAGCTCGAAAGCAATGAAGGCCCTGACCCTAGCCTTGTTGTTCAGTATGACGGTTGCGAAACCAGCGCAGCCAGACCGGCGCCCGTCCGGCCAAATGGAGCAACACTCCAAGGGCGGACGCTGGTACTTCGCCGCCAGCGGCCACGCCGTTTACTGCTACGGACCGGTAATGACCCTACCCCAAGCCAACGGTGACATACAAAAGGTGGCCACATTCTGCCGCGACGGCAGAGCCGTCGTGCCCTTGAAGGACTAGCAGGTTTCCCACCGCGAGCGCTCGTTTCCCGTGAGTCACCTTGTAAACTGAGAAGGCATGCCCGAACTGCCTGAAGTGGAAACCATCGCCCGCGGCCTGGCGCAGCGTGTCTCCGGCGATGTGATTGCATCCGTCTGGCTGGGCCAGAAGCCGGAGCCACTGAAATCTCCCGCGCAGGAAATCGCCGCCGTCCTTGAGTGCAGCCGCATCGTCGACGTCCGGCGCATCGGCAAACATATCGTCTTCGACCTAGACCGTATGGCGCGGGCGCCCTCGCCCGCAAAAGGCCAGAAGTCTAAACCGGCCCGTCGGAGATCTGAAATCCAATCGTCACAGACGTCATCGACGACGTACACAAAGGCGCACAAGGGCGCCAAGCCTACACAAACCACAGCGCAGTGGATCGTCCACCTTGGTATGACGGGCCGCTTGCAAGTCTGCGAACCGCAATCAGAAATTCTCAAGCACACTCACGCAATTCTGAAACTGGCCTCGGGCAAGGACCTGCGCTTTGTCGATCCCCGTCGCTTCGGTCGGCTGAGCGTCTCCGTGGCCGGTGACTTCGAGGCTGGCGGCATTGAGCCGCTGGAAGCCGATCTCGGCCGTTTTATCACTTTGTTTCACGGCCGCAAGACTCCGATTAAGAGCGCTCTGCTCAATCAGAAACTGTTGCGCGGTGTAGGAAACATTTATGCCGATGAATCTTTGTTCCGCGCCGGAATTCGCCCTCGCCGCCGCGCCTCCACCATCACACGCGACCAACTCGCCAAACTGCTCACGTCCCTGAAAGAGGTTCTTCGTGAGGCGATTGCCCTTGGCGGCTCGTCCATCTCAGACTATGTGGACGCCGACGGCGAGGAGGGCTTCTTTCAGTTGCAGCACCGCGTCTACGGCCGCGAAAGCGAGCCCTGCCTCGTTTGCAAAACCCCCATCAAACGCATCGCGATCGCCGGCCGCAGCAGCCACTACTGCCCCAACTGCCAGAAGTAACGACCGAATCGAGTGCGCTGAAATACTCATGTGCGGACAGCCGCCCTCGGCTGTCCGGTCGAGCCAAGCTCGGCGGCTTTTTCGCCAAGCCCGCCGCGCCGCACTTCTGATAACCTCCCACCATGTCCGATTTTTCCATCGGTGTCGATCTCGGTGGCACCAACCTTCGCATCGCCGCCGTCAGCAGCGACGGGCAACTCCTCGAGAAAATTACGCTCAGCACCAAAGTCGCTCTCGGCCCCAACCACGTCATCACCGAAATGTGCGACGCTATTCAACGTCTCTCCGGGAAATACGAGGAAACGGGGAAGTTCCTTGGCGCCGGCATCGGCGTTCCCGGCATCATCGACATGCAAACCGGAATGCTGCGGAAGTCCGCCAACCTCCCAGGCTTTGAAGATTATCCCGTGCGCGCGGAAATCGAGCGTCGCCTGCGCGCTCGCGTCGTCCTCGAAAACGACGCTAACGTCGCCGCACTCGGCGAGCAGTGGCTCGGTGCCGCACGCGGCATTGCGAACGTGGCAGTGGTCACGCTGGGTACCGGAATCGGTGGCGGGATCGTAATCGGCGGAAAAATCTGGCACGGCATGAATGGCATGGCAGGCGAGTTCGGCCACGTTACAGTCGAACCGGAAGGCCCTCCCTGTGGCTGTGGCAACCGCGGATGCGCGGAACGATACGCCTCCGCCAGTGCCATCGTACGCATGGCGCAAGAAGCGATCGCCAGCGGTGAAGCGCCGTCCTTTGCCCAGGCCGCGTCGTCCGATGCTGAGTTCGGCGCCAAGTCGATCTACAACTTGGCGATCCAGGGTGACGAGCCCGCCCGCCGCATCTTCCGCACTTTCGGACGCTACCTCGGCATCCTGCTCGCCGATCTGATCAATGTTTTGAATCTCGACATGTACGTACTCGGAGGAGGCGTTGCGAACGCCTGGGATGCTTACGCCCCCAACATGTTCGAAGAACTGCGCGCGCGATCGCTGGTCTACGCCGCAACCGCCCCACCGCAAGAGCCTGTGTGGGGACAGCCGCCCTCGGCTGTCCGGGCCGAGCGCAGCTCGGCAGCTGCCGGCAGCTCCACTAGCCCGTCGCTGCGAACCCAAAGCGGCGCACGAAAAACCGTCATCACCCTTGCGTTGCTGGGAAGCGATGCCGGACTGTATGGAGCCGCGCGCGCGGCAGTAATGGTGAGCTAGGACCCAACAGAAAAGAAACACAATCACAATGAGTGGACACGTCAAGGAAATCACAAAGAGAGGCAGGTGGATGTACGGAGGAACTGCTCCGTCAGAAGTGTGGATTATCAAGCAAAGCTATATTGAGGGCCCACCCATCGATGAGGAACCAACGCCTGCGTATCCTCCATACGATTTGAACGGGATGTTCTACTACGCCGCCTATGTGCGGCAGGACGCAATCAGAGGCGTTTCGAATCTCTGCGGTTCTTCGGATGAAACTGTGCTTCTAGCGGAACGGACGATTCTGGGAACAATTGTCTGGGACTAATACTCCCTATCTTCCCGCGCTAATCCTGACATCTGAGTCCCGGTCCCGAAACCACGCGCCACCACTCTCTGCGCCGCTTGAAGAAACGCCTGGTTCTGCTCCGCCGTCCCAATTGTCACGCGAATGCAGTTCGGCGCTCCCCATGGCCCGAGCGGCCGCACGGCCACTCCTTCGTTTTGCAAGCGGTCAGCGTGGGCCGCGGCGTCTTCTCCCAGATCGCAGAACACAAAATTCGCCGAGGTCGGAACGGCGCGATATCCCAGCCCCGACAATCCCTGGCTGAGTACCCGCGACTGCAGCACATTGTTCTCCACCACGCGTTGAATGTGATTGTCGTCGTCGAGCGCAGCCAACGCCGCCGCTTGTCCCACCGACGACACCGAAAATGTGTTTCTCATGCGCGCGCAATACCCCAACAATTCCGCCGGACCCAAGCCGTACCCTACACGGAGACCGGCGAGCCCGTGTGCCTTCGAAAATGTTCGCAGCACCACCACACTCGCCTCTTGGCGAACATACTCCAGCGAGTTCGAGTAGGTAACTCCCCGTAGCGCCGCGAAGCGCAGCGCAAATTCGTAGTAAGCCTCATCCAGCACCACGACCACATGGCCAGGAATCTGCGCCAGAAAGCGTTCCACCACGGTCGCCTCCAGCATGGTGCCGGTAGGGTTGTTGGGGTTTGCCAGAAAAACGATGCGCGTCTTCGCGTCAATTGCCGAGAGAATTGCTTCCAGATCGAAGCTGTCGTCGCGCATTGGTGTTTCAATCAACTGCCCGCGCGCTGCCCTCACTGCCATCGAGTAGATAATGAACGAGCGCTCGCTGGTCACCGCATTCAGTCCCCGCGCGAGCAGCGTCTGGCAAAGCAGGCTGATCAATTCGGTCGAGCCCGCGCCCACTAATACCTGCTCCGGTCGCACTTCATGATGTGTGGCCAGTTTGCGGCGCAATTCGCCGCAACCGTCGTCAGGATAAGAATTCGCCGCGCTCAGGGCGCTCCTCATGGCCTCGACCGCACGCGCCGAAGGCCCAAAAGGATTTTCGTTGGAATCGAGTTTGATAAGCTGCGACCGGCGCTCTATCGCGGCGAGTGTTGTGCTGGGAGCATTCGTCGTCCCCATGTCACGGGCTGGCTT
>Ga0208455_1000715_pt1 | contig 12644 bp, 20 predicted proteins | sample June2015DPH_4_50_FD_184690 | JGI IMG/M metagenome (GOLD analysis project Ga0208455, IMG submission 184690) | Peatland microbial communities from SPRUCE experiment site at the Marcell Experimental Forest, Minnesota, USA - June2015DPH_4_40... | ecosystem: Environmental > Terrestrial > Soil >... | reverse complement strand
GCTTCAAGCGGACACTTTCCTGTGCTGCGATTTGCCTGTGTTCGATGCCCCGGTTTCGATTCCCACCCTCTTGCAGGTGCGATGGACTGTCAAGCGCGGACACAAATCTGCAAGCTACATCAGTGGCCTTCGGTTCGTCGTCTAAGGATTAGCCAGCTATATAATTGCTTTAATTAGGGAACTCCAACCGCGTGACAATATCGTTGGCATTCTGCGCCAGTCAGAGGAAAAGGTACCTAGCGTCATTGTTTTCGCAATTAGCTGCGTCCCGCCCTTCACAGCAAAGCTCTTACTATGCTGACCCACTCCGCATCAAGCGGCTCCCGGCACACGGGTTTTCCTGCCCGGCTGTACCAATAGGCGGCGTTGCCCTGATCGCCTTCCTTACGATGTAGGTAGGCATGCACCCACGAACCCTCAGGGCCTTCGTCCTGCTGAGCCGATTCGTGTGCCCGCGTCCAATCGCCCTTGGCATCCCACCATAATCCAGCGAGTGCGGGTCTGAGTTCCGCAGGCGGATTGGCTGCGGTGAGGGACTGGCGGAACTCGTGCAAGGTCATTCTTACTTTCTCAGCCTATTTACTTTCCCTCAATTCCTTCTGCTGGTTGCCTATGCCTCGTTTCACACTCCTGCTTCAGGTACGCCAGCCCCTCTTCGAGTGACCGCTTCAGCATTCGTCGCATTTGAGAGTTCAGAATGCGAGCAAGTACCCCAGAGAACGACTCTTCCGTTCGGACTACAGAGCCTCCATTGGCAGAGCGGAGCGACCAGCTATGGACTGCCTTGATTCCGAATGTGCGCCCCGTCCAAACAATACGGCTCGGCGGCTCCACAATTTGAATTACTGAAACGATATTTGCACCGCCGCCCTTCCAGCGAAACTCTGTGCCCGAAGCAACAGGTTTGTTGATACTCATTTTCGTCACGTTCTTGTTCCACGTAGTCCAACCCGCAAAATCGGTCAGAACTGACCAGACCGTCTCGACAGGAGCCGCTATCGCTGCTTCTGCCGATTCGCAAACAGGTGCGTTTCTGTCAATGTCCATCAGTCTGAATCCCCCTTCCCGTCCCACCATAGTCCGGCGAGGGCGAGCGTGAGTCCGGCTGGCGGCGCGGATGCGGTGAGCGATTGGCGAAAATCGTCCAAGGTCATGTCGGGTATTCCGTGGCGCAATGTCGGATGCCATGATAACGCTCTATCCACTCCACGGCAGCCGCAACCAGAGATTCCGTCCTCGGGCTCGGCTTGGAATCGAAAGATCGTCAGTGATGGCGATCACCGCTGCGGGAACCCCCTTTCCGAGATAATGGTGGTGGCGAGAATGCTCGCCGCGCTGAACGGGCTGTGCTTTTGCAGGTTGTCATGGATCGGCGATTGGAGCGATATGAACTGTAAAGCAAACGACTGGATCGAACATTCGGCCTTCGGCTTGGGGCGTGTGAGCGAAGACCGGGGTGACAGGCTAGACATCGACTTCATTAACTCCGGTGCCAAGACGATCCTAAAGACCGCCGAACTCAAGCCCGCCCAGTCGCCTCCGGATTTCAAGTTCCCCTCCGATAAAGTCAAATCTCGCACCCCACGGTTCAAAGTGGAACGTGCGCCTCGCCGTCCACCATTAGACTTCGACCATCTCGTGGAATGTTTTAACAGGTTCTTCGATGGTGGGTTCGACTCGGAGGACTTTGAGAAAAGGGAGCGCGGCTATAAAGAGGACGCAGCGGGCATCCTCAAGGAAAAACTGGGAAAGGATGCCTTTGAGAGTCTGCTTCGGGACGGACATTATGCGGAGGTCTGTGAAATTGCAAAACACGTCTTACGAAGCACTAACCTCGTTTTCCGGATCGAGAAGGCCAAATTCGCTGACGCCGTTGAGGACGCGGCGAATCATGAGCGTTTTGCGAACGCCCTGTACGACATGCTGCATGGCTCCGGTGAAATCGAGGGACGCTTCACAAATTTTTGCGGACTCCTCTCGGGAATGAATGTGAACAAATGGCCGATAGCCACCTACTTCCAATTCCTTGCGTCTGATGGCAAATGGATGTTCATGAAGCCGTCGATCATGAAACGCATGGCTGAGTCGCTCAAGATTTCGTTGAACTACAAACCGGAACCGAATTGGCTCACGTATTCCAAACTTCAGGAATTGGCTGATCGAGTGGAACTGGAGTTGCGGAATCGAAAGCTGACGCCACACTCCCGGATCGACGTGCAGGGGTTCATCTGGGCCTCAATCGAGATTGAAGAAGGCGAATACGGCAAGGCTGAGTAGCTGCTACAGGACTGGGAGCTTTCAAGACAACTTTGTCTCCGCGAAGGCTTTTAACATTTGGCGCAAGCGGGCAACTTCGATCTGCTCCTTCTTGCCCTTAGGAACAAACTCAACTCCGTAGCGGTATCCGGTGCGATTGCGCACTTCGCCCCGCACGCGAATGGGTTCGCCTGAATACGGAGGAGTGAACTCCACTTCGATCTCCTCGCCGAGTCCGAGTTCTGCACCCATGAATAGACACATGCCGCCTTCGCTCATTTCCATGCCGCGCCCATCCCGGATCAGGGTTCGGTCCGGCTTGTGGATGACGGCTCGCACAGGGACATCTATCTTGTAGCGTGGCCAGCGACGTTCTTCCTCGTACACGGGCAAAGCAGCATCATCGGCGATTGCAGGAGCCATGACACCAGCCTATCGGTTTGTCGCGGTTGGCTGCATGTAACGGAGGTTCAATAGTTGCACCCGCAACCCCCCCGTGCGCTCCGGTAGTCCACTCTTTGGATCACTCTAGCCGGACAATCGTTGGGGTCTGAAATGTGCGTTGCTACAGAACTTCAGGCTGCTGCGGCGGCGGATTCCTTATATTTGCGATACTCCTCTACAGCTTCGTCAAAAAGACGTTTTGCGGTATCAAACTCCTTCTTCCAATCATTAGCTTTCGTCCTTCTCTCAATTTCCCGTTGGGCCTCAGGGATAAGGCTCAGGCGACGAACCTGCTCTGTGATGACAAGCTCCTTGCCTTTTCCTTTCGATGGGTCGTAATAATGCTTTATGTGTTCGCACTCGGCACAGGCGGGAACCAAATTATCAACATTCTCTGCGAGATCGGGATAGTCGCATTTGGGCAACAAATGGACGCCTGTACCTGCAACGCCAAACTTCTCCAGCAGAGGTTTCCCGCAATAGACGCAACATCCTCTGTCTCGAATAAACGCTTGGAGCACGTTGATATTCCATCCTTTGAAATAGCGCGAGCCCTTCCTTAGAGCCATCGCAAGTTCTTGCAGTTCTTTTTCACAAGGCATAGCAGTCTCCTTCAAGCAGAAACATCCAAGCGGTCGATGCTATGCCCTCACGATACGATTGGCGGGTAGGGAAAGCAATCGGTCACAGTCCAACGCACATAGCAGACACTTACCCAGTGGTTGGCACCAGTGCACCAGCCGCGCAGCAAACAGAGCCCATCAATTACAATCCCTAGCCGAGGGGGAATTCATGGCAAATCTAAAGGGACTGGCGTCCTTTGTTTCGGAATTGAAGGCAGTGAGAACGAGTCTGGTGAATGAGCTTCGTCATGTTGATGCCGCTCTTTCGGTGCTTGGCAAGTTGGGCGGCGGGAGCAATCACGCGAAACCGGGGCGTAGGGTGTCAGCATCGGCTCGCAAGCGCATGAGCCTCGCGCAGAAAGCGCGATGGGCAAAGGCGAGAGGTCGAGCGCCGAAACCAAAGCGAACCATGTCGGCATCAGCCCGCAGGAGGATCGCGGCGGCACAAAGGGCGAGGTGGGCGAAGATACGGGCGGGGAAGAAGTAGGCGGGCTTAGCAGCTTGGGGAGCCTGCTGCGAAGATGCGGCAGGCTTTCATCCCTTAAGTCAATCGCACCGTCCCGATGCTCACTTGCAAGTGATACTGGGATTATCCTTCGCTAATTCCAGACAAGCCGCATGTCGCTTCATGCTCTGCTGCTGATCTGCCGACGAAGTTGGAGTAGCAGGAGTTGGAGCTTGCGCACTCGAAGTGGGAGCCTTGTCTAGCATTGCTTGAAATGCCGCAATCTCATCTGGTTGGCTCCATATAAACTCACGAGTTTGCACTTGGCAGTCCTCGTCCGGATATTCCCAGACAGGCTGAACAATTATCTTTGTCGTGCCGTTGAGTTCCGCCAACGAGTAGGACCACACCTTTCTTGTGGTCATGCCCTTACAAATACCTGTGATCGTGAGCATCGAATCCATGAAGGGCAGTTGCCCCGGCATCGAGAAGCGGAACTGGAACTGATTGTCGGAATCGAGCGTGTAGCCTTCTCTTAGATTCTCTTGGACGATTAGCACTTTGAGTGTTTGAGCAGACGCCTTGCTGGTGAATACATACGGCCCCGGCTGAGGCTTTGGTTTCTTATCCCGCGCCGCCGCCAAAGTGGATATCGCCAGAGCTAGAATCAGGACTCGCTTCATACTTTTACCCCTTGTGAACTTTACCGAGATAACCCTGCGAACTGCTAATTACTAGAGTCATCTCAGAATTCTTTTGACAGGACCGTGCTCAGTTCCAGCGAGATGTGCTTCCCGTCTCCACCTTTCTCATCTGTGCGTGGACGCGATCCGACAGTAACCGTCTGGCTTTGCGCCGTGTCCCTCGGGAATGGAGATTTAACCCACTTTTGCTGAAATCCACAGCCTCGTCGTGTGGCATAATACGTCCGCCTCTGCGAAGACCAGTTCCCGCCACTTGAGGTTGCTGGCGCACGTTTTGAGGCGATTGACCTGAACCCGGCGAGGTGCGCCCCCCGTGAACCAGCTAGGTTGGAAGTGCTACCTGTTGTCCCTCCTGAAAATCCAGCATCCGGACTGTGAACTTTGCAATGCTCGTGAAAAGTACGGAGAGGAGATGCGAAAGCGATTGGAGGAGTTGAATTGGCGGACGCAGCCGGGTTCGCAGGGAACTATTACCGAGACCGCCCTTCTGATATAACGTTTGAACTGCAAAGCAGACACCGGAATGCTATAGCGTGGGTGAATCACAACAGACGGTCGTTGGAGAAACAGGCCGCAAAAAGAGCAGACAATAAATGGTAAGGTCCTGACTGGGCATCCGGGCTTTTCTATTTTTTATTTTCTTCACCCTCTGCCAAATCACCGTGAGAAATCAAATCTTGGCGGCTGATCTCGCCGCGCTCCTCTAAAACGAGCAAGGCGGCTCTGACGGTGTTGCGATCAGTAAATCCGCCAACAGTCATGATGTTTTCTATTGTGGCTGGCTCGGGGCATGAGCGCACGGCAGCTTTGACTTTTGCGATAGCTTCAGGCCCTACGGCCGTTTCCATGAACGATGACATACGCAAATTATCTCATTGATGCCAACGCAAATTTCAGACACTATCCCATTTTCACATTCCTTTAACCGTCACTCCGTAGAATCCACGCAACGGGACTTCGGCCCAAAACAAATGTGTGTGGTGATATCGCCATGACTACGACCGTAGTTCGATGTCCCCACTGCGTCTCGGACGGTAAATTCAGGCAGATGATAGCCCGGTCGGACGGCAGGTTCATCTGCAACAAATGCGGCCGCTGCGGAGAACCGCTATTTTCGGTTGGGATTCCACGCCATCTCGTATAGCGCTTCTCCCGCCTCGTAGATCGCGTTTGATGCCGCGATGACGGCATCTAGTGATATTTTCGGTTGCTCGAACTTTAACTTGCCTCTTGCGCTTACCTTGTTTGCTTTGACCGACCCGTCTTCTTCGATGCCCCATTTTGCATGGATGATGTCGTTGCGAAGTGTCTGCGCTTTCTTGAGCAGCGGTGCCGCACGCTTGTATGCGTCATTCAGTGGCCCTGATGTCTTAGGGTGAGATTCAACAACTTCGTTCACCAATGCAGCCAGAACATCGAATTTCTGCGGCACTGCCATGTGCGTAAAGACAACGTGCGAGCGCAGTTCAGTAATGTCTTTTCCCGAGAGTTTTATCAGCGTGAAGTCGAGGTAGCTCTCAAGCAAATTCCACCTGACAACGACTCTACCGATCTCGGCTAGATATTCTGCGGGTGGCTCATTAAGCACCCGTCCACCGAGTTTTGTGGTTAGCGACATGGCGTCCAGTATAGCGATTTTGGTTGGCGGTTACGTGTTATCAATACGGACAGTGGGGAACGAATCCCCTCCCGCTCCACCCTCGGCAGACGATATTCAACTTCGAAATGCAGGCGGCTGATCCAGAATCGCCCGATGCCCGGTCATCATGGTTCCGCCACATGGTCGCCAGACTGGCCACAAAGGCTGCCAACACCTCTGAAACGCCTGACCCCGACCCAAACCTCTTCCGGGCAGCCAAATCCCAGCAGAAGGGGCTTCCTGACAGGCACCCGAACCCAGCCGCGTAGTTGCATAGTGGCGGTCAATTCGGCTTCTGCTCGATGTCCTGCCAGCCGCCATTTCCGTCTCCCGCCACTTCAATCCGGGTTATTGGGTGTACCTCCCAAACCGTCGCCCGCTGGGTTCCGATGTCAGGCACATGCTGAAAGTCGTACATTAGCCATCCACTGATCCGGACTTGCTTGTTTGTGTTCACCAGACCGTCGAGAACCGACTTATCCCATGTGTGGAGTGGGCGGGTGCGGGGAGTCGTTTCCACGATGATAGCCTGCGATATCGCCTGATTCGGGGCGTTGGTGAGATAAATGTGCCAATCAACTTCATCATCGTTCAGCAGATTGCAATTTGTGGATTCTCCCGGCGCTTTGTTTTCGACGTTGATCCTATGGGAGAGATATCCGATTACCATCACCGGAGCCCCCTGCAAATCGTCGGGCGAGTTGCTGGGCAGCCCTTTCAGCACGTTCCAATCGACGGGAATGTAGGCAGTCGCATTGGGTATGTCGGTTCGGTTCTTCTGGCTGTTGAGCTTGATCATCTTCGGGTCCGATGAATTGCCTGTCGCCGCACAAACCTCCTGCCCTCCAATAACGAGCGGCTGGGGCACCGCCGCAACTCGGGCGGCATGCAACTGGTTAAGCAGAGAGCCGGAGGTGGGTTGCGCGGCTGCGGTGCGGTTCGATGACGAGATACTCACGTTCTTGGCAAGCACCCAGCCGACCGCGCCATCCTCCGTGCGCACGTGGTAATAGCCAGACCGACGCCTACTCGAAATGAGGCTGACCTGAGTGCCCGCAGGCAGAGTCTCGATAACTGCGCTCGATGTGCTTGCTGATTTTCGCAAGTTGCTGTTGTGCTGCAAGCCACCCGTTTGCGAAACGGCGCTGAGAGCGAACGTGAAAACGAGAGCGAGCCACATCGGAACGAGGCGATACAATCTGGGAAAAGTCATATCTGAATCTCCAAGCGCGGAGAACTATTTTTCTTTCTCGAACGAGTTCAGTAATTGCTCGAACTTGGCTTGGCTGACCGCGATAGTCTTCGCGGGTCCGGTAAACTTGATGAACACGTTCCCTCCCGGCCCCTCGATAATCGCTCCCAGCAGTCGGTAGTTGTTCTGCACTGATTTCGACGCCGCCATCGGTCCGCCCATCCCCGTATAGTCGCCCGACGCATCAATGGTCGTCACCGCCAGTCCGTGAATCGTCCGCTTCGCGATCTTCGCGTCCGATGGTTTGCCACCCGGAGCGACCATTTGTCCCTTCCAGCGGTCAAGATTCGCCTGCACACCGCCGCCCTGTTGGGCTCCGAAAAAATAGACCACGCACTCGGCGTTCGCCGTGTCTCCGGCTGCGGGCGCTATCGTGTAGGTCGCGGCTCGCATCGGGCTCGCACCTTCCGTCTTCCATCCCGTGGGCATCGTCCATTTCAACCCCGCCACCGACTCGGCGAATAACGACGCCACTAGAAACAGCACCACAGAGATCATCCGCATCTGGTGAGTATAGACGCAGTGCTCTGAAGGTTCGGGTGTGGCATCGCCGTCCATAATGACCGCCCGCAGAGGCGGTATTCGGGGCTGCTCAGCAGACTGCAAGGTCACCCTGAGTTCAGCAGCCGCGTATTGTCCTAATTTGAAGTTTCCGTTACCAATGGAATGTGGATGCCGCTCGGATTCAGATACGGCGCTTAACGCCAGCCGATGCCGCCTTGTATCGCGACATTCGATTGGAAGCCCTTCGATGCAACCCAGAAGCATTCGGCAGCACGTTCGACGCCGAAAATGCCCAACCATTGACGTTCTTCTCCGACCGGATTGGCGGTTCCGAAGTGTTCGGTGCTTTCGACGGCTCGGAACTCGTCGGCATCGCCGGGTTGTTGATCGGCAAAGGACAAAAAGAGGCTCACAAGGGACGGCTCGTGGGCATGTACGTTCGACCTAGCACAAGAAAGGCTGGGGTTGGGCGGCGACTGGTCGAGACCATGGTCGAATCTGCACGCCATCACGTCGAACTGATCCAACTGGCTGTGGTTAGCGACAATGAACAAGCGCGGCGGCTATATGCGCGTCTGGGCTTCGTGGAATATGGACTCGAAAGGAAGGCCTTAAAGCAAGATGGTCGCTACGACGACGAGGTTCTTATGGCAAAGAACCTCAAGCCGGAAGATTGAATCGGACGCCACCTGACGCCCCATGGGCTGAGCTTGTCAACGACGTGGAGCAGGGCGGATGCCTGATTCTCTGCTGGGCAACCATACTCACCGGGCGGTGTTGTTCGCCCGGTAAGTGGATGTCACTGCCAAAGTTGTCGTCGAGAACTTCTGAGAATGCGGCATACAACGCAATCATTCCCACCGGGTAGGCTTGACCGTGCACTACCTCAAGAACCTTTTGAACTAACGGTGCCGCTTTCGCCACACCGTCAGCGGCAATGGTAAATCTTCGCTTGTCTTTATCTCTTTCATACAACCCCACTCTTGAATTGTGGACGAGGCGGCTTTGTTTCATGTGAGGTAATCCAGTTAGAAAAACTCTGTCTGCCGATCTCCAGCAGCACCATGCGCCGGACCCACGTGCGTCTTGCTTGTTGAATGTTTTAAAGTGTTCCCGTTTTTAGTTCAAGGTGCTGTTCGTACATCGGTGGTTATTCAACCTTTAACTCACCGTCCTGCAAACCGCAATCCAAGCCGTGCTGAAGCATACACGCTATGGCTTGGCGGTTATGTTCGTTATCAGAGAGGATGCTTTCGGTGGTTATGTTCACCTCCACAGTCTGAACCCTCTTATCACGCCATACCCGGACGATCCCGATAATTCCGTGAGAGCGATCCGAAATGCGTTCGAGGAATTGGTCTGCCGACTCCGTTTCCGTTTGAAAGAAGTAAACTGGTTCCCACTCGGCCTCGAAGACCATGCGTCTGCCTTCGTGGTGACGCCGACGCCAAAGTGTTTTGTGTTGCTCCCAACCTGCGGAGGGTTCAGCACTGGCGAAGATGGAGCCATACTCGCTGTTTGGTGGAATTACGATGACCATCACTTAACGTCCAACACCACCCGCGTCAACACAGGGATTACTTCATGCAGGTGCTGATCGACTGATTTCACAAGCATCAGCGCTTCCTGCTTCTCTGTGTCAGTTGGGTTGCCGTTCAACAACGACTGGGCAACCCGCAAGTTGTCGCCCAATCCACGCAGTACTGTTAACTCTGGTAACATAACTCTCCTTTTCGGCGGCTCTGGATTCGCTCGTCCGTTTTGACTTTGTAAGGCATTTCCATTTTGCTTTCAAGGTGCCGTTTGTGCAGGCCAATCGAGTTAGGATGTTCGCCTTAGATGGCGCAACGAGCGTCGGGCGAAAGTTTTCGCACTCGCTTGATTTTTTTGCGGGAATGCTTTATGTTTGGCCGCTGAATGCAGAAAGGAGGGAGCCATGGGGGACACACTTGAACTGACCGCCGCTATCGTGCTGGCTTTAGATACCGCAAAACGCACTGGCGACTTCGAGCCCGTGCGCCAGACCAGAGAATACAAAATGATGATAGCGAAAATGGACGCCGAGAAGCGCAATCCGCACGACATCAATGTCCGGGTTCTGGACGAGGTATGCCAGCAAGTCGCAGCCAGACTGAACCAGATGACGCCAGCAATGCGAAAATTGGCGATGGAAACTTTGGGCGATTTTTCGGAAGCACAATGGAAGTGAGCAATAAGTAAGAGTCGTCGTTCCACGTACACAACCACGTACACATCATGTCCACAGATGTGACCTTTCGGTTCGCTATCAGTTTTTTCATGAATTCCGTGGAAATCCGCACGTGATCCGCAACCTCGTGATTCGCCAGCCAATAGCCCACGACATAACGAAAGTCTCAATAAAGACGAGGAAAAAGAGCGCCTTGACAGGGTTATCATGGAACATGCGGGAGACGAAAAAAAGTAGGCTTCATTTTCTTCCGCAGTCCTTAGCATGAGCATGACGCAAACCAGACAACTCTTCGGTACGGACGGGATTCGTGGTGTGGCAGAGGAGTTCCCGCTGACGCGCGACAGTGTTTATTTAATTGGGCGGGCGTTGGGGCACGATCTGGTGCGCGTGAAGGCGCAAGCGCGGGTGGTGATTGGACAGGACACGCGCGTCTCCAGCCAATGGATTGCAGACCGATTTCTGCAAGGGCTGGCGTCGGTGGGCGTGGAAACGCGCAGCGCGGGCGTGATTACCACGCCGGGCGTCGCCTTCCTGGCGCGCTCGCAGGGGTTTGATGCCGGCGCGGTGATTTCGGCTTCGCACAATCCCTGGACCGATAACGGGATCAAAATTTTTTCCGGCAATGGCTACAAACTGCCGGACGCGCGCGAACTGGCGATTGAAAAAGAGATTTTCACGCTGCTGCAAGATTCGGAGGCGGTTGCGGCGCCGGATCCCACTCCCGAAATTCCGAGCCTTCCGGGAGAGGAAAGCCTGCGTCAGGCTTACGTTGGCTGGCTCGCGAGCAGTGTGTCGACCGACTTGAGCGGGCTTCACGTGGCGGTCGATTGCGCCAATGGTGCGGCGGCGGCGGAAGCTCCGGAGTTATTCGGAGCGCTCAAGATCGACGCGATCTTTCTGCACTCCACGCCGGATGGAGAGAACATCAACGAGAATTGCGGGGCGCTGCATCCGGAAGTAGTGGCGCGCTATGTCTACGAGAGTTTTGTTGAAAATCGGGGACGTTTCGATGTGGGCGTTACTTTTGATGGCGATGCCGACCGCGCGCTCTTTTGCGATGCCCATGGGCGCGTGGTAAACGGGGATGCGGTTCTGCTGCTGGCGGCGCGGGATATGCAGGCGCGCGGTGCGCTCGCCAATGCCACCGTGGTGGCGACGACGATGTCGAATATGGGGCTGGAGCTAGCGCTCAAGCGGTCTGGCATTCGGATGTTGCGTGCCAATGTCGGCGACAAGTATGTGCTCGAAGAAATGCAGCGCGTGGGAGCTACGCTCGGCGGCGAACAGTCGGGCCACATATTATTTCTCGATGGGGAAGCGACCACCGGCGACGGATTGCTGACCGCGCTGCGGGTGCTGGAGATTATGGTTCGCACGGGCAAGCCGCTGGGCGATCTGGTGGGCGATCTGAAGGTGTTTCCGCAGACGATCCGGAATGTGCGGGTGCGGCAAAAAATTCCTTTCGCGGAGATTCCGGCGGTGCAAGCGGCGATTGCAGCCGCGGAGCGGGAACTCGACGGCAATGGCCGAGTGGTCGTGCGTTATTCCGGCACCGAAGCGCTGGCGCGGGTGATGATTGAAACGGAGTCGAAGGAGCAGATGAATCGGGTCGCGGAAGCGATTGTCGGGGCGATTCGGTCGGCGCTGGGCGCGTAGAAGGTGGAAATCCGGCGCCTGATGATGCATTCCCGAAGGTTTGTGTTGAAGCGGGGATATGCCCCGCTTGGACGGGGCAAAGCCCCGACCCCACACAAGAAATGCAATTTCCCCGTTCCCTCCCAGGTACGTCCTTTTGTACGTGCTGGTTATCTTGTGTTACTGGGGCGAGTGAGTCGAGAATGAGAATCGGTTGAGAGTTAGCCGACTTAGAAGACGCTCATGAGAATCCTTATTGTGGAAGACGATGCGGCCCTTGCCAGTTTCATCCGAAAGGGCCTGGAAGCGGAACATCATGCGGTGGATGTTGCCAACGAGGGCAACCAGGGCCGTTCGATGGCCATGGAGTTTGACTACGATCTGGTGGTGCTTGACCTGAACCTGCCGGGGATGGACGGGTTGTCGGTTCTGAAAAGTTTACGGCAGCGTAAGGCAAACTTGCCGGTGATGATTCTCACCGCTCGGAGCCGGGTCGAAGACCGTGTGCAGTGCCTGGATTCGGGAGCGGACGATTATCTGGTAAAGCCTTTTTCCTATCTCGAACTCTCGGCGCGCGCGCGGGCGTTGTTGCGGCGCAGCCACCTGCCATCGGAATCGGTGCTCACCGTCCGAGATCTATGTTTGGATCGTGTGGAACGCAGAGTGGCGCGCGCCGGGCGTCACATTGAATTGACGACTAAGGAATTCGCGTTGCTCGAATACCTGATGCGCAATGCCGGGCGCCGTCTGACGAGGGCGATGATCATCGAGCACGTCTGGAACCTGACCTTTGATTCCACGACGAACGTAGTGGATGTTTACATCAACTATCTGCGGCGCAAGGTGGACGACGGCTTCTCGCCATCTTTGATTCACACGGTTCGCGGGGTGGGGTATCAGATGAGTCCGGACGGGGCATCCGCATGAGCA
>Ga0208455_1000713_pt1 | contig 12684 bp, 12 predicted proteins | sample June2015DPH_4_50_FD_184690 | JGI IMG/M metagenome (GOLD analysis project Ga0208455, IMG submission 184690) | Peatland microbial communities from SPRUCE experiment site at the Marcell Experimental Forest, Minnesota, USA - June2015DPH_4_40... | ecosystem: Environmental > Terrestrial > Soil >... | reverse complement strand
TAGGACCAACCGGAGTGGGTAAAACCACCTTGCTCATGAAAGTTGATCAGCTCATGACCACCGAATTGTTGGCGGACCTCCGGGCTGATCCTGGGCGGCTCCCGATCGTGAGTGTGGAGTGCATCGCGCCGGAATCCGGCGTCTTCAGCTGGCGGGATCACTTTCGCAGGCTGTTAATGCGAATGGATGAGCCTCTGCTTGACCGCAAACTGGATCCGGGCACATCGATTCACATCGGCAGTCGAGCTGTTAGGTTCATGCCGAACGCCAAAGTGGTGGGGTCGGAGTACCGTCATGCGGTGGAGAGGGCCCTTTGTTTTCGGCGCCCCATAGCGGTCATGCTCGACGAAGCGCAGCATCGGGTGCGTGGGCGTTCTGAAAGACTGGCTGAGGAGAGCACTCACCGGGGTGTCCAGACGAAACGCCAACGTCCTAACAATCGGAGACTTGCAGGCGCATGCGTTGCGTGTTTCCCAGTGCGACAAGATGCTCACCGAAGCGTCGGAAGGAGAAGTCAGTTTGTGCGAAAGTGCCGAGGAACGTGGTCGGCTGCGAACTCGACTAGGCCTGAGCCCGCAGGAAGTCAGGCCGGAGCGTTTGACGGCCAGCCCGGCGGTGTCCAAGGTCGAAATTCCGCAGCCGCGCAAGCCGCGCAGGAGACCGGGACAACGTCGGCCCACGCGCGATGTCATCGCTCGCCCCGAGCTGAGCTATGCCGCTGCCGCTCCTATTTGATTCCTGGGACTGCAGGCCGGTAACTCTGCCGCCCCGCAGTCAGCTATATTCGCTGACGCCGGTGGGAATCAGCACGCCGTTCGTGGAAAGCCTCACTGGGTATGTAAGCCGGCTGGCCGATGCCCACGCGGTTTCGGTGGCTAGCTTAGTGGACCGCGAACTTTCGGTCATGGGAACGAAACCGTTGCGCCCCTTCGGACCCTTCATGCCGCGAGACCCCACAGCAAAGATTCCCTACTGTTTTAAGGGGCGGGTGCGTGCCGTCAACGGCTGGGGAGAGACCGCCAGGCGGTGGCTGAATTGCTAGCTGCTGCGCCACAGTTGAAATCGCCCGGCACTGTCTTCAAGGCAAACTTTCGAGCTTGCGTGGCGGCGACTGCCGAAGGCAACGTGCTCGCTTTCGCCCAGGCCTCGCAGACCTCGAAGCCCAGTGTCACGTGCGTATTGAAGGGGCGGGGCTTACCAGAAATGGGCACGCTGCTGCAGATCTGCCATGAAATGGACATTCCCTTAACGGCCTTCCTGGTAGACGATCCCGGAGCTGCCGCCCTCCATTGGGAGCGAGGGAAAGAGGTCGTTCTAAAGAATCACAGAGGTCGTAGGGTTCCATTATCCCGAACCCGTAAGCAAGTGCTTGTTGCCCTGCAGGAGGCGGTCCACGAGCAGCCGCCTCCTTCCCTTTCCGACATTGCCCGACGACTGAATTTTAAGAGTGTCGAGTGGCTCCGCCACGCGTACCCGGTGCTTTCGAAGCAGATCGTAGTCAACTACCGAAAATCGGGTCGGAGCCACTGGTGGCGGAAACCTGGGGCAGCGAGGATCTCTGAGCGAGCGGACATCCGTAACCTGCTGGAACGATCGCTCGCCAAGGAACACTCGGTCTCTCCGGGTGTTATTGCAGTCAGCCTCGGATACGCCCACGAAGGCTGCATCCAAAACAGGTTTCCGGAGTTGTGCCGCGCGATCAGGCGGAAGATTAGGCAGGAGAAAAAAACGCGTATCAGTGCTATGCAGGTGGCCCTGAAGAACGCCCTGAATGACGACCCTCCCCCGTCACTTGATGAAGTGGCAAAGCGATTCGGTTACGCCAGTTCGGGAGTCCTCAGGACTTATTCTTCGACCCTCTGCGATAAGCTTCTAGCGCGCCGGCGGCGGCATCGTAGGCTCCAGTTCCTGGAGTTGAAGAAGAAGCTACAAGCAACGCTCTTGGAATGGCCGGCCCCCTGCATTGCCGGTGTGTGTAGAAGGTTTAACGTGCAGCGTGGCGCTCTCCAGAAGATGTATCCCCACGAGTACGCGGCGCTTCGATCGAGATACCTGCACACCCGCAGGGAAATCTGGGAACGCCGCCAACAACAGATTAGGGAAGAGGTTTATCAGGCCGTGCAGAAGCTGAACGGTGAGGGCAAATACCCGACAATAGACCGGGTCAGAGCGTGGTTGAACAAGCCGGCGCTAAACAGGTGGTCAGCCATCCACGCTGCATTGCAGGCCGCCCGGCAAGAACTCAGGCTACCCCACCCGAACTGATCCTGCAGCAAACCGTCCGACGAAGATCGATGGTCCGTCCAGGCCCACCGGAGATGGGCAACGCACACCATATAATAAGTCGCTCACACCACGTTGAAACATGAGGAACCCACAAGACTTGTCACTTCAAGCATGAGTTGGCCGGAAATAAAGCATAAGTTGGCCGCCTTGTGCGCAAGTAAGCCGTTTATTCTCAGTGAGAGGGTTCTTGTCTTCAGCAGAAGGCTGCTGACAGAGAGTCAAAATAAAGCATGAGTTGGCCGGGAGTACGGGATTGCCTGGTAGGGCGACCTCCAATTAAATTGGCTTGGTTTCAACGGAACATGGCGGTTGGGTTCACCCGCTATGCTCCTGCTCTACCGCAGCATCGTTTGAATTTCTTCCCGCTCCCGCACGGGCACGGCTCATTCCGCCCTATTTTGACCAGAGCTTTGACAGGCGGTGGAACGAACCGAACCTTGGGCAGGTCCCACTTCCGTTTTTTATTCTCTTCGAAGCACGCCCACCACGCCATCTCCTTCTCCACATCATCAATGAGCGGATAACGCTGCGGGAGTCTCATCATGGCGGCTGCCTTGCCAGCTTTGAGTGCGTCCACAATGTTCTCCCACCCTATAAACAAGGACTCAATCAGCCCTTCATCGAAGGCGATGTGGAGCTCTTCCACGACCTCTGCCGGGTACAAGTCCGCGGAACAACTGGCCATGCTGCCCCAGACAAGGCCCGGGGTTCTATCCAGGGTGCGGAACAGACCTTTGAAGTAGGCCATCACCTCGTCGCGACTGCGCCTGCCGCAAGCTACCAACACCACCAGACTCCTCAGGCCTGCTGAGCGGACATATTCGTTGGCCTGCTCGTTCTCTACGAGCGAGGCCATGCCACTCATGTCTCCGTCCGAAACCGAAGCAAGAATGCTCTCCAAACCTTCGGTCACAGTGTCGCCTACCAAGTCGAAAGGCAGCTCGCCAGGTGCGGAGAAGATTTGAACGAGGAGCGGATAGGCTCGCGTTTCCCGAAACTGAGCCAGCAGATACATGGCATAGATGTGGATCATGCACTTCGGGTCGGCGGCGAAAGATTGAGGATCGCGGGCCACGGCCTCAAGAACTTCGAGTAGCGGCGGGGTAATGTCCTCGCGGTGAGCGATGGCTTCACGAATGGCGGCTTTGGCAAAGTGGCCGTCGTTCCGTTCGAGTTGCGCGAGGATGGGTTGGACGTCCATGGAACTTCCGATAAGCCTATCACAGGCGTGATGTCATCGCGCTCTTCTCGCCGCCTGCGATCCCGTACGCCCGGGTCCGCAACGACCCTGGGGAAGTGAAAAAGTGTTTGACAAGCCTGATGTACAAATGTATATTAACATGCGTACATGAAACATGAGACGCCAGAACGCGTACGGTCTTGGTTTACCAGAGCGATCCGACGGATGTGGCCGGTGGCCATCGGGTCGCTTTCGTTGAGAAGAGGCCGCTGCATTCGCCCGAATTGTCCGGCTTGCGCAGCCGGTCAACTTCACACGAACTACGCGCTCTACGGCCGACGTGGGAGCCGACGGTTCTCGATGTATGTCCCTGAAAGGCTGGTGCCCGAGGTCCGCAAGGCCATTCGAAACGGTCGCCGCTTGCATGAGTTGATCAACGAGGCGGGCATACGATACCTCGCGGCACTGAAGACAGAGCCGAAATCCAAGGGATAGAAATAGCAGGCCCTAGCCGATGCGGCAGGAATCGCCAGGAGCGACTCGGTGCTGAGTCCGGAAGAACTCACAGCTTGGTACGAGCGGCTGAACCTTTCACCCGAAGCCAGTTCAGTGATCGATCGGGTGCGGTCTTCGGAGCCGGCTCGGCGCGTGGGCGGGGGCCGCGGGAACGTGAGCGGGCGTTATCCGAGCCGGAAGATGGGCGTGACGATCCAGTTTGAAAGCCACCGCGTCGAACTCGCCGGTATTTACGAAATGGAGCACGACGATTCTGTGGAAGAATTCTACGACCAACCACCTTCTATCAAGTTGGATTACCTCAGCGCAGAGGGTCGTCATTTAGGGGTGATGCACACTCCAGATTTCTTCGTTATTCGCCAGGATACAGCGGGATGGGAAGAATGGAAGACGGAAGAAGAGCTGGTGCGGCTCGCTCAGAAGAGCCCTCATCGCTATCGGCTCGAGAACGATAACTGCTGGAGATGCCCGCCGGGGGAGGAACACGCCCGTTCGCTCGGGTTGTATTATCGTGTCCGGTCTTCAGGTGAGATCAACTGGGTGTTTCAGAGGAACATGCAGTTTTTGGAAGATTACCTCCGGTCTGATTCTGTTCCGACTTCTTCGCTGGCTCGTGAGAGAGTTCGCGCTTACGTGTCTGCTTGGCCCGGCGTAAGCTTGCGAGCACTTCTCGAAGAAAGTGCTGGGATTGCAGCCACCGACGACATTTATTCGTTAATCGCCATGAGTGAGCTCTATGTGGACCTCAACGCGGCTCCTCTGGCGGAGCCCGCGGAGGTGAAAGTTTTTGGCTGCCGGGATGCTGCGCTCCCATGCTCGCCGCCCCAGGAGCGGTCAAGCCCGATTTCCTGCGACCCAGCCCTCCATGTCCCCTGGGCCAGCACGCTGTTGACTCCCAACTCGGTAGCTACCGAAGTCGTCAAGAGATTACTCGACGCCAGCGAAGATGACTTGAGGGTGGCGAACGAGCGATCGGAGATCGTTCGACATCACCTGATCGGAGACCCCCCGCCAGCAGCAGGACCCACTCCAGCTCGTACACTGCGACGCTGGCTGTCGGAATATGAGGCCGCCAAAAGGTTCTGGGGTACCGGGTACGTGGGGCTTTTACCGCGGCCTCGGCCCGGTAATTGCGCCCGGCGGCTATCAGAAGAAGCGGTCCAACTCCTGAATGAAGTCATCAGGACCGAGTACGAAACGGAGAAGCAGAAAAATCGTTACGCTTGCTGGATCTGGCTCCGACGCGCTTGCGAGCGGGCGGGCGTGCGGACGCCCAGCTATATGACTTTTTGCACGGCGGTGCGCAAGCGGGATGGATTTGATCAGGCCTCGAAACGCAAGGGTCATCGAGCCGCGTACTCTCAGGAACCCTTCTATTTCGAACTGGAGTTGAAAACGCCCCGCCACGGTGACCGCCCCTTTGAGATCTGCCATATCGACCATACAGAGCTCGACATCGAACTGGTCTGCTCACGCACTCGGCAGAATCTGGGCCGCCCCTGGTACACGATGCTGACGGATGCGTTCTCACGCCGGCTGCTGGCGATTTTTCTCACCTTCGATCCACCGAGCTATCGTTCCTGCATGATGGTGCTTCGCGAGTGTGTTCGCCGCCACGGGAGGTTTCCCCAAAGCCTGGTCGTGGATGGCGGCAAAGAATTTGGAAGCGTTTATTTCGACACCCTCCTGGCACGGTTCGAATGCACCAAAAAGACACGGCCGCCGGCAAAAGCGCGATTCGGATCGGTCTGCGAGAGGCTTTTCGGCACTTCAAACACGCGCTTCATTCATAATCTCGCTGGCAACACCCAAATCATGAAAAATATCCGGCAAGTTACCAAGAGCGTGAATCCCAAGCGGCACGCCGACTGGACGCTCGGCGAGCTTTACGAGAGCTTGTGCCAATGGGCCTACGAGGTCTACGACACCATCTCCCACCCTGCCCTTGGCCAAACTCCGCGTGAGGCGTTCGCTGCCGGGCTGGCACAGAGCGGAATTCGGCCTCACCGCATGATTGCGTATGACGAGGAGTTCCGGCTTTGGACCTTGCCCACAACCGCGCGGGGCCAGGCGCACGTTGTACCCGGCAAAGGAGTGAAGATCAATCATGTGTTTTATTGGGCCAAAGCATTGCGGGATCCTGAAGTCGAGCGCATGCTCGTACCCGTTCGTTATGACCCTTATGATGCTGGAGTGGCCTACGCCTTTGTGCGGAACCGATGGGTACAGTGCATCTCAGAACACTACAGCACGCTGCGAGGTAAATCGGAGCGCGAGTTAATGCTCGCCACCGCCGAATTGCGAAGGCGAACGCATCACCATGCCGGACAGTTCACCGTCACGGCAAAGAAACTTGCGGACTTTCTCGCTTCTGCTGAGGGAGAACATGTCTTAAGAATGCAGCGCACCAAGGACCGCGAAGCTAAGGGTATTGTCACCGCCATCCAAGCCGGGCCGGGAGAACTGGGTTGTGACACGGCGATCGAGAGAGAAATTCCCACTGGCGACAGTGTGGCGGCGCCCCCGGCAGTGGAGGCAATGACGAAGACGCTGAGCGCGGATGACCTCATCATGTACGAGGAGTACTGAAGGTGCCTTCAAGGGCTTTCCCTGACGAGCTTTTGCAGCGGTCGTCGAGTGAGCGCCTCGCCTACTTCCGCTCTTACACGGTTGCGCATCCACAGCTGAAGACGGTAAGCGAGGCGCTGCGGCGAGCCATTCAGGAACCGGGCGGGGCCTCGCTGATTTTCGTCGTTGGGCCAACTGGCGTGGGCAAAACGACCCTTCGGCTGCGGATTGAGCAAGAGATACGACAGCGGATCCTCTCTGCCAGCGAGCCAGAACCGGGCCGTATTCCTGTAGTCGGGTTCGAGGCTGCCGCGCCTGACTCGGGGAATTTCAACTGGAAAGATTATTATCGCCGAGCTTTGCGTGCGCTCGAAGAACCGCTCATTGATTACAAGCTCGATCGTCGGATGCCTGGGCGGAGCGGGACTGAGGAGTGGACTGCGGCAGCCAGAGTATGCAGCCCCGAGTTACGCCAAGCTTTGGAACAGGCTCTGCGTCATCGACGACCGGCGGCGGTGCTGATCGATGAGGCCCAGCACCTTACGAAAATTGCGAGTGGGCGCCGTCTTTCCGATCAGTTGGATTGCCTCAAATCTCTGGCCAGCCTGACTGGCTGTGTCCACGTGCTCATTGGAACCTACGAACTGCTGCCGTGCCGCAATCTTAGTGCGCAGCTGAGCCGCCGCAGTCGCGATATCCATTTCGGTCGATATCGGATCGATAATCCAGATGATGTCCTCGCCTTTCAACGCGTGATCTTCAGCTTCCAGCGCCACCTGCCGCTGGCTCAGGAACCCGAGTTGTGGCGAGATTGGGAGTTCTGTTACACGCATTCCCTGGGTTGTGTTGGAATCCTCAAAGATTGGTTCACCCGCGCCTTAGCAGAGGCTCTTGAAGGGGGCGCACTCACGCTGACACGGGCGGATTTGGAACGGTGCACGTGGTCGCTCGACCAGTGCCTGACGACAGCCCGGGACACCTTGGATGGCGAATCCGTGTTCATTGAGAAATTGGAAACGGCTAATCGTCTCCGGCAACTGCTGGGGTTCAGAACGATCACAGGCGCGAAAGCTGCCAAGCCAGCCGACAGGGCAACTCGAATGGAGCCACGGCCAAGCGGTGCGGGAGGGTTGAAGCGCAGAGCCCGGCGTGTCGGTTTACGCCGGCCGGTACGTGACGAAATTGGCATTTCCAGAGCAGGTTAGTTTGTCCCCTCCTTTGAGGGGGGTACGGACATGGGGCTCCACGAATACGAAGCCTGGGAAAACAACGCACCCCTTCTTCCCTCCGTCACACGTCTCTATCATCTCCCGCCCATCGGAGTGGGGACGCCGATGGTCGAGAGTCTGACAGGCTACATCGTCCGGCTTGCGGAGGAACACTGTGTGTCAGCGGGTATCCTCTATTTGAAAGAAATCAGGACGTTGGCGGCCAAAGGCAACATTTTTACCTTCCGTGTTACCGGCGACGCCGGCTATTCCACCCACACCATCAACGGGGTGGGCTCCCCAGCCGCAGATTTTGTGCGTGCGATGGAGACACTCACGGGGCGTCGCGATCTGTCCTGCCTGACGCTCCTGGCTTGGCGCCGGGCTCTACCCGGCCATTCATTGCTTCGCCGCTGCCGGGCGTGGTGCGAGAGTTGTATGTACGCCTGGCGAGAAGCAAATCAACCGATCTACGAGCCTCTTCTCTGGACCCTGCAGGCCGTAACCGTGTGCCCCTCCCATCATCGGATTTTGCGCCAAACGTGCCCGCACTGTGAGCGTCAGATTGGCCCGCTGGACTCGCGTTCGCGGCGCGATCGCTGTTCGCGCTGTGGGCAGTCGCTTGTCCCTAACCGAATCGATCCAGCCTCAGATTCCGGATTGACGCCACGCGAGGAGTCGGTGTGGGCCCTATGGGTGGCGAGCGCTCTGGGTGAGTTGCTTGCCGCTGCACCGCAAATTGGCTGCCCACCTGGAAGGGAGCGACTAGCGCGAACGGTTCACCTGTGTGTCGAAAGGTTCTGTTCCGGGAATGGATCCAATCTCGCCCGGCTTATGCGTGTCGGCAGAGGGGCCGTCAGCAGTTGGCAGAGGGCAAAAACGACACCGGGGCTCCCTCTCCTTTTGAGCATGGCCTACCGCTTGGGAATCTCATTGCTGGACTTGCTGCTTGAAGGCCCAACTTGCGTGACTTCCCGGGGATTCATCCGAGCCGTACCAGTTGAAGTGAGCGTCCGCAGCCAACAATCAACAATGGCGTATGGCCGACGCATCCGTCGTGCCGAGGTGTCCCGACTCCTCCGCATCGCGCTCAAGGAAACCCCGCCGCCCTCAATGGACCGAGTAATGAGGCGCATCAGTTATAGTACCCCAACCGTTTACCGGCACTTTCCAGAACTCTGCCGCCAGATCGCGCGACATTATGCGCATTACCGGGTGACGCGTGCCATCGCAAGGAAGGTCCAGGCCGGCGAAGAGGTGAGAAGAGTTGCGTGCGAGCTTCAGGCCAAAGGCATAACCCTCACACGTCGCAATCTACGTCCACTAATGACCAGCACCGATTACCTCAACCTTGAAGAGGGACGTGCGGCCCTCCGGGAAGTCCGCCGACAGATGGCGTTCACAGACCCAAAGCGAATAGATCCGAAGCAGATTGCGGCTCCCACCTTTGTACAGCCGTAGTGCAGCCCGCGCCAACCGATCCGCAAATGCATCCGCGGCCAACTTATGCTTTATTTCCGGCCAACTCATGCTTGAAGTGACACCTCCGGCCAGTTTATGGTTCCACCCGCGGCCAAGTTATGGGTAAAGTCACAGGTGTTTTGACTGGAACCACAAAAAGGCCACTTAAGGGCCTTTTTACTGTTCCGCTATCTCCTTTCGCGTTACGTGAGTAGAAGTTGCGCTCGTCATACTTAGGTCCGGGACCCGAAAGTTGGGGGTCATTTGACGGAAACGAACCGGCTGGCTATTCTGCACTCGATATGGGAGCGGCCATTCGATCTTCAAGTGAGAGCGCCGCAGTGATCCTGCGTCGCTCGGTCTCCGGCACTAAGCGGGAAGGCGACAAGACGGTTTGCCACTGCAATGACGGCGGCAGCATCCTCCTCTCAAACCTCCTCGGGACCCTCGTACGGTCGGGGGATGAAATTAGCTTCCCTCTGCCCACTGACTCCACCGAAACAGGTTCCGAGATCTACGTCCACAAGTCCTCGTTCTCGCGGCGGAGTCGTGATCTCTATCAGGCCCCCATCAGTTATGATGGAAAGCCCAAAGCCTATAAACGGGATCGGCTTTACGTCCGGGCAGGAATCTCAAAAGGCGGGCTGGACGTTTGCTCTATTCATTTGCCTTATGAGGCGATACGCGATTACCTCTACGTCAGCACGCGGCGCCAGCGATGGGAACGCCAGACGAGCCTTCTGGCGACTTCGACGTCGCGCAGGTCAGCTGGCAGCCAGATTACGATGCCTTCTTCTACCAGCAGCTTCGCCGGCGGGCGCGTCGGATCTACCTTTTCCGCGACGAGTATATCTTCGATCTGCCGAGCGCGATCGCCATCGAGACACCGCAATTGGGTCATGCGACGTACCTGTTTTCCAAGCCACAAAGCATCGAAGCCTTCCTGGCCGCCTACGTCGCCACCACGAAGGAGGCTATCCGACAGAATCGCGCCAACGTGGCGGAAAAGCTGGGATTCCTGGGGCGGGTCGTTCACGGATTCAATCCACGCGTCTGGCTTCGAGGCTTAAAGGCGCGGCTGGGCGAGGCGGCCGATTGCGCTCAAGTAGCATCCGAGGGAGAGTGAATATGCAAAACGAAACGAACACAAGAGCTGAAATTATTGCCCTTCTCCAAGGCCGGACGCAGGTGAGCCTCGAGAACATCCGTCAGTTCATCCTGGACCTGGACGAACGGGATCACATGGAGTTCCTGTATCCTTCCGACTCTGACTTCGCGGAAGAACTTTACCGGCGTGCTGCTGAAGCTAAGGGAATGCTTGAAACCCTGAGAGACATTGAAGGAACTCTTCGCGGCCTGGATCGAGGGAGGATCAATATCCAATGACATGCGTTAGTAGAAGCACTGGTCACCGCGCGGCGAGTCCACGACAGAGAACCTTCAATTTGCGTGGCGGAGGGTCATGTCGCCCCACTTGCGGCAAGGGTGCGATAAGGGTTCGATAACGATTCCCAGGGGTGCCAAAACGTGTTAACGTAAGCCATCCGTGCCTTATTTTTCTGTAAGTTACCGACCCGGGTCGCCCTTTAACGGTGAGAGCTTGAGCGTACGCTACGTATTTTGGGAGGATCCCCTTGAGATACCGGCCGCAACGGTACACCTGTCCGCACTGTAAGTGGGACTTCGCCCGCAGAAAAAAGAGGTGTTGTCCAGGGTGCGGCACGCTGCTCTTGATCGTGTCCGACATGCTCTCCGATGCCGAGCTGACGGAGATCCGCAGTTTCTGGATGTGGGAGCCTCTGAAGGAGAAGTGGGACTTCATCCGAGATTGGGAGGAACATAAGGTCGAGGCGATGAGAAAATTCGAGGAGTACGCTTTCGGGCGGGGCGGCGGCTTGGGTAAAGAAGAGAAGAGGCACCTACCACTATCCCGATGGCTTCAGTGAAGGCGCGCCACCGCATGAGTTGTATCCCGCACGCTCACAATGACGTCATCGGGAGTCCACTAACCCTGAGTCACAGTTCGGGTCACAGATAAGCGCCAAAAAAACCATTTTCCACCTAGTTGTCGGGCTCGGCGGTCCTGTAAATTCAAAGGTTTGAGTGTCGTTCAAAAGCAGTAAACGGTTTAGGAAACCGTTGCTCTATCCTTCTGAGCTACCGGCCCATTTCTCCCAGCTGCTTTACTTTCAAAAGTTTACCACAGGTTCCTCCTGCCGGCGAGAATTTACGCCAACAGTTACGCGAACAGTTCCGGGTGAAACGGCTGGGGGTTGTCCCAGCCGTCCAGCAGCTTCGAGGCTACCTGTGCAGCCTCTTGTCCGGCTTTCCTGCTGAAGTGAACATAGCAGTTGGCGGTGGTACTCACATCTGCGTGGCCCAATCGAGCTTGGATTGTTTTGAGATCCACGCCTTCGTAATAGAGCATGGTTCCCGTCCAGTGCCGAAGTCCGTGCCATGTCAGATGGGTTCCCAACTTCTTTGCTGCTTTCTCGAGCCCACAATGAAGCGCGTGCAGCTCCGTCATAGGCCCATCGGCATGCTCAGGATGAGGAAACACCCAATCATCTTCTGTTGCGTTTGGAACCTTCTTCTTGAACTGTCTCAGGCGTTTGATTTCCTTCTCGGTCAGGTCCACCGGTTTGTCGCTCCGGTGACCTTTGGTCTTGTGCTCTTCACCCCTGTAGACCGCTGAGAGAAACCATACGCACCGATTGTCAAAGCTGATTGCACCCCATTTCAAGCCTAGTGCCTCGCCTAGCCGGCAGCCTGTTACGCAAACGAACCAGGCCAGCGTCCGGTAAGGGTCTTCGAGATCATTCAGAAATTCGCAAATGGTCTCTTTCGTCGGCACTTCCTTGGGCGGCTTGGCAACGTACAACGGAAGGTTAATGTCCGGTGCTTTTGTTGTAGCGAACAGCCACTGTCTCGCCGCAAGTGGAAGTCACCTGCGCAAGGGCATGTCTCGTTGCAGAAAAGACCAGCGCCGTTACGGCAGCGATGAGTGTGGCTGATGCAAGCTTATTTGGCGCCCCGGGCGCCCTTCTTTCTTCTCTCGGCCCACCGCTTCTTCATCATATCCGAAATGCGCTTCCTGCCCTCCGCGGTGAGGCGGCGACGCTTCTTGGCTGGTGGAGCAATAACAATGGCAGTTGGGGGTGCTTTCGGGGGACTAGGTGGTAAGTCTTTTCCTTCTAGAGCTTCAATTGCCGTATTCAGCCGGTCACGTTCACGTTTCAACTCTTTCACGATAGCCTGAATATCCAAAGGTCCCTCCGTGGTTATCTCATTTCATGCTTGAGCCGTAGGTCAGAGTAGCATGGCCTGAGATAACTGTCGAGGAATGCATATCTCAGTCAGCGATTCCGCATCCGAGGTTGGAGGTGCGCGAAATAGTTAGTCTGGGCGCACCGGAGGCGGTCGGGCAGATTCGCATAGGCTTTGTGGGCGGGGGCAGGGCGGGAA
>Ga0208455_1000708_pt1 | contig 12752 bp, 9 predicted proteins | sample June2015DPH_4_50_FD_184690 | JGI IMG/M metagenome (GOLD analysis project Ga0208455, IMG submission 184690) | Peatland microbial communities from SPRUCE experiment site at the Marcell Experimental Forest, Minnesota, USA - June2015DPH_4_40... | ecosystem: Environmental > Terrestrial > Soil >... | reverse complement strand
TACAGTCGATGTCGTGCTAACTATCTTCATGGCGTTGCTTTCCTTTCGTGGAATCAGCACCCCAAGCCTAACGGCTTAAGGCGAGCAACGCTGCTCCTCCTATTTCAACATTCCCCGGGGCGATCCCGACATGGAGCCAGCAAAAGAAAAGAAGCCCGAAGGCGGGCTTCTCAATTCAAACCTGACCGTGCCTAGGTGGCGATGGGAGTTCAACGCTTCAGTGACGCCATCACCGCGCCTGCGTCGGCATCCTCTACGCAAGGCGTGACGGTCAACGAGAGAACGTCGGACCACTGAGCGACCCACTCATACATAGCTTTTGCATCTGTCGATTCGCTGATCACAAATCCCTGGCCGTTCATGCCATGCCAACGCCCCAGCATCGTGACGCCTTTGGGTGGCGCACCCCCGGTCTCAAGGAATCGCTTGACCGCCGCATTAAAACTACTTTGCGGCACAGTCCAGTGAGTAATGTACTTCATGGGAAACCCTCCAGCTTCCGTGGACACGCAAAAACGCTTGACCACGCGTGAACGCTACGTTGTTTCGGTATCGGTGTCTATGTCCGACTTGGATCATCAACTGCCGCGCCGGCCATGGACCCAGCGCGGCAGCTAGACACCTAATAACGGACACGAACGCAGGCGGTCGGCGCGGCGGAGATGGGCCAATAAGCGACATGGAGCATTGCAGAGGTCGGCAAAACAAAAAGCCGCCCGAAGGCGGCACCTCAACTCAAACCTGATGATAAGTGGATCAGGCGGCCATCAACGCTGGGTTTGATTTTCGACGATAAGCCATGAAGCCAATACCGGCGAAGCCGAGTATCTTAGTCGGGCTGGATTGCAACGCGGAAAGCTATCTGGGTTTTGCCATCGAAAACCTCAAGGAGATGACCGCAGTACAGGCAATTTGAACTCGCCGTTTGTCCCTTCCACGGAGGTCAACTCAATACGATAGTAGCCAGCATTACACCTGGAACAGGTGACATCCGACTTCCTCACGACCGGACCTGCACCGGGGGTGACCCATCCGGCCTTTCAGGACCGAGACTGCGCTCGATTGCTGGCGATGTATATGGATTCATCGAGGCATCGAGCGCGTCAGGCTTGTTGTGGGCGGCCACTGGTCGTACGTTCAGCCTTGGCGCAGGGGGCCGGCCCGCTGACCGCACGGTGCGGCCCTGGCGGAGTCGGTGGGGGCCGAAGGGGAAGCCATGAAGTTTTCGCGGCGAGACGGTTGAGAGGGGACGCGACAGTGCTCGACGATGTGGGCAAGTGGACGGATATCTGCTCTTGGCAGACGTCTCGGGGTACACGAAGTTCTTGACGGGCACCGAACTCGAACATTCTCACGCGATCGTCACCGAACTGACCAAGCTGATCCGGGCCCGGCTCGTGCCACCGATGCGCTTCGTCAAGCTCGAAGGCGACGCCGTGTTTTGTTTCGCTGGTGTCGACGCGTTCCCTGATGGCGAACGGCTCCTCGAACTGGTCGAGTCCTGCTACTTCGATTACACCAGCCGCCTGCTGGACATGACGAGGTCCACGACGTGTGCGTGTGATGCGTGCCGGGCGATCGGCGGGCTCGGTCTCAAGTTCGTGGTCCACTTCGGGACGTTCATCGTGGATCGAGACGAGGACGGCCGGGTTGACCTGGCTGGAGCTGACGTCATTCTGGCCCACCGGCTGTTGAAGAACACGGTGATCGAGTCCGGCGGGCCGAAGGCGTACGGTTTCTTCTCTGCCTCATGCTTCGCCCGCTCTTCCCATGAGATCAAGCTTCCCCTTCACACCGAGTCCTACGACTCATTCGGCGAGGTGACGGGCTTGGTCCAGGATCTTGCCACAGTGGCCGGTCGGCGTCGCGACGCCCAGCGCGTCAGGGTGTCGAGCGAAGACGCTGACCTGGAAGTGATCCGCGTTCTCGACGCGCCGCCCTCGGTTGTGTGGCAGTACTACGTGCAGCCGCAACGGCGGGCCGAATGGTCGATAGAAGTGAACGAGACCTCGGTCACCTTCACCCCAAACGAGAAGGGCCGCCTCGGTATCGGGGCATCGAGCCATTGCGCCCACGCGGTCGGTGGCGATGCGCTCCGTGAGTACCTGGACTGGCGTCCGTATGAGTACTTCACGTCGCGGCTGACGCCGCTCCCTCCCAAGCCGATCTCGCCCGTCCCCTGGATCGAGACTTTCAGCTTCGACGACCTCGGAGACGGCCGCACCAAGTTCCGGTGGACGGTTCGCTGCATCGATCGCTCTGATGAGTCGCTGGCCATGTTCAAGTCGATGAAGACTGCCATCGGAGCGAGAGAGGCGAGTCGAGCACCCGCGACCCCGACGCTGATCTCTGGGGCCATTGACGCTGGTGCTGAGGTGTTCGGACTGGCCAACAAGGTCAACGACTGATCCGATGAACTCGTCCGAAAAGCGGCAAGTGATTACAAGCTGCATCATGTGCCACACTTGATGTGATCTCTGTTTCCTTGGCTTGAGTGTTGTTTTCGGTAGGTCGCCCATGCGTCGGCGGCGAGAAGGAGTTTCGGCCTGACTACCGGGCAGGCGTCATTGCCACCCGGCCAGACGCCCGCGCCACGACGGCGCGGGAACTCAACTTTCAACTCCGGGCCTGCTCGGCGGCTTCGCGTTCTTGCCGAAGCCGTTCCTGCTCGGCGTAGTAACGGCCAACGCGTTCATGCTCCGCTTGCGCGGCAGCAGCATGCTCGTCACGCGCCTTGCGTGGCTTTTGCATATGTCACATATAGTTCGTCGAGAACCTAATCCGGCAAGCCTGCCTGACGCAGTGCGGCTCGCATTTTCGCCGCAACAACTGGTTCGCGGAACACGATAGTGTCGCCAGCATGAGAAGCGCAGAATGTAGGTGCTATCTCTCCTAAGTGCTTGGCTGCTTCTTGAGCCTCGCTTGATCGGCCTGCGAGAACAGCGTTCGCAGTGAAAGCACCGAGAGACATGGCGTTGCTTGAATGTTGCAACGCGCGCGTGGCCCATAGACATCCTTCATCATAGCTGCCGGCTATGAAATAGGCCCATGAAATGCCGTTCCATGCATCTGATCTACTCGGGTCGACTGGACTAAGCTGCGTTACCCTAGAGAAACTCTCTATTGCCCGCTCGCTATCGCAGTTAATGACACTGATCCAGCCACTTGCTTTCCAGACCATTGCTAGGTTTGGATTGAGAACAATGGCTTGCTCAATCAAGGCGGTCGCGCGCTCGTATTCTTTCCCCAAATACGCAAGTGTTTGGGCAGCCCTGGCCAGGCAAAGCGCATCGTCGCTTCCCAACACCGCCGCGCGACGAGCGAACTCGATGGCTCGGTTCTTTTCCCCAGGATCCAGGGTTACGCCTTCGAACGCCTGTATCGCGCAATGAACCTGTGCGGCCAGTCCGTAGGCTTCCGCATACTCTGGATCTTTTTCAATGGCCTGCTGATGGAAGTCGGCGGCTTTCCGCAATTCACCGCGATAAGCGCAGGCCATACCCTGCAAGCAACAATCATAGCTGTCGAGACTCTCAGTCGGCTTACGCTTCGCCGCGCGTCGCAAGAGCTTAGCCGGGTTAGCTGCACGCTGCCCGTGCTGCATTGCACCGACGACTCGCAGCAAACGGTCGAGAAGGGTCAACCTCTACACATTCACAGAATCAGGGCGACTTCCGCTTAGCCCCCAATCGCAGACATATCGCTGCGTCGCACTAAGTGACGTAATAGGCCACTTCCGGACTCATGCGCCGCACAAAGCTCGCCGAGGCTTGCGATGGTGTGGCCGAGCGTAGGGGCGGGTTAGAAGGCGAACTCTAGGCTGGCGTGCGCGACCAACTCTCCCGAAGACGCAAACGATACCCGGGTTTCCGTAAAAGCTGATGCTTTGCCGAAGCGCAGGACTTGTGCCTTTACAAAAAAGTCATCGTTGACGGCGGGATGCAAAAAATGAGTGTGTTGATAGACGGTGCCTTTAGGGATGCGCTCCGTGGTGGCCATAGCCAGGGATGCGACTGTATCAATCGCGGCCATGATCGCCTGGCCACACACCGCACCGCTCGAAAATCTTAGACTAGCTCATCATTTTGAGGAAAAAGTGCGGACACTGAGCCTGGGCTAACCTTGAAGTCGCGAATACCCAGCATTTTTACCCAAGGCGCAAAAAGAAATTCGTAAAGTTCGACGACCGTCGCGTCCGTTAGTGGGAAGCAGTGAAGTGGGATTGATTTAGCCATGCTAGTCCTTCGAAATTTCTCATGCTCGTCGAACAGTCCGTACTACTGGGTCACGATATACAGGTGCCACTGGTCAGGGACGCCCTTGAGCGTGTGCATGCCGCGATCCTCAAATGCGGTTCCCGAACCAATCACGAGATCCTTCACCGTCCGTGAAACAAGCAATTCTCCTCCACTCGCCAGAGCAGTAATGCGCGAGGCGATGTGCACAGCTATTCCTCCCACATCTTCCCCCCGTAATTCGCACTCCCCGGTATGAACACCGACACGAACCTCAAGGCCGAGGGCTCTCGTCCCATCGCGAATCGCGCGGGCCGCTTCGATCGCCCGAGTGGGTCCCTGAAATGTCGCCAGCCCGCCGTCCCCAGTTTTCTTTACGAGCCGGCCCTGGAATCGGCCAACTGCTTCTTCCAAACACTTGTCGTGCCGATCCAACAGCTCCCGCCACCGCTGGTCTCCAAGTTTCGCAGCCTGCTCCGTGGACCCGACGATATCGGAGAACAGAATAGTCGCGAGCGTGCGGTTAGTGACCGGTACTTGACGAACTCCCGTTAGAAATTCGCTGATCTCATCCAGCATCCCCTTCACATCTCCCCACCATATGGCGTGTGCGTCTCCTGGGAGTTCTACGTACTTGGCGTTAGGAATGTGCGTTGCGAGGTATCGACCCTGCGCAACTGGAAACGCGCGGTTGTCCCGCCTGTGGACGACAAGCGTCGGTGCCTGGATGAGAGGGAGTGCCTCTCGTACGTCCATGTCGAGCAGCAGATTCAGATTTTGCCGGACCGCACCAGGGCTTGCGACATGCCGCTCGAGTCGCGCGTGCCGCTCGATGTCATCCTCGGAGAAGTTGGTACTCTTCGAGTAAAAGCGAAGGAGGGTCCCCTTTGCCCACTGGGGAAGATACCAATCGAGAAACCTCTTTCGGCCTTCTACGGGTAGGCCTTCGGGATAGCCGTCGGCGCGAAGCACCTTGGCGCTGGTATTGATGAGGATGAGGTTCGAAACCCGCTCTGGATAGGTCGCTGCGAAGAGCATGGCCTTTCCGCCCGCTGAATCGGTGCAGAGGATGGTTGCTCGCGCGATTCCCACCGCGTCCATCACCGCCACGACGTCATTCGTCCATGAATCCAGCGTCCGAATGAGCCCAGGGGCTGGGTCCGACATCCCACTACCGGCTGCATCGAACAGCACGACGCGACCAAGCCGGGTCAGCTCCTCATAGAAGTGCGCTAACTCCGGAATCTCCCACCCCGCCTCTACATGCGTCAGGTAGGGGAAGAGAAACACAATATCGGACGGACCCTGCCCAAGTGTCTGGTAGGCGATGTGGAGGTCGCCAGACTTCGCATATTGTGTCTTCGGCCGTTCCATGCCCGCTCCAATCTTTCCACCTGCGCGGCGGTCAACAGACCCACCAATCACCGGAATTTCAGCAAGGCTCACCAAAGCACATAGCGCTGCTATCGGGCTACGACGAATGTCTGGAGTGGGTCATTCGCGTCATTTCCAACGTGCGGGTAGGACTTCTGGTTTACACCCAACACCGGACATATCGCTGCACCGCACTATCTGTCGCTTTGGGCCTAGGCTGTGTGAAAAGGGCTCCGTATCGGCGCTAATCTTAGCGCGACGTCGGTTTTGCGATCACGGAGCGCCAATCTGCGCAGAATCGACTCCCTGATCGCCCCAGATGCGCCCTGAGGCATACTGCAGGCGTTGATTTTGTCACGCAGGTCTTGGCTCAAGCTGCCAAGGCCTCCAACAGCCCGGCCACGCCGATGATCGCCATCACGCGCTTGATGTTGTAGGCGAGCACATTGAGCGCCATCTCGGTTGCCACTTTCGGCAGCCGTTTCGTGAGAAAGTGCGTTGCTCCCATCCAGCACTTGATGGTGCCAAAGGGATGTTCCGCTGTCTGACGACGCAGTGTCATTTTTTCCGGATGTTGATCGAGACGTGCCTGCACAGTCTCGAGCACGGCCTCGTGCTCCCATCGGGAGATCAGTCGTTCCTTGCCGGTGGTGCAGCTATGCCTGATAGCGCAACTCTGACAGGCGTTGGTCCGGTAGCGACGTAGGAGCAAGCCTTTGTCCTCGGTCGTGAAGGAATATGCAAGCCTTTGTCTGGCAGGACAAACGTAAGCATCCTCCGCTGCCACGTAGCGGAAGTCCTGCTTGCCGAAGCGCCCTGCCGCCTTTGAGTTCGAGGTCATAGGCTTTGGTAGCGTGACGGTGATGCCTACCTCCTCGCAGGCGCGAATCTCCTCGCCCGCGTAGTAGCCGCGATCAGCCACAGCATCGAGCGTCTCAACGCCCATCTCCGCTCGTGCCTGCTCCGCGATGTTCGACAGTTGATCGCGGTCCGTGCCGACGTTCGTCACCTCGTGGGCCACAATGAGATGGTTCTTGGTATCGACTGCGGTTTGCACGTTGTAGCCGACGATTCCAGTGTCCTTGCCGCTCGTTGCCATCGAACGCGCATCCGGATCGGTCAGCGAGATTTGCTTGTCCTCGCTCTCCATCATCTCGGCATTGATCGCATTGAGCCGCTCAACCTCTTCCTTCAGTTTCGCGATCTTGTCCTTGAGCCGCACAACCTTTGCCTCCGGCACCGCATCACCCTGGCGGTCGGCAGTCTCCAGTTGCGCCATGTAGCGCGCGATGCTCTCGTCGATCCGCTCAAGACGCCGCTTCATCTTGGCCTCGGTGAAGTTCTTATCGCGCGCATTGACAGCCTTGAATTTGGAACCATCGATGGCGACGCTCGCCACGCTCAGCAAATCAAGCTCGCGGCACAGCGCCACGAAGGTACGGCAGACCTCACGAATGGCCTTGCCGTTGTCCTTGCGGAAATCCGCAATGGTCTTGAAGTCCGGCGCCAATTGTCCGGTCAGCCAAACCAGCTCGATATTACGCTGGCACTCACGCTCAAGGCGTCGGCTCGACGGAACCCGATTGAGATAGCCATAAATGTATATCTTGAGCAGCGTCGCCGGATGATAGCTGGGCCGCCCTTTTTCCAGCGGCGCAACACGACTAAAGCCAAGCTTGCCAAGATCAAGACCCTCAACGAAAGCGTCAACCGCACGAACCAGATTGTCCTCGGCCACGTAGTCCTCAAGCATGGCAGGAAAAAATGTGCTTTGGCTCCGGTCAATCCCTTCCACAAAGCCTGACATCCGTCGCTCCCGCCCGCCGATTCAAAAAAAGAATCATAGCATCCGTGCGACTTTTCACACAGCCTGGGCCATAACCCGACATCTGACCAATTCAATTTCTGAAGGGCAGCACCATCACGCGATCCGTCCACACGTCTTGCTCGGCTATCGACCGCCGGCGCCTGGAGTTTTCGTGGCCGCTGGCTCAAATGCCAATGCTAAACTAACATTCGATCTGGACCACTCAATGGGGGCCGATCAGCCACGCGGCGAAGGTTGGCGAACGGGGAGCGAACGCAGATGGTAGGTGTGCTCGAAGGCATCCGTGTGCTCGACTTCGGACGATATATCGCCGGACCGTATTGCGCGGTGCTGATGGCGGAGTACGGCGCCGAGGTGATCCGCATCGAAAAGCGCGAGGGCAGCGAGGATCGCTTTCAGGCGCCGGTCGCCGAGACCGGCGAGGGCGCGCTGTTCCTGCAGATGAACCGCAACAAGCTGTGCATGACGCTCGATCCGATGACGCTCGAGGGCCAGGAGATCGTGCGCCGCCTGGTCGAGACCGCCGATGTGGTGGTCGCCAATCTGCCGCCGCAGACGCTCGCCGCAATGAAGCTCGACTATGATAGTCTGTGCACGACCAAGCCCGACATCATCCTAACGACGGTTTCGGCATTCGGGCGCGGCGGCCCCTACAGCGACCGCGTCGGATTCGACGGCATCGGCCAAGTCATGTCGGGCGCCGTCTACATGACCGGATCGCCGGATCGGCCCCATCGCGCCATGGTGCCGTGGGTCGACTTTTCGACCGCCCTGCACTGTGCCTTCGGCACGCTGGTGGCCCTGATGGCGCGCCGGCAGACCGGCAAGGGCCAAGTGGTCGAGGGTGCGCTGCTGGCGACCGCGGTGACGCTCACCAACGCGATGCTGATCGAGCAGGCGGTGATCAAGGCCGATCGGGTGCCGACCGGCAATCGCGGCCAGACTTCCGCACCGGCCGACATCTTCCGCACCCGGGACGGCTGGATCATCGCTCAGGTGATCGGCCAGCCGCTCTATCGCCGATGGGTGAAGCTGATGGGCGAGCCCGAATGGCTCGCCGATCCGCGCTTCAAGGACGACATCTCGCGCGGCAACAACAGCGAGGTCATCAGCGCGCGCATGAGCCGCTGGTGCGCCGAACGCACGACCGCGGAAGTGCTGGAGATTCTGGGCAAGGCCAAAATCCCGGCGGGCCCGGTTTATCGGCCGCAGCAGACGCTCGACGATCCGCACATCCGTGCCATGGGTTTCTTCCAGCCGACGGAATTTCCCGGCATGCGGAAGCCCGCGCCGATCGCCAAGGTGCCGGTATGGCTATCGGGAACGCCGGGCGGGATACGCCGCCGGGCGCCGACGCTTGGCGAGCATACCGATCAGATCATGGGGACACTCGGCTACGACGCGGCCGCTATCGCGGCACTGCGAAAAAAGGGCGTCATATAGGCTCCGCTTTGGGTCTTGGCTGTGTAAAAACGCGACGACGCGCAAGCGCGGTAGAACAAACGTTCGTCCAAATCACCGTTAGGTGCGCAAAAATTCGCATTTCAATTTTCTGCGTTTTTACACAGGCTAGGTCATTCTCGACTGAGATGGTCAAGGCCCGGGCTCGTCCATGTCCGCTTCAACTCCGATAGCGACCGTCAGCCATCAAAACGTGATCCGGCGCTAAGGGCCGTCTGCGACGCGAGGCAATTTCCGCTTCGCTATCGGAACGTCACGGTTGCAACGGCGCGGTTGACCTTGTCCTGCGGCCAGAAGGTGACGGGTCCGGGCGCTGAGCCCGGCGTGGCGATATTGGTGCCCTGGCCGGGCTGGCGCAGGATCTGCTCGCCCGTCGCGTTCGACACACTCAGGACACCTTCGATAAGGAACACGCCGAGCGCCTGATCGTCGATCGGCCCGCCCCAGAATTCCGTCCCGCGGATGCCGAGGGTCGCGACAGCCGTCGTCACGCTGACGTCAGAGCTCGCCAGCTTCGACACCTGGCCGGAGAGAAACCGCAAGGGACCGACCACCCCAAACTTGATCGTTCCGCTACCCGCGGCTGGGTCGAAGACGTAGGTATCGAGCGTCAGCTTCGCCTTCTCGCCGAGCGTCAACCGCGTGTTGTCAGTGAAAGTGACTTCCAGCCGCGCCGTTTCACCGGTCGACACGACCTCGTTGAGGAAGACGGACGCGTTGAGGCCGAGCGCCCGTGTGGCGCCGCCACGCGTTCCGCTCGCCTCTCCTTGTATACGGCTGACCGCGCCGATCGCCTCCTGCGCCGCGGCCTGGCCGCCGGCGAAGCCAGAAAGAAGCGTCATCGCAACGACGATCAGCCGAAGCAACATGCGCCTGCCCGTCCGAATACCGTCGGACCAATTCTGACACATTGCGAGCCCGCATCCAATGCCGGCGTATGCCGTTTCGCCGCGCCAATGTCCTCGACCAAACCGTCGCAGAAATAATCCTGCTCGGCATCGCCGCTATGTTCGTAAACGGCAGCACCGCAATGGACGGCTTGTCCGGTAATGCGACAGCGGCGGGAGACGAGAATTGCTTCCCGACCCTGCACACAAGTCAGCATCGTCTCGACTGCTGCAATGCACACTCTGCTTCCGCTACGGGTCAACAGCGACCGAATGAGGCGATCGATTTCGAGTCCGCTTTGGCCTCAACTCCGGACATTACGCTGCATCGCACTAAGTGACGCTTCGGGCCAAGAAGCGACATTCAGCGGCTACGTGCTGTTGCTTCACGCCTTCGACGCTGCTGTCTTGTTACTAGGCCGCACCCTCTCGAATTGTGATGCGCATTTCGATCGTGGCTCACCGCACAGAGACGCGAGTGGTCTGCGGGCGCGCGATGATTGTGGGCCGTGTCGCCGTGGAAATCCATTCGACGAAGAGTTCGATGACCGCGCGGTGCGGATGATCAACCGCGTAGACCGGGTAATACCCGTAGCCGGGGAGCGCCACATCGAGCACTTTGACAAGGGTGCCGGAGGCGAGGTCATCAGCGACCACAACATCACTGCATAGCGCGATGCCATGGCCGGCGAGGACCGCCTCGATTGCGTGCAACTCCTCGCGGAAGCTGAGCGCGATCTGGCACCCTTGGCGTGCTCCCGGATCGGTCGCCGATGCCATCTCAAACCACCGCTCCCAATTGGGAGCCGTTCGATCGTTGGCGAACCAGTCAAAATGGATAAGTGGATAACCGCGAAGATCGGAGGCTCGGCAGATAATAGGGCGCTCGGCCAGCAGCTTTGGGCTGCAGACAGGATAGAACTGGTCGCGGAAAATCTCACGGGACGCGCCGCGCGGCAGCGAGTGGGCGTAGCGTATCGCGAGATCGGCCTCGTCGGTATCAAGTCTTACCACCCGGTCCACGCCGATGATCGACAGCGCGATGTGCGCATGCGCCTCGCGCCACAGGCTGAGCCGGGGCACCAACCAGCGGCTCGCGAACGCACTGGTAGTCGTTACGCGGAGCGGCCTTGCATCTGCTTCGGTGCGAAGCGATGGTAGTGCCGACGCGAATACGTCGAAGCCGTCGCGGATCGCCGGGAACAACCTCGCCCCAGCATCAGACAGCGCCAGCGGACGGGGACGACGGCGGAACAGTTTCTCGCCGCAATAGTCTTCAAGAAGCCGCACTTGGTGGCTGATCGCTGTTGGTGTGAGGCCGAGCTCATCTGCTGCTTCCTTGAAGCTGAGATGCCGCGCCGCCGCCTCGAAGGCGCGTAACGTGCCAAGTGGTGGAAGCCGTCTCATGGCGGCAATACTAGATGAAATGAATTCATCTTACAGCTGATAAATTCGATTTTGCCTTGCCGTAGAGCGGAGTTCAGCTTCGCGGCAGCCAAGCACGGTTCGGAGACAAGACCATGGCTACAGTCGAATTGAATGGCCGAAACGGTGAAACGATGGTGCATGGAGGCGGAGTGGAGGCGTTCCGCCGCCGCCTCTCGGGCGCCTTGGTTTGCCGAGGAGAGCAAGGGTACGACACGGCACGCGCCGTATGGAACGGAATGATTGATCGGCGTCCAGCATTCATCGCTTATTGCGCGAATAGCCAGGACGTCATAGAAGCCGTCGCTTTTGCCCGGATGACAGGCATCCTCACGGCGGTTCGCAGCGGCGGCCACAACATCGCGGGAGCCTCGCTGTGTGACGGAGGGCTGGTAATCGACTTGTCACGAATGAACCGCGTGAGGGTCGATCCGATAGCTCGTACAGCCCGCGCTGAAGGCGGCGCCCTTCTTGCCGATCTCGATGAAGCGACGCAGGTCCACGGGCTTGCGACTACGACGGGCGTGAACAGCGACACCGGACTGGTTGGCCTAACGCTCGGCGGCGGTATTGGGCGGCTCGGCCGCAAGCACGGGCTGAGCTGCGACAACATGGTGTCAGCCGAGATCGTCACCGCGGATGGACAGGTGCTGAGCGCCTCGGAACATGAGAACGCCGACCTGTTCTGGGGATTGCGCGGCGGCGGGGGCAATTTTGGCATTGTTACTGCAATCACGTACCGGCTGCATCCGCTGGGGCCGACTGTGTTGGCTGGATCTCTCGTCTACGAATGGAAGTCGGTGCGCGATGCGCTGCGCCTCTACGCCGAATTCTCAGCGGCCGCGCCAGATGCATTGTGCGCGGATGCGGCGCTGATCACCATGCCGGACGGTAGCCACGGATTTGCGATCTCGGCTTTCTATGCCGGGCCGATGGACGACGGGGAGCGCATTCTGCGGCCGCTGCGCCAGGCGCTCACGCCGGTCGCGGATCGCATAGGCCCGATCTCCTACGTGCAGCTGCAAAAGGCGGGAGACGCGTCGTTCCCGCGGGGGCACCGCTTCTACTGGAAGGCGCAGTTTCTACGTGAGATTACCAAGGCTGCGGGGGACGCGCTGATCGATCGATTCCCGTCCGTCCCGTCTCCGAGATCGTTCTTCGTATTCCAACAGGTGGGAGGAGCCATCGGCCGAGTGCCGCGAGCAGCCACTGCGTACGCGAACCGCGGCGCGGCTTATGATACTTTTCCCGTTTCGATATGGACCGATCCGGCGGCCGACGAAACCAACATGGCCTGGGCGCGCGAGATGTACGGGGCTCTTCGTCCCTTCGCGATGGAAGGTGTGTACGTCAACAACTTGGGCGATGAAGGCGATGACCGGGTGAAGGCCGCCTATGGCGAAAACTATGACCGCCTAGCGCGAATCTCTCACACTACTGAGTGCATCGGGGCTGCGAATCAACGAAAACCGTTGTGCCGCAACAATTCATCGTCGATTCGCGGAGCGCCCCGATGCCGACAGAGTGTAGCCCGGATTTCTT
>Ga0208455_1000701_pt1 | contig 12880 bp, 8 predicted proteins | sample June2015DPH_4_50_FD_184690 | JGI IMG/M metagenome (GOLD analysis project Ga0208455, IMG submission 184690) | Peatland microbial communities from SPRUCE experiment site at the Marcell Experimental Forest, Minnesota, USA - June2015DPH_4_40... | ecosystem: Environmental > Terrestrial > Soil >... | reverse complement strand
CCCAGCAACCGCAAACCCTCCAACCCATTCACCAGACCCTGCGCCAGCAGTTCATCCAGTCGCGCCGCTTCCTCCGAGCTAGTAGCCACAATCAATTTCCCGCACACCTCATGCGGAATCCCATGTCGCGAGCAGAACTCCACCATCTCCCGCGCCCCCGCCACACACAACCGCGCCTTCAGCGATCCCGCCTTGTAATAAACGCCGCTGTGGATCACCCCGCTATTGTGTCCCGTCTGATGCCGAGCCACTCCCGCCTCTTTCTCCAGAACCACCACCCGCAACCGCGGAAACCGCTCGCCCACCTGCATGGCAAACGAAAGCCCAACAATCCCCCCGCCAATCACCGCAATGTCATAAGTCATAAGTTTGTAGATCTTGTGGAGCGACGGGCGTCCTCGCCCGTCCAGCCGTGCAAAGCACGGCAGCCCGCCGAAGATGATCCTACCTCACCCTCGCGCTCCATCACCGTGACGCAAAAACAAGAAGATGTGACGCAAGAAAAAAGGCGCAGACATGAGTCCGCGCCCCGCGCCGCCCCGCTCGTGTAGGGACGTCCGCCCCGGCCGTCCAAGCCGTGCGCAGCAGCAGGGCAGCGTCTCGGCGGTAGATTTACTGCACAATCAGCGTCACCACATCCCCGTGCGCCGCCCCACCCACCGCCGTAGCCGTCACCGTAATCTGCGACGTCCCCAACCCCGTCGGCGCCGCCACAGTCACAAAAGCCGATCCCGCCGCCGTCGCTGCCGCCGACGTAGCCGTCACCGTCACCGTCGCCGGGTTCGGCACCACCGCCGGAGCCGTATACAGCCCCGTCCCGTCCACCGTCCCATTCGCACTCCCGCCCGTGACCGCCCAGGTTACGCTCTGGTTAGTCGAGGCATTAACTGTCGCCGTGAATTTTTGTTGAGTAACTCCCGCTGGCCACGAGTTACCCGCTTCATCCGCAAACAAAGTCGCCAATCCCGGATTCACCGTGACCGTCACCGGTGGCGGCGTGGTACCACCGCCGCCCGCAACCCCGCCGCAAGAAATCAGCGCCATCAATCCCAGCCCCAGCCAAATGCCCGCGATCCAACCGTAGAGACGCGGCTTGCCGCGTCTCTTTCGCCCGACCCCAGCAATCCCCCCTACCACCCAAGCGAGGGTGAAAAAGGTCAAAATATGGGGACGGTTGCTCGCGTGGGGACGGCCGCCCCCGGCCGTCCAAGCCGTGCGCAGCACGGCCCCCACCCGCGGCCGCGACTGCGTCCCAAAGTTCGGCCCCGTCGTCGCAATCGTCAGCGTGACCGTCGTCGTCCCCGCCCCCGCCGCAATCGACGCCGGACTAAACCCGCAACTAGTCAACGCCGGCAAGCTCGCGCAGCCAAAACTCACCGCCGAGCTGAACGACCCGGCCCCCACCGGAGTCGCCGAAAAGGTATAGCTGGCGCTCTGTCCCGCTTCCACCGTTGCCGTAGCGTTGCCCGTGTCCGTCCACGTAAAGTCCGCAGCCGGCGCCGTCACCGTCAGCGTCTCCGTCGGTGTGGCATGGGTCAGCGTCCCGTCCGTTCCCTGGATTGTGAAGTTGAACGCCCCTGCCCTCGCGCTGCCCAGCGTCACCGTGAACCCAGCTCCCCCCGCGGTCGGCGTCACCGTCGCCGGCGCAATCCCGCACGTCCCAGGAGCGCCCGCCGTACACGTCAGGGTCACGCCCCCGCTATATCCGTTCACCGCCGTCAGCGCCCCGTTCCAGGTGACGTTCTGATTCACCACCGTCGTATTCGGAGCCGCCGTCACCGCAATCGTAAAGTCCGGCGCCGGAGTCGTCACCGTCAGCGTCTCCGTCGGTGTGGCATTCGTCAGCGTCCCGTCCGTTCCCTGAATCGTGAAATTGAACGTCCCTGCCGTTGCGCTGCCCAGCGTCACCGTAAACGCAGTTCCGCCCGGCGTCGGCGTCACCGGCGCCGGCGTAATGCACGTCCCCGGATGTCCCGCCGTACACGTCAACGTTACGCTCCCCGCGTATCCGTTCAACGCCGTCAGTGTTCCGCTCCACGATACGTTCTGATTCACCAGCGTTGCATTCGGAGTCGCTGTCACCGCAATCTCAAAGTTCGGCGGCGCCACCAGCGCGTAGTTCCAAATGCCCCGCCCGTACGTCGACGCCACCAGCGTTTTCGTGCCCTCGTAATTAAAAAGTTGCAGCGCCGTTACCGGAGCGTCCGGCAGAAATCCCGACACACCCAGCCCCGGCGCTGGACCGACTTCCGTCCAACTCGCAGTCGTCGTAGAACTGACAAAAACGCCGACGTCTGTTCCCGCATAGATCTGCCCCGCTTGTGAATCCACCAGCAACGCGTTCACCGGAGCATCCGGCAACCCGGTCCCCGTCCAGTCCGTCCAACGCGCGCCCGCATTCGCAGTCTTCCACACGTGCGACGTTGGGTACGCCGGAGTGCTGAATCCCATGATCCCGACATACGCCGTGTTGCCCGTCGCATCGGACTGATCCATCGCGACCGTCGCAATCTCATACCCGTTCGGGTTCACATTCTGGGTTGCGTTCTGTGTAACATTCGTCATCAACGTGACGCCGGCGTTGGTCGTAACCCACACTTCGCCGCCCTGGGGCCCGCTCAAAGCCCCGCTCAGCGGCCCGTATCCGTCTCACCGCATACACCACCGTCGAATTGTTGTTCGTATCCTTGGGACCGCCCGCGGCCAGCGCATTCACCAGGTTGATCTCGTCGCCCGTACACACGCCCGTCCCTAACGTGTCAAAGTCATTGCTGAGTTGCAACGGAGCGGTTCCGCTTGTGCTGATTCGCCACACCCGGCAGGTTCCCACCAGCATTTCACTGGTGTTCTGCGGGTCCAGAATGTAGGGAGTATAGAAAGCTCCCTCGTCTCCGCCCAGACTGGCCGTGCTGACGATCTGGGAAAATCCAGTCTCGTTACAGGCTGTTCCCAACTCACACTTCACAATCGTGACGTAAGAGTTCGCCGCGAACCACTCGCTGGGATTCCGAGGATTGATAGCATTGAATCCGCCATCTCCGCCCAGCGCATTCTGCCAGGTACTGCTGCTGGTCGCGCTGCTGGTTTTCGGTGAGCCGTTATCCTGTGTTCCCCCGAGCAGAATGTCCGCGTTGGTGGGATGTACCGAGAACGAAACGAATTCCGTCATCGAGCCCAGGCTCTCGCTCAGGCTGTCAAACTGATTCGTCCCCGTGCAACTCCCCGTATTCAGACCGGCATAGCCATCCAGCGTCCGGCTGATTCCCCCGTCATGCGCGAAGTAGCCGGGCGCTGTGCCACCCACAACCATGAACGCGATTCCGTGCTGGTCCGGATGCACATGCGCCGGCGCCCCCATCGGGCTGCACCCGTAGACGTGAGTTAAATTGATCCAGTCGCCTTGCGTGCAAGTCGTGCCCCCAGCAATCGTGCACTTGTAGAGATTGATAGCACCCGCGTAAACGTCCGTCCCCGCTGCATTGGGGATCGCGGCCAACTCCAGGTTGTAATAACCCTGCTCCACCCCGCAACCGCTGTTTGGCCCAAACGCGCTGTCCCCGCAGTTCGTGATGCCGTTGTCCAGAATCTGTGTCCAACTCGTTCCGCCCGTCGATTGCCAGATCCCTTCGTCGGCGGGCACTGGGTTTCCATTGGCGTCTGGTTGTACGTCAACCACCCACACATACATCTCGTTGCGCCCCGGCACCACTGCAAACTCACCGCGATAGATCAGGCAAGTGCTGGCGTTCGAACCCGCCGGGCAATTCGCGGATGCAAGGCCCGCAGTCGGTTGCGTAGTCAGCCGCGTGAAATGCTGGCCATCGGTCGAGGAGTACAGCCCGTGACGCCGGATAAAAGCGTAGAAAGTCCCGCTCGCTCCCTGGTTCGGGTTGTAAACCACCGCCGCAGCCGAGGAGGGAATCGCACCGTCCGAGAGGATGACGCGGTTCCACGTCACTCCCCCGTCCTGCGAGTAGTAAAGTCCGCGTGCCGTCGAATTCCCGTCCTCTTCCCGGCCAACGTACAACCCGTTGTCTCCAGCCGTCGCCGCCACCACCAGCTTGGGATTCACCGTGCTGAAAGCAATCTTGCTGAATCCAATTCCCAGAAACGATTGATCCGTTCCCGTTCCCGTGCCCTTGATCTGCGTCCAAGTCGCACCTCCATCCCCGGAACGCAGAATTCCCAGCCCGTAATAAGAATCGCCCGAACTGTTCGTTTCGCCAGTCCCGACGAGTATCACGTTGCTGTTGCCCGGCTGCAAAGCAATCGCGCCCACCGCCAGCGTAGGCTGATCGTCAATCAAAGCCTGCCAGACGACCCAAGCGGGATTGGAATTCTGACTGCCCGCGTTCGTGGATTTCCAAAGCCCGCCATATGCGCCGCCCAGCAGCACCGTGTTTCCAGTGCTGTCCGCAGGATCGATCAGTACCGAAGTAGCACGTCCCGAGACCCAGTTGTAATCCTGCCCGCCATCTCCCGTAGCATCGGAAGCAAGCGGAGCCGGTCCCAGCGGTACCCACACCGTGGAGCCCGAAGCTGCCGGTTCGGATGTTGAGGCGGATCCGGTCAACGTCCCGGTCGCTCTCATCTTTTGTGCCGTCGCAGACGCATTCGCAGCGGCGCGCTGTGCCCGCATCGCCATCTTCTGCTGGTAAGCCCGAAACCGCAGCCCCGCCGCCGATTCCCCAGGCGGCACGCTCCGCCCCCGCTGGTTCCAGTTCCAGTCCAATCGATCCCGCAGATAAGGACGATCCCCGTCGCGTTCTTCGCCTCTCGCTTGACCGCGTTCTTGACTGCTTTCTTGAGAAGACGAGTAAGTTGTTTTCCTTCCAGGGTCCTGCGCGAGGACGCTGCCCAAAAACCCGCCGCTGGAAACTCCGCCGAAAAGAAAAACGAAAGCCGCGAAGAAGATAACGAAGAAAATGAAAAGAGAAGAACGCACACCACGACTGGCCATAAATTGAAACGCCATCTTGCGCCGGCGCAACGCAGCGCACCTCTAGAGTTTCAACGATTAAACAAAGATTTCCACGTCCTCGAAAGTCCCCCCGTCCTTGGTAGCCAGTCTGTTGAAAAGCCAAAAGCCAACAGCCAAAAGCTGAGAGCTGACAGCTGCCGCTCCGCGCAACATCCGCTATACTAACGAAGTATGTCCGTCATCAAAAACATCGGAGCCATCGCCCAGGGAATGACCATCACCCTGAAGGAGATGTTCCAGCCATCGATCGTCGAGAACTATCCCGACGGTCCCGGCCCCCTGAAAGGCGCAAAGTTTCAGGAACGTTTTCGCGGCATGCACGTCCTGCAGCGCGACGAAAACGGCCTGGAAAAATGTGTAGCCTGCTTCCTCTGCGCCGCTGCCTGTCCCGCCAATTGCATCTACATAGAAGCCGCGGAAAACACCGCTGAAACCAGAGTTTCAGGCGCCGAACGCTACGCCCGCGTCTACAACATCGACTATAATCGATGCATATTTTGCGGGTATTGTGTCGAGGCTTGTCCTACCGATGCGATTACGCACGGGCATGGATTTGAGCTGGCAAGTTTCAATGCGAGCAATTTGATTTACCGGAAAGAACAGATGCTGGCGCCGGCTCCGGCGCACATGGGAGCCAATCAGGTGTTTGCGAATCGGAAACGGATGCGGGCGTGACGGGGAGCTAGCGAACTTCAAGATTCTTCTACGAAACGCCGGTCCCGCAGGGACCGGCGTTGTTGTATGGAAAGCAGTCGTTGGTGGTCAGTCGTTGGTCGTGCGCGCATTTGCGAAGGGGCACCGATTTGAGGAGCCAAAAGGCCGTCTGATTTCCCGTAGAGACGCGGCTTGCCGCGTCTCCTGCTGCAAACTGAGACGGGACAAGCCCCGTCTCTACATTTAAGAGGAGAGACGAATCGCGAAGACTAACGACTGACGACCAACGACCAACGACTAATGTCCAACTTTCTCCAACTCGTAAATGAACGCGTCGTCATTTATGACGGCGCCATGGGGACCAATATCCAGAAGCGCAATCCTACCCTGGACGATTACTGGGGCAAGGAAAATTGCAGCGAAGTTCTGGTGCTGAGCCGTCCCGACATTATTCGCGAGATTCACGCCGACTTTTTCCGCGTGGGCTGCGACATCGTAGAGACGAATACATTCGGCGGGACGGGCCTCGTTCTAGGCGAGTTCGAACTGCGCGACAAAGTTCGTGAGATCAACCTGAAGGCGGCGCAACTCGCCCGGGAAGTGGCGCAGCAATTCTCAACCAAAGACAGACCAAGGTTCGTAGCCGGATCAATGGGTCCGACCACAAAATTGCCCTCGCTCGGCCACATCGGTTGGGACGCGATGGCAGCTTCCTACGAAGAACAGGCGGCAGCGCTGATCGAGGGTGGAGTCGATGTGCTGCTCATCGAGACCTGCCAGGATCTGCTGCAGGCAAAGATTGCCACGGTCGCGGTGCTGGAGGCAATGCGCAAGTCGGGCAAGCGTTTGCCGGTACAAGTTCAAGTAACGCTGCAGGAATCCGGAACCATGCTGCTCGGGACCGAAATTGGCGCGGCGCTGACGACGCTTGAGCCGTACGACATTGACGTAATCGGTCTGAACTGCGCGACCGGTCCTGCGGAAATGAATGAGGCAGTCCGATATCTGGGGCTGAACTCCACCAAATACATTTCGGTTTTGCCCAATGCGGGGCTCCCGCAGAACGTCGGCGGGCACGCGGTGTACAAGCTCACGCCGAAGGATCTGGCCGAGTATCACAAACATTTTGTGCAGGATTACGGCGTACGCATCGTCGGCGGATGTTGCGGCACCACTCCCGAACATCTGAAAGCCGTAGTGGACGCGGTTTCCGGCGTGGAGCCGGCGAAGCGAGACGTGAAGCCGGTGGGCGCGGCTTCGAGCGCCTATACATCGGTGCCGCTCGATCTGGAGCCGAAGCCTCTGATTGTTGCGGAAGAGATGAACACGACCACGCGAGTGGATCATTTTCGCAAGCTGGTGCAAGCCAAAAAATACGACGACATTCTGACGCTGGCGAAAAAGCTGGCCAACGAAGGCTCGCACATGCTCGACCTGTGCTGCGCCATCGTGGGCGAAGACGAGAAGGGCTACATCTCCGCCATCCTGGAGAGAATCGCAACCCGCGTGCCCGCGCCGATACTGATCGACAGCACCGAAGCCGACGTGGTGGAAGAGGCGCTGAAGCGCATCCCGGGCAAAGCCATCATCAATTCGATCAATCTGGAAGACGGGGAGAAGCGGACATCGAAAGTGTTGCCGATGGCGAAGCGTTATGGCGCGGGGGTGATCGCGCTGACCATCGATGAAGAGGGCATGGCGCTGACCGCGGACAGGAAAGTTGCCATCGCGCATCGCATCTTCGATCTCGCGACGAAAAAGTACGGCATCCGTCCCGTGGACTTGCTCTTCGATGCGCTGACACTCCCCATTTCGACGGGGCAGGAAGAATACCGCTCGGCAGGCATCGAGACCCTGAAGGCGGTGAAGCGCATCCACGACGAATTGCCGGAAGTGAAGACGGTGCTCGGGGTCAGCAACATAAGCTTCGGACTGGACGCGTATCCGCGCCGCGTTCTGAACTCGGTGTTTCTGCACGAGGCGGTCGAAAACGGGCTCGACGTTGCCATCGTCAATTACACCAAGATTTATCCGCTGTACAAAATTCCGGCGGAAGAAGTGGAACTGGCGCGCAAGCTGATTTACCAGGACCGCTCGAATGGCGATCCGCTGCAGGTTTACATGCAGCATTTCGCGGGCGTGAAAGGCAAGGCGCAGGCGCAAACTACAGCGCATGTGGAAACGCTCTCGATCGAGGACAAGCTGAAGTACGCGATCATCAACGGCGAGAAATCGGTGGGTGAGGGAAAAACCAAGCGCAGCCTGGAAGAGTTGCTGGAAGAAGCGTTGGTCGAGTACAAGCCGCTCGACCTGATCAACACGGTGCTGCTCGACGGAATGAAGACGGTGGGCGACTTGTTCGGAGCGCGCAAGATGCAGTTGCCGTCGGTGCTAGATTCCGCGGGAGTGATGAAGGCTGCGGTAGCCTATCTTGAGCCGAAGATGGAGAAGAAGACCGGCTCGCAGCAGAAGGGCACGATCGTGCTGGCCACGGTGAAGGGCGACGTGCACGACATCGGAAAAAATCTGGTGGACATCATCTTGTCGAACAACGGATACAAGGTTGTGAACCTGGGAATCAAGCAGGCAGGCGACGCGATCATCCGCTCGGCGCAGGAGCACAGCGCGGATGCAATCGGCCTGAGCGGGTTGCTGGTGAAATCCACGCTGGAGATGAAGTACGTGATCCAGGAACTGGAACGGCAGAAGCTGGCGTATCCGGTGATCTGCGGAGGCGCGGCCCTAACACGGAAGTATGTAGAAGATGATCTGCGGCGCGAGTATTCGAATGCCGTGTTCTACGGAGAAGACGCGTTCGCGGGGCTGCACGTGATGGAGGATCTCGCGTCGGAAGACCCCAAGCGCGAGGCGCGGCTGAAAGATGGCAGGACGGTGAAGGAATACGCGAAAGCCGCAGCGGTGGATGAAGAGATCGGCCCAGTGTTTTCGGAGCGCAGCGCGGTGGTAACCGATGCGCCAAATATTCCGGAGCCTCCGTTCTGGGGCGTGCGCGTCGTGAAGGATTACGATCTGCGCGAGATTTTCAATTACATCAACGACACCGCCTTGTTCAAGAACCAATGGCAACTCAAGACGGCGTCGCAGGAGGATTACGGGCGGCTGGCGGAGGAGAAGTACCGTCCGATCAAGAAGAAGCTGGAAGAGGATGTGATGGCGGCGGGCTGGTTCGAGCCGAAGGTTGTGTACGGATATTTTCCGGCGCAGGGCGATGGGAATGATGTAGTAGTGTACGACCCAAGCCAGTGGAGCGACGGGCGCCCTCGCTCCAGCCGCGAAGCGGCGACACAGGAAAGCCCGGCACGTCAGTGCCGGGAAACAAAGGTGGAACAAAGTCGAGTCCCGTCAGGGACGGCACCGATTTGCGACTCGGCCGCCCCAACGCAAGCAAAGGAACTCCTCCGCTTCACCTTCCCCCGGCAGAAGGAGGGTCGTCGCCTTTGTATCTCCGATTTCTTCGCCGCGCCTTCCTCGGGCAAGATGGATGTGATTGGCTTGTCGCTAGTGACGATCGGTCCGAAAGCGTCGGTCGAGACGCAGCGCCTGTTTGAAGGCGGAGAATATACGCGCTATCTCTATCTCCACGGCCTAAGCGTGGAGACAGCCGAGGCGCTGGCCGAATTCCACCATAAGAAGATGCGGGAAGAGTTAGGCATAGCGGCCGAAGACTCTCCGCACATTCGCGATCTCTTCCATCAGAAGTATCGTGGGTCGCGGTATTCGTTTGGCTATCCGGCGTGTCCGCATCTGGAGGATCAGACCAAGCTGTTCGCCCTGCTGAAGCCAGAAGAAAACGTAGGCGTGCGCCTGACTACAGGCTTCTTGCTGGAGCCGGAGCAAAGTACATCGGCAATCGTCGTGCATCATCCGGGGGCAAAGTATTTTGTGGTCTGAGGTAGTTCATGAGCATACTGTCAACCATTGCCTCAAACGAGGGAAACCAATTCCTTAGTTAGCTTGAGCTGGGGCGATGCCGCGATTTAACTGCCTTCTTCGGCGTACTCCGATTCCACGTGGGAGCCAGTGCGGGAGTGGGAGCGAACGATCAGCAACCCCACCAGAACCGCGCTGACCAGCATGACCACCCGTATGTAGAGGCCGGCGTGAAATGCCTGGTCGCCAACCGCGGTTCGGAGCAGGCCCGAGGTGGCGCTGACGGTGCAGAGTCCGAAATAGAATTTTTCCATCCATCCGCGGGAAATGACGAGCAGCCACAAAAGAATGGCGGAGACGATGACGAAGATTCCGCAGAGAATCCACGTGCCACGGGACACCGTGGACGATACCCAGATGCCGGCGGCGGGATTGGCGGCCACCATCTGCCGGACAGCAATCAGGAGGAACACGACGGAATGCACCAGAGCGACGATGGCGCGTTTGCGGTTGGTGAGAATGGAAAATCCGCCCATGCGTGACCACACTGTACCAAAAGTGGCGAACCTGAAACTGTGATCCAGATCACGCGAGGCGAGAACCAGGCTGGGTCGGCGGTTTGTGTCCCATCGTCAAAGGCCGCGGGCAAGGGCGTTCGCGCCACACGAGCACTAGCCACTGTACGCTAGCGCACACTTTTGTCATTCGAAAAAGAGTAGTGTACAATGTCTCTTCTAGCATCCTTCCGCTGCGGTTTATGGTGGCGGTTCCTTGCGAAATCAGGCAGCGCTGCGCAAGCAGCCGTTATGGCCAACAAGTCCCGTCCGCCTAGGAAGTCCTCTCCGACGCCACCCATCGCTGACGGTGACGGCAACCAGATCCATAACGAGATCCTGCTCGGCCTGCCCCCTAGAGAATGCGAACTGCTGTTCCCAAAATTGGAATTTGTGCGTTTTAAGACTTACCACGTGCTGCATGAGCCGGGCGATACTTTCAGGTCCGCCTATTTCTGCAACAGCGGTTTAGTGTCCATTCTGAGCGTCTTCCCGGACGGAAAGAGTGTGGAAGTAGGTCTGATTGGCAAGGAAGGTTTTATCGGTTTGCCGCTGCTTGCGGGCTTTCGCACTGCGCCCACGCGGGCCATTGCTCAGATTGCGGGATCGGCCTTTCGAGTCGATGGCGAAACGCTGATGGGGGTTCTCCGGCAGTGCCCCAAACTGGAGCGGCGGTTACAGCAGTTTTCGCAGGTCATGGCCATGCAGGTCACACAGATTGCCGCCTGTAATCGTCTGCATGAAGTGAATGAGAGATTGGCGCGATGGTTGTTGATGAGCGCCGACCGGATCGCATCGAATTCGGTGCCGTTGACCCACGAATTGCTTTCGCAGATGCTGGGAACCCGCCGCTCCAGCGTGACCGTGGCGGCCGGGATGTTGCAGAAAGCGGGACTGATCACCCACAGTCGCGGGGACGTAAAGATTATCGACCGGCGAAAGCTGGAAAAAGCAGCCTGTGAGTGCTACGGAATCATGGTGCTGCAGATCAAGGAATGGCAGGGCGAAGCGGAGTAGTTGCTGTGCGCGCCAGCGCACGTTCGGCAGTCCCTCAGCGTACCGACAGATTGCCAGCTTGCGGATAGCGTAAGCGTCACGAGAGCATTCTCCGCGAGCATTTTTCGCGAATCGGAAGCATTGCTCGTCACAGGAACTAAGTCATGTCGGAAGGCGATCTTATCGAACTTGGCTGCAATCGACATGAGATCCAATGCCCACACTGCCAGAAGCAAACTGTCCGCAATTGGCCAGGAAACATGATCCTCTTTGCCACGGCGACGTGTACCCACTGTGGCAGGAAATTTCTCATCGCGCTGAACGAACCGCAGCCAGTGTCCTGAGTCAGAAATGCGTTTACAAAACTACATGAAAGTCAAAGGCCGCGGACAGAGCCTGCCCGGTTTTGCCGAAGCCCCGAGCGAACCGGGGCCCCCAGCGCGCCCGCTTTTGGCGCGATGGGGTGGGGGGAGCCGAGGGGGGAAGTCGAACGGAGTGTCCGCGCCACACGAGGGCTACGAAGCCGAAACCCAATTGCGGCGCTCGACAAAGGTAGGGGGTTCGTAGGTGCGTCCTTTTGCCAACCGATTCTCCTCTCGGCGTGTGGACCACAACAAAATAGGGCCAAGCGATGCGGCCGTGAGGCGGGCGATCACCGGGAATTCCTTCTCGACTTCGCGGCGCAGCTTGTGAATCCGCTCACTCACGCTGCGATTGACTTTCTTGAATTCTCGCTCCATCACCCAAAGCGCCGCATTGTAAGCGCTGCTGAGTTTCTTCACTTCTCGCGTAAACCGCTCACGGACGCGTGGATCGGGGTAGTCCTTGTAGCGTTGCCAGCCCGTGAGCATGGTCTGGCACATGCGATAAAGACTCGGCCCATTACTCTCGAAATCGCGCCAGAAGGCCCAATCCAGGAACCTCTTGGAATCCTCACGGGAGATGGCGGCGTGCTGGAAATTAAATTTGAACTGACCATGGATATCGGCGGGATCGATGTCGGTTAGGAGACGACCCTGATCGGCCATTTCCTGGTAAAGCGGCGTGCCCGGAACCGGCGTGTAGAGCATGAACTGGTGGAAGTCGGTCTGGTAGCTGATCGCCGATTCGATTTCCTCGACGATGTTGTCTGGCGTATGGTGCTCGAGTCCGACGATGGTCGAGCCCTGCACTCGTATCCCGTGTTCGCGAAGTTCCCGCGTGAGTTGCCGAATGTCCTCACCCTGCAGCTTGCTATAGCTGGACTTGGGAGATTCCAAACCCATCCATACCCAGGAAATGCCGAGTTCGACCAGTTCCAGCATGGTGTATTTTCGAATCGCATTGGCGGAAGCAAAGACGGAAAGCTCCCAGCTCTTGCCGGCCTGCTTCATGCGCTCCAGCAAGCGCATGGCACGCGTACGGTGAAGCAGGAAGTTTTCGTCCATCACAAAGAAGGAATGTACTTTGAGCTCCGCTTCAATCCCGCACATCACATCAAACAGTTCATCGCCGGTCTCGTAAAAGTTGACAAACTTTCCTTTGCCGCCAAAAAAAGCGGACGTGGTACAGAAGTTGCACCCCATGGGACAGCCCACCGACGGGATAATTGTCGCTGCCGTCCCGCCCTTCCGATTCGGGAGACGGATTCCCATGATGCGTGTCTCCAGACCGGAAACAATGGCGGGATGGCGGATCGGCGCGTGCTCGTCTTCTCCCAGGTAGCGGCGCATCCAGGAGATACCTTCTCCGCGCACGATGTGGTCGGCGTCGATCATGATCTCAATGCCGGGGATGGCAGCTACGTGTCCGCCCACCACGATCA
>Ga0208455_1000699_pt1 | contig 12917 bp, 14 predicted proteins | sample June2015DPH_4_50_FD_184690 | JGI IMG/M metagenome (GOLD analysis project Ga0208455, IMG submission 184690) | Peatland microbial communities from SPRUCE experiment site at the Marcell Experimental Forest, Minnesota, USA - June2015DPH_4_40... | ecosystem: Environmental > Terrestrial > Soil >... | reverse complement strand
GGATGGCCTCAGTTTGAACAAAAAACGGAGCGACGACACGCGATGCATAGCGGAGTTTCCGGCGGGCTCGGGCCAATACCGGCACACTGGGTTTTGGCCGCGCGGTCAGGCGCGAACCAAGCGCGCAGTGACGCAGTGGTTGTCGAGAGCGAGGAGCATCGGCAACGAGGCGGCCACGCCGGCACTTAACGCGCCGATGCTCGCTTCGAACGGCGCGCCCGCGCTGATTCTGGTCGGCATTCGGAGACCCAGAGTGATGGTTTCCGACATGGCAGCAATTGTGCTCAGCGACCCCGAAATGCGTGTAGCGGTCCGGCACGAACTGGGGCACAAGCGGTCATGGGATAACTTCAAAAAGGTGCTGATCAGTGCGACTCCGTTTCCCGGGATAAGCGGCATTGAAAGTGCGTGGCAGGAGGCGGCCGAATTGGCGGCCGATGATGCCGCCGTGGCGAATCGTCAGGATGCACTGGATCTGGCGGCGGCGTTGATCAAACTTTCGAGATCCTCGAAGCAGTGGTCCGAGCCTGCGCTGGCAAGTGGGCTGGTCAGTGGCTCATCTTCGATTGGCCTGCGCGTCCAGCGTCTGCTTGAGTGGCGCATGGCTGGGCGGCGCCTTCGACGCACCTGGCCTTGGACTCTTCTTCTGTTTGCAATAATTGTCGGTATTGCGAGCAACTACGGCGCAACCCTCACGCTGACGCATCGTTTGACTGAAATCCTTGTGCCCTAATCAGCTCGAGGATGCCTGGCAGGTTGCGGAAAAACTCCGTTCTCCGTTCCACGGCTCTACCGCGCGGGAAACCGCTACTTCACAGTGAACGGCGCCGACGCCGTCACATTCTCCCATTCGACGAGCAGTTTTCCCTTGGCGCCGCCGGCGCCCGACAGCGTGATCTTGAGGGTTTCGACCGGAGATGACGGCTTGCCCATGGTGAGCGAAGTGCGGCCCAGTTCGGTGGCCGGATCATTGGTGGTGGCGCCCTCTTGAATGCCGTCCGGTGAGACCCCGACGCCCCAGATGTGGCGGGCACCGGCCATCAGGGTTTTATTGACGATCAGCTTCCACTGGCCGTTGTCGAGATCGGCGTAAAGGGTGTAGTCGCCGTTGGGAATGGCGAGGCCATTCAGGTCGAGGTCGGCGTCGGTGTGCAGAACGGTGGCGTAATCGGCGCCCAGACGCCATACCTTGCCATACGGCTGGAGCGCGCCGTCGCCGCCGAAAATTTGGCGACCCCTGACGGAGGGGGCATGGTAGTAGATCCAAATGTTCTTGCCGTTAATGGTGACGCTGGTTTCGGCGCCCGGACTCTTGGTGTTCTTAGTGGCCAGGTCTTCCTTTTTCACCTGGGCGACGGCCAGCATCAAGCCGCTTAACAAAAGAGCACTCAATAGAATTAGGATTCGTTTCATTTCCGATGCCGCTCCTGTTTCCAGGGAGTATACAACGCGCGCGGCGACTGCCCCCGCAGGGTTTACAAGTGAAACTAATCCCCTGCTCACAGTAATACGGAGAAATGCTGAGAACACCCGGAATGAAAAATCCCGGCTGTCCGCTCTTATCGAGAGACAGCCGGGGATGATTGTGGACCGCGGCTCTGGATCTATTCAGAACCGGCTTTACTGGATTCCTTCGCCTCGGCACGCGTCTTGCCAGGCTTCAACTCGGGATAGGGTTTGCTGCCCATCATGCCCTTCCACAGGATCCGGTTGAATTTCTCCGTCGGGATGCGGTCTTCGTGGCTGAAGTCCATTCCTTTGGTTTGCGCTTCCCACCAGGCGGCGTCGTGCGTCGGCTGCGGGAGTGCGTCACGGTTCTGCACGTACTTGTTCAGAATCGGGAGTTGCGTGGTGTAGAGGATCTGCGCCGGAACCGCTTCATAGGTCCAGGACGCTTGGCTGGTGTTGAAGGCGGCGGTCATGGGCGGCACACCGGCATCATGCACGCTCAGTTGCCCCACGCCCAGGATTTCTTCGATCGTCCGGAGCATGCTGACCGTCGAGTAGGGGTTGGAGACAACCGCGCCCTGTGCCACATAGGGGCCAACGATGAAGGCCAGACTGCGGTCGCCACTGACGTGGTCGGCGCCATCCTGGGGATCGTCTTCGATCACGAAGATGAGCGTGTTGTTGGCGTAGGGGCTGTGGGCGATGACATCCGCCGTCAGTCCTACTGCATAGTCGTCGTCGGCAATCTGAATTTCCGGCGTGTTCACGCCAAAACTGGCGGTGCCGAAGTCGCCGAAGTGATCGTGATCGTAGCGCAGCAAAGTCAGATTGGGGAATTTGTTGCTCTTGACCTGCTTGTTGAATTCCCGCTGCCACTCCATGAAGCGGAAGAAATCGGGGTAGCTCTGATCGAAGGGCCAGAAGGAGAGATCGCTGAGTTTGAGCAGTTCCTTCTTCGCCGGCCACTCCACCTGGGTCGGAGGCTTCGTTAAGCCAGGATAGGCGAGAGTGGGACTAATTAAGCCAAGGTCTTCGCGTACATCCAAAGCGCCCAGATCGGTGTAAAAGCCGTAGTTGCGAACCGTGAGGTGATTCTTGAGCGCGGCATCCCAGATATAGCCCGCGCCTTCTTCGCCAGTGGGACCGTCAGCTTCGACTTCGTTGGCGTTTCCGGGCAGCAGGTTCGGATCGGGCGGATAGATTGGTTGTTCGATCTGGCGAGCGGCAACACCCGTGATCGCAACGTTGACGTTGCGGGCCGTGCCTTCGCTGTCGTAATTGCAGCCGCCTTTGCCGTAGTTGACGGTGACGCACTTCTCGTTGATATCGTGAGCCCGCGCCGCGGTCGACCATTGCCAGCCGTCCATGCTGACCATCGAGGTGTCGTCGAAGTTGTCGAAGGTCACAAAGTTGTTGGCAAAAGCGTGGAAGTTCGGGGTATCGACGAGGGGGAATTGGGTATAGGCCGGATCCGCGTTGGCTCCGTTGGTCAGGTCGCCGAGGATCTGGTCGAAGGTGCGATTCTCTTTCACGATGTAGATGATGTGTTGGATGTGCTGGTGGAGGAACGTCATGGTCGCAATGTCCTGCTGGCTTAACTGGAAGTTGAAGCCATTGTTCTGTGCCACCTGTCCGGTCAGCTGTGAGAGCTGAACCGCATTTGGCACGGGCAGTGTCAGGAAACCTGAGTACTCGTTCTGCCACGCATACTGGTTGCCGGCGCCATCCTGCGCATAAAGGCTCTGACAGGCCGAGCCGTAGCCGCCGCCGGGATTGTTATTGATGTAGCGGCAGTTCACCGGATTCGGAGTTTCTACGCTCTTGCTGTTCACCACGTAGAGAGTGGAGCCATCCGGGCTGACGCTGACAGAATTGGGGTACCAGCCAGTGGGGATGAGCCCGAGAACCGCGGGTTTCTTTCCCGTGAGGCTGATCACCGCCACCGCGTTGGTGCCGCCGTCGGTCACGTATGCTGTTGTCTCGTCGGGCGAAAGCGTAACGCTGTTGGGGTTGCTACCCTTGGGGACAATCTTGCCATTGCCAAGAACGCCCGGCGGCGCGCTGGCGTTGACCTCGCTCTGCACTGCGTTGGTCGCGGTGTTAATAATGATCAACTCGTCAGAGTTGGCCGCCACGACGAACAGCTCGGTTTGGGCGCCGTTGAGAATCATCTTCTCCGGGTTGCCGGCGACCGGTATGCGGTCCGTTAGAGTGAGAACGCCATTAACAAAACTCAGCACATCGATCTCGCGGTCACGAACGCTGGAGACGTAAACCGTGCTGCCGTTCTGGTTGGTCGCGACCGCAATTCCGTACGGGAACTCTCCACCCGGGACGCCGGTCTGCTGCGGATTGATGATGCCTGGGCGCAGATCGTACTCCTGGAGGACAGCGCCGGCCACGAGGTCGACCGAGGTGATGGAGTCAGTTTCGTGGTTCGCCACAAACAGCGTATTGCCATCGGGGGTAATGCCGAGGATCGCAGCGGTCGGACCGACTTCGGTCTCCTCGCACATCAAATCGCAATAATGCCCGAGGTTGATCGGCGTGCCGAATTCCGCCCACAGACCGCTTTGCAGGGTGAAAGTGTGGACATTGTCGTTGCCTCCGCCGCCGACATAGAATGCGGAACCACTCGGTGCCCACACGATCCCGTCGAAGGTTTCGTCAAAATTCAACAGCTGTACTACTTGCGTTTCCACCGGCGTACTGGGCGTGGAGATGTCATAAACGAAAACAAACTCACCGGAATCCGCGCCTGGAAAGTCGCCGCTTGAGTTTTCGTTCAGGTTGTAGCCGCTGGTCAGGATCAGCAAAGTATTGCCGTCCGGGCTAATGGCCGTGGTCTCGGCGCCATCCGGCGTGAAAACCGGGACATCCTGCAAAGAAGTTGTCAAAGGTGAAAACACCGAGCCCGGAGCTGCGGTCGGTGTAATGGTTGCACCGGTGGGAAGTTGTTGAGCAAACGCGAAGCTGGTCAGCGCCAAAATGGCCGCAAAACCTACGCCGCGAAGGAAAGTGTTTATCTTCATACGGTGATCCTCCAAAAGTAGATCGTTCGGTTGAAAGCTCCAAGACCAAGTCGGTCAAACTACGAGCGCGAGTAAGAGGTGGGAACACCGAATGAATAAACGAGGAATGTTAAGGCTGGATTATGGAATTGTGAAAATTTAAGCACAATGCGCTCTGCGCGCCCCGAATGGCAAGGCAAGGAATATCTCGGGGTCTGTGCGCAGGGAGGTTGTGTTACGCGGTCAGCCGTTTCGCGTAATTCCGGCGTCTTGTTTTTGAACGGTACGGAGCGCCCAAGCCATGCGCGGCGTGTTGTGGGCAATTCCGAAGCGGCCCTGAGCGTCGAGCAGGATGATTCCACCGTGGCCGTTGAGGCGCTGCTTGAGAAAATTCATCGCCTCCTGCGCGACCCACTCGGGCAAACTGCCGGATTCGACTCGATCGGCGGCCCACTTCGCGAGCACCAGTTTCATGATGGGTTCGCCCCATCCGGTGGTGGAAGCGGCCGCGCTGAGATTATCGGCATAACAGCCGCAGCCGATGAGCGAAGAATCGCCAAGGCGGCCGGGAGCTTTATTGAGCGTGCCGCCGGTTGAAGTCGCAGCGGCAATGTTGCCAGCGCGGTCGAGCGCTACGGCCCCGACCGTGTCGTGAGAAAGCAGGTCTTGCGATATTGGATCCGAAATTTCGGGCGCGAACAGGTCGTTGCCGTGGGTTGAGGCCTGCGCCTGATATTCGCGCAAGCGCTCGACCTCCCTGGGGATGACGAGATCTTCGTTGCGACAAAGAGCGATGCCATGCTCGGCGGCAAAGCGCTCGGCGCCTTCCGCCACAAAATAGACATGCGGACTGTCGCTAAGAATTTTGCGGGCGGCGCGAACCGGGTTGCGCAGGCGCTCGACGCAACCGACGCCGCCGCCGCGCAAGGTCGCACCGTCCATGATGAAAGCGTCGAGTTGCACTTTGCCATCGCGGTTCAAGAAACTGCCGCGGCCGGCGTCGAAGGTTTCGTCGTCCTCGAGAATGACGACGGCCTCTTCGACCGCGTCCAGAGCCGAGCCGCCGCGTTCGAGGGTGCGCCATCCCGCGGCAACGGCATCGCGCACACCGTTGAGGTGCGCTTCGACCATGTCGTCGGGAATGGCCCAGGCTCCGCCGTGGACGACTAGAACAGGATTTATTGGCACGAATAGTCCTTGCAGGGTAGTTGCGGGGGATAGTTTAGCAGGCTGCGGTGTAGGTGGGGTTCGTATCAGGCGGCACGGCCGGCGACGGGAGCATCCATTTCCGTGGTTCGCTGCCAGGTGTAGATGATGCGGTGGATTACGGTGATGGTCGAAAGCACTGCGATCACCCACAGCACCGGCGCCATGACGTTGAACAGGGCGCCGATGATCAGCAGCACCAGACGCTCGGGACGTTCCATGAAACCGACGCGGCAGGCGCCGATAAGCGACTCGGCGCGAGCGCGGGCATAGCTGACCATGATGGCGCTGATCATGGCCAGCGCGGTCAGCACTACGTAGAAGAACCGGTTGCCGCGCGCGTAGAACACCAGTAGGCCGAAGAAGAGCGAGGCATCGCTGTAACGGTCGACGATGGAATCGAAGAATCCCCCAAAGCGCGTAACCTGGTTCGAGAGTCGGGCGACGCGGCCATCCACCAGGTCGAAGAATCCCGATCCGATGATAACGAGGCCGGCATAGAAAAACATGCGGCGCTGATTGTCGGCATTGGCATATCCAAACAAAAACGCAGCGTAGGTGTTAACCACCAGACCCATCAAAGTCAGCACATTCGGGCTGATGCGGGAGAGAGCGAGCAGGCGCACGATGGCATCCAGCAGGACCCCGCAGGCTCGTCCGACCCCGCTGGTCCAACTCATACGATGCCTCTCATAAACTTACCGCTCATAACTTCACGGCTCATAACTTCACGGCTCATTCCGTTTCGCGTTCCGGTTCCGGTAGCGCCGCCAGTTCCGCTTCCAGCTTAGCTTCGGCGAGGTCGTGCATGGTGGAGAGCTGCAGGATTTCCATTTCACGGCTCCCGCCGGGCGTGACCACGGTGGCAGTGTCGCCAACTTTTTTGTTCAGCAGGGCGCGCCCGATGGGCGAGGTGGTGGAAATTTTGCCGGCTGACACGTCGGACTCTTCACTGGTAACCAACTGGTATTCCATTTCTTCATTCTTAGTGCCGTCATAGATGGTCACGGTCGAGCCGAGGCCGACTTTATCCTTGGGGATATTGTTCATGTTGATCAGCGACAGGTCGGCGAGGCGCTTGCCCAGTTGACGAACGCGCGCCTTCAGGTATTCCTGCCGCTGCTTCGCCATGTGATACTCGGCGTTCTCGCTGAGGTCGCCCATGGCGACGGCCTTCTTGAGTTCCCGGGGGATGTCGTAGGCGAGTTCATGCTCGAGCGTGTTCAGTTCGTCCCGAAGCCTCTTTTTGATTTCTTCCGTCATTGCTTTGGGCATTATAACCCTCCGGCATTGGGGAAGGGGCGACGCGGTTCGCATTTGGAGCCCAGGTTCCGGTCCAAACTCGTCAGGTCCAACTCACTTAACTGAAACGACTTAGGGTTGACCATGGCGGTGTGGGCCGCCGCCATTGCTTCTCGATTGCCTTCGGAGCGGCGGTCGGCTAGACTAGCAGAAGTTCTTCTTCCCTCGGGCGAGGGCCCCTCCATGAGCAGTAACGGTGTTTTCCACATCGGCGATAAGGTCGTTTACCCCAACCACGGCGTCGGAATTATCGAACAAATCAGCAGCCGGAGCATAGGAACTACCGTCGAGAAATTCTACTTGCTGAAAATCGCGGCCAGCAGTTTGAAGGTGATGGTGCCTTTCGCCAATGTCAACAGCGTCGGGATGCGTTCGGTGGTGCGTAACGGCGAGGTCGAGAAGATCGTGGATTACCTCTCGTCCGGCGAGTGCATTAACGCGGCCGATTGGAAAGACCGGTTTAAGGAAAATTCAGACCGCATGCGGACTGGGTCGCTTTCGGACGTGGCCGCAGTGTTGAAGAGCTTGCTGATTCTCGCCCAGGCCAAGTCTCTGTCCTTCCGCGAAAAAAAGATGCTGGAGCGCGCCCGGTATTTGCTGGTCAGCGAAATCGCCATCTCGCGCAACTGCGAGGAGAGCCTGATTGAACAGGCGCTCACCAAGGCGCTGACGAAGTGTAACCTGCGCTTCCCGGAAATTTCCGAACTAGCCTCCTGATCGCACCCCTGATCTCCCGTAGAGACGCGGCTTACGCCTCCCGCTTGCAGCGTCTCGGCGTCAAAAGAGACGGGGCAAGCCCCGCCTCTACGGTAAGGGTCGTTAGCGGGCGCGATGGGCTTCCATCCAGGATTGAAGAATCAAAACGGCGGCCATCCGGTCGACCGCCTGCCCCCGCTTCTTAATCGAAAGATCGGTTTCGCGCAGCAGGCGGTTGGCTTCGGTGGAGGTCCAACGCTCGTCCCACAGGTGAACGGTCACCCCGAAGTGAGCGTGCAGATCGTCGGCAAAACGGCGCATCTTTTCCGACTGAGTTCCTTCGGCTCCGCTTAAGCGCAGCGGCAGGCCAACCACGATCTCTCTGACGCCGTATTTCGCGAACACTTGCCCCAGTGCCTCCAGATCGCGACGCTTGTTCTGGCGCTGGATTGTATCCAACCCCTGGGCGGTAATGCCAAGCGGATCGGTGACGGCCACTCCGATTCTTTTCGAGCCGACATCGAGGGCCATAATACGGCCGAGGCCGGGCGTCCCGGGTGCTTGCATCGGTTCATTGTAGATGGCGGGGGCTTGGAAGAGGCAATCTGCGCTGGCTTTGCCCAACAAAGCGCCACTGCCCAAAAACTCCCCGTCCTGCCCAAAAAGTCTACCAAAACCAACAAAACTGAATAGCCAAAACTAAGAGAGAGGGAATTCCTATGCAAACGCCCGAAAGCACAAAAATAAACACAGAGGCAACAATAGTTCTTGACAATGTTGCCTCTAAGGTGCATTATAAAGATGTGCCAAGCGCAGCCGATGTCGAGAGAATGATGCACCAAAGATTGCAGCACGAGTGTGCTTCGATGCAGTCCATTCGCAAAGAGATTTCAGAGTTGGCCTCTGCATATAACCGATACGTAGACCTGAAGACTGAGGTTGATTCTAGGGGTAAACGTATTAAGCGGCTTATGGCTATTTTGGGATCGGATTCACTCGATGGATTGGGAACCGATGACGTTCAAGAGGAAATGAACCTTCAGGGCGAGCCTGAAGGTTTACGCGAAGAACTTTCTCTCTGGCGGGCAATCGAGGAATATCTCATCATCGCCGGGGAAACCAAGGTTGGCGATGTGCAGGGATTCTTTTCCGGAATGAATTACGAGGTCACTAGACAAGCAATCGAATCTGCATTGCGGAGCCATGCTAACAAGTTTCGCGTAGTGAAACGAGGACGAGAGAAATACATTTCGCTCAAGAAGCAAACGGCATAAAGCAGTTTGGGCCTACCGCTGTTACTAGCAGCGATAAGCCCGGAAAGAGTAGCAACCCTTGCGAGGAAGCCATCTTCATTTCTGTTTATACGCCAGACCACCGCCGCGTTGCAAGGGGCTTGCGCCCCGCTCCGAATCGCGATAGCTGTACCAATTCTCAATGATACGGAGACGATATGGAACCGACGATGAATGGAACGAGCACCAGACAGCAACGCGGCCTTGAACTCGCAGCCACGCGGACGATTAGGCAAAAGGGCGGCCTTTGGATTGTGCCGTCACAGACTGGCGCGGGAACCTATAGCGTTCACATGATGCCGAAAATTGCCAGTTGCACTTGCCCGGACTTTGAGACGCGGGGCGTCACCTGTAAACACATCTTTGCCGTGACCTACGTTATGAAGCGCGAAGAAAATGCGGACGGCAGTACGACGGTCACCAAGAGTGTGACGGTAACAGCAAGGACGGAGCGCACGACCTATCCGCAGAATTGGCCCGCATACAATGCAGCACAAACCAACGAGAAAGACAAATTCCAGATGTTGCTTTCCGATCTCTGCCGGGGTATTCCCCAGCCTCAAGAGCGGAAAATGGGACGCCCCAGCTTGCCATTGTCCGACGTGATTTTCAGTGCGACGTTCAAGACATACAGCACAGTTTCGGGACGGCGCTTTATGAGCGATCTACGGGAAGCGGAGATGAGTGGATTCATCTCCAAGGCTCCCCACTACAATTCGATTTTCAACTACCTTGAGAATCCCGAACTGACTCCCATCCTGAGGGAACTCATCACGCAAAGCAGTTTGCCACTTAGTTCTGTAGAGACGAACTTCGCCGTGGATTCTTCCGGTTTTACGACTTCGCGTTTCGTCCGCTGGTTTGACCACAAGTACGGACAAGTGAGAGAACAGCATGATTGGGTAAAGTGCCATTTGATGTGCGGAACGAAAACACACGTCGTGACGGCTGTTGAGATTCACGACCGCCATGCAAGTGATTCTCTACAGCTTCCCGCTCTGGTAGAAACGACGGCGCAGAATTTCCAGATGTCAGAAGTTTCGGCGGACAAAGGTTACGCCAGCAAAGCGAATGCCGATGCTGTCACCAAGGCGGGAGCCACGCCGTTTATCGCCTTCGCCTCGCATCACAGAGGGAACGGCGGTGGAACGTGGGAGAAGATGTATCACTACTTTTCTTTCCGGCGCACGGAGTTCTTGCAGCACTATCACAAGCGCAGCAATGTGGAGTCCACGTTCAGTATGATGAAGCGGAAATTTGGAGACGGCCTTCGCAGCAAGACAGACGTTGCGATGGTCAACGAGACACTGTGTAAAGTGCTCTGCCATAATCTCGTTGTGCTGATTCACGAAATGTACGAGCTAGGGATTGATCCCGTGTTTTGGAATCCTAGCGTTGCGTAGAAGTCGACTATAGAATCATTCGGTGGGTTCGGACTTGCGTATGAGTCGAGAATGCGAAATCACGAAAGAAGGCGATCTGGTTGGGCTGATTCTGCTAGATGGTGGAACCATCACCGCGAAAGCCGCAAAGGGCTATGACGTTCTGATGCGGAGCATTCTGGAGGAGCCTGTGTTTGTAGTGGACAAGAAAGTCTATCGCGGGAAAGACCCTATTGCTTGGTTTGAAGGCTTGCCGCGCCAGTATCATGGAAGTCGTGTGTGGGCTTCCATCCGCGAGATTAATTCAAGTCGCAAAGGTGCTGTAAAGCTCATAGAAGTAAAGGAATAATCCTGCGGCCTATGCTTCGCTTTCTCGGCAGTGACGATACCTGGAAAACGCTCCGCTCCATCTCACGGCATCGTAATTGCCCGTTGTACGTTGCCACACCGTTTCTTGGAGACGGTGCAGGCAAGTTGCTACATCTCAAACGTGGCGACGTTCTAGTGGTCGCGTTGACCATCGCCAATTCCCGCAACGGCTCTGTGTGTCCAAAGGAAATTGCACGCTTACAGGCGAAGGGCGTAAAGGTCTGCCTGTCGCCAGTTCTCCATGCGAAGGTTCTGCTGTGCGGTAGGAAGGTGGTAGTTGGCTCGGCTAATCTATCGCAAACGTCGTTCCGCGTTCTTGACGAAGCGGCGATCATCACGACCAATCCGACAGTTGTTAAACACAGTCGTGCGTGGTTCCAACAGAGAATGCTGGAAGAAGTCAGCCCTAAGTGGCTTGCTGCTTGTGCGAAGGAATGGCATCCGCCCAGAGGCGGGTTTGGCCTACGCGGGACTCCGCGTCCCGCTGGCAGCACGCTATGGCTCATCGGGCTGAATTTTTCAGAACCCTATCCAGAAGATGAAATTGCAGTCGAGCGGCAGGGAGCCGCACAAGCGAAACAAGAATTGTCCGACCCATCGCGCTTTACTGTTCAACCGATCCGGTGGACAGGAAGATATTCGTTTCTCAATCAAATCAAAAGGGGCGACAGAGTTGTTCAGATTATGCAAGCCACTGATTCGCGCTCCCATTACGCAGAAGAACTAGCCCGGCTCATCGGAATGCGTAAAACGAAATCACGGCGTGGAGTCGAGGTTACGTACCTGTACTTGGAAGCCCCGAAACGCCCCAAGCGCACGCCGTGGGTGAAATTCAAGCGGAGTTGTTCCGAGTACGGCCTAAGACTGAAAACGGACACTGTGACTCGCCAGATTACGCAACCTGCTCAAGTAGCGAAGATCATGGCCCTTGTGTCGAGGCGGTAGAATGGAGCAAGGGAGGGAAGCATGGCGAAGTGGGGACGGTTTGAATGCGGAAGCACGGAGCCGATTGAAACCTACGAAGGCGATTTTATGCGTTCGGAATCGTCCTACGTCCGAATCTTTAGAGGCGGAGACTGGTTTGGTAAAGATGACTTCGCCGAACTCCTAGCAACAATCCGACTAAGCAAGGGACAGAGCGTGCGGGAGATTATTCCTGCCCAAGAAGTCGCTGCCCTGCCCAAGAAGTCGCGTCAGAAGGCTACTTGTTAGGCAAAGCCTGGGGGGGTACCCCCTAAGATATGAGCTAATACCTTTCGAGTAACTACGCAGGAATTTCATCATAACTCATCTGGCCAAGCCCTGAAACTTTCCACCCTTACGCGCATCCTGAATGCGTAAGGTCGGAGAAATCTATGGTGAATCGTCGACAGTTTCTTGGCAATTCTTTGTTCGCACTCGCAGGTGGAAGCCTGCTTTCATGCTCGAACAGCCCGGTATTGGAGGTAGCCAAGGCCAACTCCTCGGATGATAAAAATAGGGATGATAAAGATCCAGTAACCATCATCCAGTTCAACGACTCCGGAGAAAAACTCGGGGCCGCTCAGGTTAAGAAAGTTCGCAAGACCGATGCCGAGTGGAAGAAGCAACTGACGCCGCTGCAATTCGAGGTTACGCGCCAGCAAGGGACGGAAAGGGCATTCACCGGCGAATACTACAACCTGCATGAAAAGGGACTCTATCGCTGCATCTGCTGCGGCAACGCGCTATTTACTTCCGATACCAAGTTTGAGTCGGGGACGGGATGGCCCAGCTTCTGGGCTCCAATTGCGAAAGAAAATGTGCGCAGCTCCAGCGACACGAGCCTGGGGATGACGCGTGATGAAATTTCCTGTACCGAATGTGAGGCGCATCTGGGACATGTCTTTGACGACGGCCCTCGGCCGACCGGCTTGCGTTATTGCATGAATTCCGCGTCATTGAAGTTTATCAAGCACGGCTAGTCTGACTTTGGGTAGATCGCCAGAATACTGGATTGCCAGAATTTTCGCGGGTGTCCCGTCCAAGCTCCGCTTGGCCTTCGCAGTTGCGGAAAGAACGGATGTTGCACTTGATTTTGGGTGGCGCAGCGGTACACCGCTGCGATAACTAGAGTCCATCTCATAAATAGTTCCTCATGAGGATGAGGATGCATCCGAGCTGCACGAAACCGAGGAAGTTGGCCTCGTAGTACTCCCAACGGGTGACCAGGCGGCGAAAGTTATGGAGCC
>Ga0208455_1000694_pt1 | contig 12971 bp, 10 predicted proteins | sample June2015DPH_4_50_FD_184690 | JGI IMG/M metagenome (GOLD analysis project Ga0208455, IMG submission 184690) | Peatland microbial communities from SPRUCE experiment site at the Marcell Experimental Forest, Minnesota, USA - June2015DPH_4_40... | ecosystem: Environmental > Terrestrial > Soil >... | reverse complement strand
CAGCGGGTCACGCTGCTGACCGACCGCGCTCAGGTCGGCGCGGCCCTCGCGCGCGCGAGTCAATGGATAAAGAGGAGGAACGCGACTCGGCGAAAACTGGAACGCAATCTATAAGCTCGCAAAATGCCCGTAGTCGTCGTTGTTCATCGTCTCAAAAACTTTGATGAGTGGCTTAAGCTATTCAAGGCCGACCCTCCACCAAAAATTGGCCGTTGGCGACTGTTACGCGGGAGCGACGATCGCAACCGAGTTCACGTTGTCGGGGAAGTGGCAGCGTCGGAAGTTAAGGCCGTAAAGGATTTCATTGGGTCGCAACACATGCAAGATGTGTTTAAGCGTGTTAACGCGATGTCGACGGCGGCGCTCGAATTCATCTGGCTCGAAGAGCTAGCACCCTAGTTAGCGATACGAAGGGCATTATCTGCCCCTTAGCACGCCGACGTGGACAGCAAGTTCACGCCGCTCGGCGCGTTTAGACCTGGATAGAACTCGCGCACAGGTGCTAGCAAGTCGATGTCGCTTCTTGGCCGAGAGTGACGGTTACTGCGCCGCAGGGACATGTCCGGTTTTGGGGCCTAAGCGGAAGTCGCTGGAGCGTGCTGAAACGATCGATAATGATGTGGTGGACGGTGCCCGCTCCCGACAACGAGGTCGGGCGTCTTCTGCCGACACCCTGAAGACCATGAGCGTGCCGGCGTTGCCAAGGACGGCGGCGCGCACCTCATCGCTGAGCTACTCGGTGTATTGGTTGCCGAGCGAAAAATGGACCGCGAACTTTCTTGCTTCAGACAGCAACGACGCGAACGCGTCGGTGCTGAAGGATTGAAACTCGTCGATGTGGACGAAGAACATCACTTTGAAAACATCGCGCACGATGAGTGGCATCAATCCTTGCGACGGCTTATCGAGTAGCAGCAGTTTCGGGTACAACACCCGCGCAAGTGCAATCGCCAGTATTTCCGGCTCACGCTTGCAAGGTCGCTCGGGCCGGTCGGTCTCGCGCGCGCGTATGGGTGATCAAAGTGGTGAACACGAGTCGTTTTACCGTTCTACCTCTTGCCGGCAACGTCCGCTTTGAGACAGCCCACGTAGGTCACGCACTTCTCAGCATCCGCCGCGGCCGCGGTCGCCGGCTACGCAGCTGAATTAGTTGCGGCACAGCGTCGCTCGTGCTGCCGCCGTCTGCAGATGTTTACTATCACTATAGCATTCGCAGGGGCTTGCGACTCCTCAGCCAAGCTGCGTCACTCGGCCGCTAGGGTAGCGTTGAAAGCAGTCGATATTGTCTCAATTTGAGGGGCGTAAATCGTAGCGAAATATGAAAGCCCAAGGGGAGACGACGATGTCCAAGGATCTCATCGGCCGCTTCGTTCAGCGCCGAACCATACTCAAGGCCGGTCTTGCCATCGGCGCCATGCAGGTTGCCAGCCCGTTCGTGGTCAAGGCCCTCGCCGACGAGCCGATCAAGATCGGGCTCGACAATCCGCTGACCGGAACCTACGCGGCGGTCGGCAAGAACGAACAGACCGGCTGCCAGCTCGCGGTCGACCAGATTAACGGCAAGAACGGGATACTTGGGCGCAAGATCGAGCTGCTGGTCGAAGATTCCACAAGCGGTGACGCGGGTACGGCGGTGCAGAAGGCGCGCAAGCTGATCGAGCGCGACAACGTCGATTTTCTGGTTGGCAACGTCAATTCGGCGTTGGCGCAAGCGATGGCGCAGGTGTCGAACGAGAAAGGCGTGCTGCATGTCGTCCCCGGCGGCCATACCGACGGCATCACCGGTGTCGACTGCAAATGGAACGTGTTCCGCGTCTGCAATACGACGCGCATGGAGGCGAACGCGGTCAGCGAACTGCTGTTCAAGGATTACGGCAAGAAGTGGTATTTCATCACGCCGGATTACGCGTTCGGCCACACGCTGTTTCAGGGCTGCGAAGCCGATTTGAAGAAGCTCGGCGGCACGGTGGTCGGCAATGCGCTCACCCCGCTCGGGACCACCGATTTCTCGGCGTACCTGATCCAGGCGCGCGCCGCCAATCCCGACGTGCTGGTGGTGCTGGTGCAGGGCAATGACATGGTCAATTGCCTCAAGCAGATCTCCCAGTTCGGCATCGAGAAGCAAATCCACGTCGCCGGCACCCAGCAGGAACTGGAAGCCGTCGAGGCCATGCCGCCGGAGGCCCGGGTCGGCGTCTGGATGTTCGAATGGTACTGGAAGCAGGCGGCGGGCACGCCGGGCCTCGACCAGTTCATTGCCGAAATCCGCAAGCGCAGCGGCGGCAAGGTGCCGACCGCGCGCACCTGGTTCGGCTATGTCACCATTCACGCTTACGCGCTGGCTTGCGAGAAGGCGAAGTCGATCGAAGCCAAGGCCGTCGCCCGGGCGCTCGCCGACATGGAATTGCCGCCGGACATCAAGCTGCAGCCGAACAAGGTGTATTTCCGCGGCGGCGACCATCAGCTGATGCTGTCGGCCTTCATCGGCGAGCTCATACAGAAGGGCGACGGCGATCCGGAAAATCTGTTCAAGGTGAACAATATTGTGCCCGGCGACAGCATCGCTCCGCCGGTGGCGGAGACCGGCTGCAAGATGAATATGCCGGCCTGATCTCAAAAAGATGGAAGGCTAACCCGCGCCTGGATTCCTGATGATTGTTTGATCGGCCAGGGAGCGGGCATTAGGAGGAAGTGGAAAAGTGCAAAGGGAGGATGTCATGACAATGAAACAGACTATCGTGACCGGCCTGGCTGCGGCCAGCCTCGTTCTCGCAAGTGGACTGGCTTTTGCCGCGGGCCAATATGGACCCGGCGTCAGCGATACCGAGATCAAGATCGGCAACACGATGCCCTATAGCGGCCCGGCCTCGGCCTACGGCGCCATCGGCAAGGCGGAGACCGCATACTTCGCCATGATCAACGACCAGGGCGGCATCAACGGCCGTAAGATCAACTTCATCAGCCGCGACGACGGCTACAGCCCGCCGAAGACCGTCGAACTGGTGCGCCAACTGGTCGAGGAGGAGCATGTGCTCCTGCTGTTCAATACGCTCGGCACGCCGCCCAACAGCGCGATCCGTGGCTATCTGAATGACAACAAGGTGCCCCATCTATTCGTCGCCACCGGCGCTGACAAGTGGAACGATCCCAAGCACTATCCCTGGACGATGGGCTGGCAGCCCAGCTATCGCGTCGAGGCGCGCATCTACGCTCGCTACATCCTCAAGAACCTGCCGAACGCCAAGATCGCGGTGCTCTACCAGAACGACGATTTCGGCAAGGACTACCTCGTCGGCCTGCGCGAAGGGCTGGGCGACAAGGCGGACAAGATGATCGTGGCCACTCAGACCTATGAGACCACCGATCCGACCGTCGACTCGCAAATTGTGGCGCTGCAAGGAAGCGGTGCCGATGTTCTGCTGACGGCAGCCATCCCCAAGTTCGCCGCCCAGGCGATTCGCAAGGTCTACGACATCGGGTGGAAGCCGACGCACTTCCTCACCAACGTATCGGCTTCGGTCAAGGCGGTGCTGCAGCCCGCGGGACCCGAGAAGGGCGTCGGCATCATCTCGGCGGGCTACCTCAAAGAGCCCACCGATCCGCAGTGGCAGGACACCCCCGAATATAAGGAATGGCTAGCCTGGATGAAGAAATATAATACCTCGGGTAATGTCGCCGACGGCAACAACGTATCCGGTTACTCGTTTGCGCAGACGCTGGTCGCCGTGCTCAAGGCGAGCGGCGACAATCTCACCCGCGAGAACGTGATGAAGCAGGCGGCCAGCATCCACAACATGACGCTGCCCATGCTGCTGCCCGGCATCGTCGTCTCGACCAGCGCGGACGATTTCGCCCCCGTCAAACAGATGCAATTGGAGAAGTTCGACGGCACCACCTGGCGGCTGTTTGGCGAGGTGATCTCGGGGTCCGGCAGCTGACGAGCCGCATGTTGCGATGAAGCAAGTGGCTGGCCTGTCCGGCCGGCCACTCGTCGTCCCAGTCAGGGCGCACCAGCCTCCGTCGGCATTTTCGTTTGCATCACGAGGCCGCGGGCGCGCGCATCCGCCACCCCGATCGCTGCGAGCGTGAGCAATGCCGCTGCCGTACCGGGGCCTTGTCGCGAGCAAAGCACCGGCAGATCAGAGAAGTCAGCGTATCAGGGTAATCCGCGCGCTGCGATGCTGCTGGGGCATCGGGATGATAGCCAATCCGACGGAGGCCCACGCTTGGTCGGAAGTGGTGACTCTGGAGGGAAGTATATTCGCAAAGCGTGAACGCGACGCGTCATTTCGCGATTTGAGCGCTGTCGATCAAAAAATCGCTATCGCGCACGCGCATGAAATTCTTAAGACCGTCAAAAGCGAGACGACTCCGCCGAAAGTGCCGGAGTCGAAATAGGCAGTCGGCGGCAACGGCGTTATCTGGGTGTTGAAGCCGAAGCTGTGCGGCTCGATTAGCCGTAACAAGGACCGGCGCCACTCATCGTGCGCGATGTTTTCAAAGTGATCAGGGGTGCCCGCCAAGGCGGGGATTTCCGGTCTGCTGGTCGAACGGAACGTGCGCGCGGCCGTTATCGATGAAGGTCAGAGGGGGGCGGGTCGAACCGTCCCCCCTGTTGAGGAGCACGCGCCCGGAGACGGCGACTAGGCCGAAGGGCGTCCGGTTATCGTCACGCCTGGCCGAGCGGGCTCGCGTTATCTGTTTTGTCACCTACACGCGCGCGCGCGAGGGGCGCGCCGACCCACCGAGCTCTGTCAGCAGACCCGCTCGAGCCGCGCTGCGCTGCCGAGCGACGTCGCCAATTTCTTTTTCGCAGATTCCGGTTCGGGGCGAACGATGGTGCGGCCGCCGCTGAACTAGGGTCGGCTGCGCCTCCACCCCGCTCGCCAAACCACAGCACAGATCACTGTCCGCTTCGGCGATCTAGTCGGTATGGTCGCTCATCGCTGAGCGCCCGCAGCAATTCTGTAATAATAGATTGATGGGAAGAGCAGCGGCAGCAGCAGGAGAATCACCGCGATCGCTGCGGCCGGCGCCAAACGATGATCGAGCAGTGCACGCATGCTTACACCCGTTCGACCTGGGCTCGACCGAGGAGGCCCTGCGGCATAATGAACAGCACAGCGAGGATAACCAAGAATGCGACCGCATCCTTATAATTCGAAGAAATGTAGCCTGCGCTGAACGCCTCCAGCAGACCAAGAAGGAGGCCCCCGACAACCGCGCCGAAGGCGCTGCCAATGCCGCCGAGCATGGCCCCCGCAAATCCCTTAAGCGCCAGCAACGTTCAGACATCATAACTCGTCAGCGTGATGGGAGTGACAAGGATTCCTGCGACAGCCCCAATCGCCGCTGATACGGCGAACGAGAAGTCAACGATGCGCCGGGTGTTGATCCCGACGAGGCGCGCCATTTGGGGAGTCCCGGATTAATTAGTCCTACTACCGCGACTACTATAGGCGTAAGACTTTAGGTGTACAGACAAGGTCGTGGCGTGCGGCGTACGCTTGTGCGGGGGCGACTTTTTCGCGAAAAGGTGAACGCGTACGAGACTGCCCCCCAACAAAAAACAAAGCAACGCGTAAAACGGGGATAACGCCTATGAGATAGGCCCTAGCTCCACGGATGCAAACATGAATCTTTATGCTCCGTCGAAGGGGTGGTTTATTGCTTCGCTCATAATCGCCGTGATCGCTGTGCTCTGTGCTTTATGGCCAATTCCATACGTCAGCACGTATGGAATTTGGGTTGCTGTCCTAGCGTACATCGTGCTTGCCATCGGCAACCTGGCACAAACGTAACAGATGTCGCGCGTCCGGGGACACTGAGCGATCGAGTGCAAGTGAGAAGAACTGTAATGATTGAGAAGTCGCGCGAAGGACAGCGGCAAGGTAAGCATGTCGCAGATATAGAGCCGACTTTCCCCGTTGCGCGCCATCCGTTCCGCATTTGCGGCTCGGAACTTCGCAGGGCGGTTCGGCCTACGGCTCATCCAACATCGACTAAGCTGAAGCTCAATGCTGAGGAAGCGTCTCTCTATGCGGCGGTTCGGTGCAACCTTCGCCGCGAAGTGATGAACCCCTGAAATAGGAGGCAACTCAAATGGCTCAAATGGCTCAAACGGCTCAAATTCCGAAGAACTTCCGGAGCGTGATCACGGCCGCGGCGGGCGGAAACGTCATCGAGTGGTACGACTTCTATATTTTCGGGAGCTTGGCTGCGATTTTGTCGGTCAAATTCTTCGAAAAGAGCCATCCCGTCGCGGCGCTGCTCAGCACGATCGCGCTGTTCACCGCCGGGTTTCTGGTCCGGCCGTTGGGCGCATTCCTGTTCGGCTGGCTGGGAGACGTTGTCGGCCGCAAATATACGTTCATCATGACGCTCGTCGGCATGGCTTTGGGGACCGGGGCGATCGGGTTGATCCCGACCTTCGACCAGATCGGCCTGGCCGCCGCGTTCATCCTGTTCGGTTTGCGGATGATTCAGGGCCTTTGCCTGGGCGGCCAATACGGCGGCGCCATCACCTATGTCGCCGAGCACGTCTCCGACGAACGCCGCGGCTACTATACCGGCTGGCTGCAGACCTCGCCGACCCTTGGCATCGTGCTGTCGCTCCTCGTGATCATCGCCGCACGCACCTATTTCGGCACTGACGCGTTCAACGCCTGGGCATGGCGCATCCCGTTCTTGTTCTCCTTCCTGCTGGTCTTCATCGCTTTCTACATGCGGATCCAGTTTCAGGAGTCGCCGGTCTACGCCGAGATCAAGGCCAAAGGGGAAACCAGCAAGAACCCATGGCGCGAGGCCTTCGGCAACCCCGCCAACTTGAAGTACGTAGTGATCGCGACCATCGTGGTGCTCGGGCAGGGCGTGGTCTGGTACAGTGGCCAGTTCTGGGCGTTGTATTTCCTGCAGCAGGTTTCCAAGGTGGACGCGCTGACCACCGCCTATATCGTGGGAGCCGGGCTGATCATTGGCACCCCGACGCTCATCTTGTTCGGCTGGCTGTCCGACATCATCGGCCGCAAGCCGGTGATATTGGGCGGCATGTTCCTTGCGGCGGTCACTTACTACCCGCTGTATGCGTGGCTCGGATCGGTCACGCAGCCGGGCCATATCAACATGCCGATTGCGATCCTCATCATCGCGATTCTCGTCGCCTATGTCGGGATGGTCTACGGGCCGATCGGCGCCTTCCTGGCTGAATTTTTCCCCAGCAGGATCCGCTACACGTCGGTATCCGTGCCGTATCACATCGGCAACGGCTGGGGCGGCGGATTGGTGCCGTTCATCACCACGGCGGCGTACCAGGCGACGGGCAGCGTCGGTTATGCGCTGATCTACCCGATCGCTGTTCCGGCGATATGCCTTGTGCTCAGCCTGTTCTTGATGCCGGAGACCCGCAAGATGAAAATCTGGGGGCCGCAGGCGGCATAAGCGTAATCGCCAAACTGGCACTATAAGCTGCGTGCGGGGCCCGTTCGGCCCCGCACTTTTTTATCATCGCATCTGGGTTCGCACCCGCTGATCGATGCAAAAAAGATTTTCGGCATCTGTGCGAGAAAAAATATTTTTCAAAATCGGGCATCCGTGCGCATTTTTAGTTCATTGAAATCGTCTGTCCAGATTCGACAACAGCGCGAATTTGCTCTCATACCAAGCTGCACAAAGGCTTACTCATCGTGTCCAGCTCAGGGCCTGCATCGATGCCTAGGAGGCGGCTCCAACGAGGGTTAGTATCAGGCCGCGATTCAAGGTCTTTTTGCAATAATATCGGCCAGGAGCTGACGTCCCCCGATCCGCCGACCAACATGCTGGCCCAGTCTTCCCAGCCGCGATGACGTTTAAGATTTCCCGACATCGTACCACCATTTGAAGAGAGGCATGCGTCCGCTCAGCGGTTAGGGATGTCAGGTCAGCCGCAAAGATGTGGTTCGCACTGCCCCTTCACCGATCTGGCCGCGTCGATGCGTATGTCTAACGATTATTTATATGGTGATCCATTCGACGTGTTTCAAAAGTTCCGCTTCCAGATTCGACTATTGCTTATTTTCATTCACGATCGGCTCGTCGTCGAGTTTTGCAACACCAGCGCGGTTCCAATGAGAACACCAATTGTCTGCTGAGACAGTATCTTCCAAGGGGAACTGACTTGTCGGTGTACTCGCAAACTCATCTAAACAAAGTGGCGCGTCAGCTAAACGAACGGCCACGTAAGACTTTGGAATTCGAAACCCCAGCAGAGAGATTTAACGCATGTGTTGCCCGGTTGAGCCGGCACCTGATAACGGACCATTTCAATTATCGAGGAAGGTCCTGAGAATTCTTGAGCGGCTCGGGTGCTTCAGCTTCCGCAGTGCCCTGGCCTCGATCTGCCGAATTCGTTCGCGCGTCAGCGAGAACTGTTGGCCGACCTCTTCCAGCGTGTGGTCGGAATTCATGCCGATGCCAAAGCGCATGCGCAGCACGCGCTCCTCGCGCGGCGACAAGAACGCCAGCACGCGCGTGGTAGTCTCGCGCAGGTTCGACTGGATGGCGGCGTCGATCGGCAGGGTCGCGTTCTTGTCCTCAATGAAATCGCCGAGGTGCGAATTCTCCTCGTCGCCGATCGGCGTATCCAGCGACAACGGCTCCTTGACGACCTTGAGAACCTTGCGCACATTTTCCAGCGGCATGCCGAGCTTTTCGGCGAGTTCCTCCGGCGTTGGCTCGCGGCCGATCTCGTGCAGGATCCGCCGGCTCGTGCGTACCACCTTGTTGGTGGCCTCTAACATGTGCACCGGAATGCGGATGGTGCGCGCCTGGTCGGCGGTCGAGCGGGTGATCGCCTGCCGGATCCACCAGGTGGCGTAGGTCGAGAACTTGTAGCCGCGGCGGTACTCGAACTTGTCGACTGCCTTCATCAGCCCGATGTTGCCTTCCTGGATCAGGTCGAGGAACTGCAGGCCGCGGTTGGTGTATTTCTTGGCGATGGAAATGACGAGGCGCAGGTTCGCCTCCACCATCTCCTTCTTGGCCTGGTGCGCCTCGCACTCGCCCTTCTGCACCATGTGCACGATCTTGCGGAACTCGCCAATCTCGAGCCCGGTCTCGGTCGCCAGCGCGTGGATGTTGCCGCGTAGCTCCTTGATGCGGTCCTTGTCGCGTGCCACGAAGCTCTTCCAGCCCCGGGCCGAGACCTTCGACACGCGGTTGAGCCAGTGCGGATCGAGTTCGGAGCCCTGGTAGTTCCTGAGGAAGTCCTCGCGCGAGACGCCGTGGCTCTCGGCGAGCCGCATCAGCCGGCCCTCGTGGCCGACGAGCCGCTTGTTGATGTCGTAGAGCTGCTCGACCAGCGCGTCGATGCGCGCCTGATTGAGCCGCAGCGACTTAACCTCGGTGATGATCTCTTTCTTGAGCTTCTTGTACTTGCGCTCCTGCGCTGGCGACAGCGACTCGTTGTGCAGCTTGTTGTGGATATCCTGGTCCTGCAGTCGGCGCAGGCGCTTGAACGTATCTGCGATGGTGTCGAAGGTCTCCAGCACCTTGGGCTTGAGCTCGGCCTCGATGGCGGCGAGCGATATCGAGTTTTCGAGATCGTCCTCGTCGATATCCGGCTCGCCGAGCGCGCCTTCCCCGAGTGCTTCCTCGCCGTCACCGTTGGCGGCCTGAGGCTTAAACGGGGTGACGGCGGCCGGAGCGGCGGGCGCCGCGGCCGGCGGCGAGATGGCGACGACGAAGGGCGTGGCGCCTGCGGGCGCGGCCGGCGGTGCGTCGACGCCCGGCACGGCAGCAGGTACCGCCTTGGCGTCGGGGCCGGCATAGGTCGCTTCGAGGTCTATAATGTCGTGCAGGAACACTTTGCCGTCGTTCAATTCGTCGCGCCAGATGACGACGGCCTGGAAGGTGAGCGGGCTCTCGCACAGGCCGGCGATCATTGCCTCGCGGCCGGCCTCAATACGTTTGGCGACGGCAACCTCGCCTTGGCGCGAGAGGAGCTCGACGGAACCCATCTCGCGCAGATATATCCGCACCGGGTCGTCGGTGCGCTCGATCGGCTCGTTGGCCTCGGATTTGGCCGGCGTCTTCGGCGTGACCTCGACGAGTTCGCCGGACTCGGTTTCCTCGCTCTCGGCCTCCTCGCGTGGCTCCTCCTTTTCAGCCTCGGCCTCCTCGGTCTCGACCGCGTTGATGCCCATCTCGTTGAGCATCGACAGAATCTCCTCAATCTGCTCGGAGGTGACCTCCTCCGAGGGTATGACGGCATTAAGCTGCTCGTGTGTGACGTACCCGCGCTTCTTGGCCTGCGTGATCATCTTCGTGACGGCGGCGTCCGAGAGATCGAGCAGTGGCAGCGGAGCATCTGGGGTCTCGGGAGCCTTCTCCCGCGCTTCTTCCTTCTGCGGCGTTCCCTTGGTCTTGTTTGCCATCAGTCTCTCCACGCCCGGCGCTGAGCCCGCGCCGGGTCATGGTCTGTCGCGTATGCCGCCCACAGCGGCCTCGCGTCTGATGGTCGGGTGTCTATCGCTCGTCCATCCGGCGTAGGCGCCATTAGGTCGCCCTCGCGCCACCGGCGCGAGCGGCGTACATGTAGAGCGGTCCTGCGGTGCCCTCGACGACCTGCTGAGAGATCATGACCTCCTTGACGCCTTCGAGGCTTGGCAGGTCGAACATAGTGTCAAGGAGTATAGCCTCCATGATGGAGCGCAGACCCCGCGCCCCGGTCTTGCGGTCGATCGCCTTCCTGGCGATGGCGCCGAGTGCTTGCTCCGCAACAGTGAGATCGACCTCCTCCATCTCGAACAGCCGCTGATATTGCTTCACCAGCGCGTTCTTGGGCCGGGTCAGGATGAGCTTGAGCGAGGCCTCGTCGAGGTCCTCGAGCGTCGCTACGACCGGGAGGCGGCCGACGAATTCAGGGATCAGGCCGAACTTAAGCAGGTCCTCCGGCTCGACGTCGCGGAAGATCTCGCCTTGCTTTCTATCCTCGGGCGCCATGACCTTGGCGCCGAAGCCGATCGAGCCCGACCGGCTGCGCGCCGATATGACCTTTTCGAGCCCGTTGAAGGCACCGCCGCATACGAATAGGATGTTGGTCGTGTCGACCTGCAGGAATTCCTGCTGTGGATGCTTGCGGCCGCCCTGCGGCGGCACGCTCGCCATCGTGCCTTCCATGATCTTGAGCAGCGCCTGCTGCACGCCCTCGCCCGAAACGTCGCGGGTGATCGAGGGATTGTCGGATTTGCGGGTGATCTTATCGATCTCGTCGATGTAGACGATGCCGTGCTGCGCGCGCTCGACGTTGTAGTCGGCGGACTGCAGTAGCTTCAGAATGATGTTCTCAACGTCCTCGCCGACATAACCGGCTTCGGTGAGCGTCGTCGCATCCGCCATGGTGAAAGGAACGTCGAGAATGCGCGCCAGCGTCTGCGCCAGCAGGGTCTTGCCCGAGCCGGTCGGGCCGATCAGGAGGATATTCGACTTCGCCAGCTCGACGTCTTTGCGGTCGGCCTGATGTTTGAGCCGTTTGTAGTGATTGTGGACGGCGACCGAGAGCACCTTCTTGGCGCGATCCTGACCGATCACGTAGTCATCGAGAACCTTGCGGATTTCCCGCGGCGTCGGAATGCCGTCGCGCGACTTCACCAGCGAGGATTTGTTCTCCTCGCCGACGATCTCCATGCACAGCTCGACGCATTCGTCGCAAATGAAGACGGTCGGCCCGGCGATAAGCTTGCGCACCTCGTGCTGGCTCTTGCCGCAGAACGAGCAGTAGAGCGTGTTCTTCGAATCGCTGCCGCCAACCTTGCTCATTTCAGAGCCCCGACAAGATGCGAGTCATCGCAGTCACTACCCCGCAGGACAAACCAGGCGTGGGCAAAATCCCTCTCCCTGAGGGCCGGCCGTCTCGGCCCGGGGTTCCCTTCGACCGAATGATTCATAGGGCCAAGGTACCTCCCTCGGCAATGCGGTCTTATTGCCGCGCACGCGTCGTGATAGAGCCATCAGCACCACGACGGCTCTTTTCTATCGCTCCGATAGCACGGCCTGGCAAGCTCGAGGGCGAGCAGCCCGATCAGGTAATGAGAGAACCTCGCTTCTGCTGCTCCGCTTCGTTCGTGGCGCGCGGAGAAGCCGGCAACTGCAGCACGGTCGCGTGTTGACCTTCACGCAACCGGGTGAGCAGCACGATCTGCCCGTCGGGGAACTCCAACGCGTCGTGATGCACGTGTGGCTGCTCCAGGTTGATCTGCCGGAATCGAGCTACCTTCTCCTTGATGAATTTCTTGTTCCGGAAGAGCTTAAAAACACGCTCGCGTTCGACTTCCCTCTCGAACGCGACCTCCGTGCCGGGAAGAAGACATACAGCTACATGTGGTTCCCCGACGGCGGCGAAACCACGAGTGAGAGTGTTATTGAACTTCGTCGTCACCAGCTTGTCTCCGACCTTTGCGGGTCGTGATTCGACGAGGTGTAGACTGTAATCGCACATTGAAACTACTCCCCTGTTACGAACAGCCGAGATCGTTGTCCGTCTGCCTGAAACACATCAAACCTCCGTGGCGATCATGTGGCGGTACGCGGCGAGGCGCGCTAACGCCTTCCGGCATCAGTCTGCTGCACATCGAAGAGCGCACTTCGTCCCGAAAAAGTGGTGCAAGTTGCAGGACAAGGAGAACTCGTTCACCCCGTAGACGTGCGAGCGAATATGCGGTCGATTTTGGTTGCCACGATGAAATCGTTCTCATGCAGTCCCTTGATCTTCTTGGTCTGCAGCGAGACCGTCGCATTGCCCCGACCGAAGCTGATATTCGGATGATGGCCCTCAGCTTCCGCGAGTTCACCAATCTCCTGAACAAAGGTAAGGGCCTGTCCATAAATAAGTCGATCATTTTGTGACCCGGCGGCGACCTCGAGGCTTTTGGCAGGGCGAGATCGTGTAGTTCCAGTCGCCGTGGAACGAGTGGCGGGAGATATTGACGGCGGCCAAT
>Ga0208455_1000687_pt1 | contig 13061 bp, 19 predicted proteins | sample June2015DPH_4_50_FD_184690 | JGI IMG/M metagenome (GOLD analysis project Ga0208455, IMG submission 184690) | Peatland microbial communities from SPRUCE experiment site at the Marcell Experimental Forest, Minnesota, USA - June2015DPH_4_40... | ecosystem: Environmental > Terrestrial > Soil >... | reverse complement strand
AGAAGCTCGATCAACTCCTGCCGTGGGCTTGGGCTGATCAGGCCAGAGTTCGCCTCGCAGCTTGATCGCCGCTCCTATAGCGATCAGGCGCTGATGCGTGTGGTCGTGTGGTCGCGGCACCGCTTACGCCGTAGGGCCACAGAATGAGCCGGAGGTAAAACGCTTATTGCCGATCTTGATGCGCCCGATATAGGCGTCCACCCAAGCGCCATCGCGCCATCGTCTGCGGACCTGGACGTTATCAATCTTCCCCTTGCGCGGCATTGCGGCATCACTCGAATATCAGCTAGACTGCTGCCCTGGTAACCATCACACGATTGCGGACGATTGTGGCATGGTTGCGGCATGGTAATCGTGCTTTCGGTCTGGTGAGATTATTTCTCAACTAAGTCATTGTAAAATCAAATAAAGCGCCCGTAGCTCAGCTGGATAGAGCGCTGCCCTCCGAAGGCAGAGGTCAGGGGTTCGAATCCCTTCGGGCGCGCCATATAACAAAATCAACGACTTAGATGCTAGACTAGCGGCATTAGCACCAGTTCTTAGCGGCAGTGCCGCAACCCCTCTTCGGCGGCCTAACATGACGGCCCCGCACGACCATCCGGCAGGCGTAAGATTGCGCGGGATAGAAAGGTTGAGCGGTATCGCAAAAGTACAAGTTGGGCTGGATGCTATCGAGCGGCCCGGCCATCCGCAAAGCGCAACCGAAAGTCTCCCGCGAAATGGTACGCTTACCGCAAAAGCGGGGCCGCATGTCATGAGCATGCCGAAAGTTTCAGGCAAGGCGATCAAACGTATTTGGGAAGATGACGGCTATCGGCTTTTCCTGAGTCACAAATCGGAGGTGAGCAAGGAGGCCAATAGGCTCAAGAAGCAACTGAGCGTCTACGGTGTCTCTGCGTTTGTAGCTCACACAAGCATCCGGCCGACATTGGCCTGGCAGGCAGAGATTGAAAACGCGCTGTACAGTATGGATGGACTTGCCGCGCTAATGACAAAGGATTTTCACGAAAGCGAATGGACGGATCAGGAGGTAGGTTTTGCACTTGGGCGACACGTTCCGACAATACCCGTTCGGTTGGGAAAAAACCCTTATGGCTTCCTTGGACGCATCCAAGCTCTGTCGAGCAGTTGGGATACGGCAGCAGAGGATATTGTTAAGCTGCTGATTGCATACGATGTAATGTTCGACGCCTACTTACAGGCAATTCGCGACTGCGGCAGCTATGACGACGCCAATCTACTCGCTGGTATTCTGCCGAGCATCGAACAGCTTGATGACAATCAAGTCGCGGCGTTAGTTGACGCATACAACAGCAACGAGCAAGTTCACGGCAGTTATGGGTTCAATGGATCACGACGTTACAGATACGGGCATGGACTCCTCCCCCCTCTGAATAGGTTCGGATCGCAGCAGTACGAAATGTCCGACGCTCCCTATTATCATATTAGACCGGCGAGCGTGGCTAAGAAGAAGCGGCGTTAATGAACTAGCCTCGCAAGTCGCGCGTGCTCGGATTGCATTGAGGGCCATACATCGACTTTAGTCCAGACCCGGTAACTGGATTCTGTTGATACGCTTGCGATGCTGTCTGAGAAACTTCCCGATGTGTTCAAAAGTTTTGTCGGTCAACATCATGTGCTGCTCTATTCGTTCGCGAGCGTCATCGCTTTCCTGAATCAAAATGAAAACGTGGCATAGGTAGTCCTCAAGCAACGTCTTCACCTTGCCGACAAATATTTTCTCATCGAAAATCGCGCACGCGGATTCCAACAGGTTCATCACGTCCGCAAAGGCGTGCTGTTTTCCTTCGTCGCTCACGGTCGAGAAATGCAGCCAAGCCTGCCGAAGCGACTCATTCAAAGTCATAAAAGCGCCCGCCGATGCAGCCTTGCGCCCGAGGCGCACCTGCCACGCGGCAATAAAAACCGCAATCAAGGTCGCGATGTTCGCGTAAAAAGCTACCGCGTCCATCGTCTCCTTCGACAAGGCACCTATTTTTTGCCCCCGCCCTGCGAACCCTGATTGGGTGTTGCGGGCTTGGGCGCGGGACCGGATTGCGAACTACCGCTGCCCGGATTGGCGCCGAGCGGCTTCGCAAGATGCCCGACGGTCATTTGCTTTTCGACCTTGCCCGGTATCCCCAGTGGCCCTTTCAAATGTGCGACCGTTTGTTGGTCGGTAAGGAATACATGGGTCGTTTGGCCGGGCTTCGCGCCGCCGCTTTGATCCGACTTTGCCATTCTACTCTCCATCGGAATCGGTACAGGTTGGACGTTTTGTGCGCCTAAACTATCCGAGTCGCAAGCTGGCCAGCCAGTGGATTGACCGGGGACGGTCTGACCGTCTCGAACCGCATTGTCGGGCTGCTTAACGGCAAGCTATAATCTGTCTATGGCTATCGCATGGCGCGCCGAAACGGTGCACGGCCAGATTGGTCCGGGCACCGAGTTTGGCATTATCCCGGAAGCATGGGTTCCCGGCGAGCAACCGAAGATGCCCGCCGCCAGCACGCCGTTGACCGTTCACTTTCCGAACGCGGCCACCGCACGGGTCGATCTAGTCGAAGTGTCTGGCGATGAAGCGGTCATTCAAACGTCCGATGGTGCGAAGTGGCGTATGGAGCGCGTCGGCGCGAAGGGTCTTGTCTATCCCCCGGCCGTCCCTAGTGATGCGCCGGCAACGTTTTGGACCGTGAAGGAACGAGCGGACAAGTGATCGGCCATTCTGGCGCAGGGGCCATCGTTGCCCTTGTCACACTTGGTACGCAAGCGGCGGCGCAGCTTGCGCCCCTGTCTTATCATCATGTCGGGAGTGGACGTGCTGACCGTGAAACATTGGAGCGCACGTTTGCAGCGTGCAAGCTTCAACCTGATGTTGCCTCGCCCATGATTGAGGGGTCGTGGCAGTCACTCGCTTACTGGTAACTAGTACCCCTGCACAGTGATTATGACTCTTTGGGAGTGTTGGGATAAGCGTGGCCCATTTTGGCGCGGGCTTTGTCGGTTGTGAACATCCATTTGATGCGGGCGCGTTCGGTATTACGCTGTCGTTCCCAGGCGGCGATTTCGCGACGGAGCCATTTTGCGTCGTCGATTCTGCGATCCAGGCACTGGCCGCGCAAGACGCCGATCTCGATCTCGACCATGTTGAGCCAGCTTGCGTGCTTGGGGGTGTAGTGGAACTCCAGCCGCCGCAAAATGCGCCGGGCTTCGAGCTCTGACGAGTGTGGCCCTTGCGATAAAATAATCCACCGATGAGGAATTACTCAAACCTTGGGAATGTTTTCGCCACACCCTAGGTGTATTTTTTCCATTCGTCGTTTGAATAAGCTCGACGATCTTCCTCTTCAGCGCAGCTGAAAAGCTAATGTGAATCGGTCGGTTGGAACCATAAAAATAGAGCCGGTCAACCGGCACGTTTTTGGAAATCCAGTTAACAACCTCCCGCATGTCTTCATCCTGGAGCGTAAGCCACAGCACCCGGGAAGTCCGGCAAAGGTGATGGAAGTGGTATGAACGGCGGGCCAGTAGCGATAGACTTGGGTTTAATGCGCTAAGCAAACTAGGAAAATCCATGTCCGACGAAGAGCTGAAAGCTGAACTCGAGCGCCTCCGCAAGGAAAACGAAGCGCTCAAAAAGGGGGCGTCTTCCGGTATCCGCATGAAGGTAAGCGAAAAGGGAGCAGTCTCGATCTACGGAATGGGGCGCTTTCCTGTGACCTTGTATAAAGAACAGTGGCTGAAGCACGCGCCCGGCTTGGCTTCGGCGAGATCGCGTTGCGCGACCCGCGGCCGGAACCCGTGCACGGCATCGCCCGCGAACTGGTAAATGCTGCGGACATTCTCTATGCGCTCGGCGAGCGCGATCTCGTCGCGTCGTTCGTGACCGAATTCGCCGAAGAGAGCAGCGACGCGGCCACGATCGCAGCGCTCGGCCAACTCACCAAGCACTACAACGATGCTCGGGCGATGCTGCTCATTGGCAAGACGGCGCTTGCGCGCGGCTTGGTGATGGACCAGTACGCTTTTCCCGACGTTGGCGTGCCGCCCTACAGCCCGATCGGTCCCCAGCTCGATCTCTGCGTCGTCTATTCCATCGTGCGCACGGAGAGCGCCTTCGACCAGCGCGACAAGTCGCCGGCCAAGGCCGTCGGGCTGATGCAGGTCACCCCGGAAGCCGGGCGCGATACCGCGAAGCGTTTCGGCGTCGCCTACGACTGGAACGGGCTTGTGTCCGACCCGGTCTACAACACCCAGATGGGCGCCGCCGAGGTCGCCGCGTTACTCAAGGAGTACCGCGGCTCCTACATTATGACGTTCGCCGGCTACAACGCTGGCCGCGGGCGGGTCAGGCAATGGGTGGCGCAGCACGGCGATCCGCGCGATCCCAAGGTCGACGCGGTCGACTGGGTCGAGCGCATCCCGATAGTCGAGACGCGCAACTACGTCCAGCGTGTGTTGGAGAACCTGCAGGTCTACCGCGCGCGCTTCGGTGCCAGCGCCGCGATGGTCGAGCCTAATCTGCACCGCGCGGCGACGGTCGAATCGCGCGCCGAGCCGGCCTTGGCGGACCAAATTCCGCAGTGACCAACTAAGCCTGCCTGGGACGCAGCGGAATGCCGGGAATAATTCGTGCCGGATCGACCCCTGACTTTACTTCGTGCGATCGGGGTTATGTTGCTTCAACATGGGCGTGCGCGAGAATCCGGTCGTCTTCGCGGTTAGAGACTTTGCGCAGGCATTGAGTGAACTATTGAGCCTCACCTTGAATCCGAAGCGGCGGGGCCGACCGGCAAAGGCGGGCGGGGTGGCGCGCCGTTGAGCTGGTCGCCGAGGTGGTCGGCGCCATCTACAACAACGCTGGTGTCACGCGCGCCGACGTATGGCGAAAGCTCGGCCGCGCCCCGGTCCGCGAGGACTCCTCGGAAGCCGACCTATTCCGGCTGCTGTTCCGCGACCTGAGCATGGGCGGTATTATCCGCCAGCACCGCGAGACGGACTACGCCGGTAACTTCCTTGCCAAGCGCCGCGCGCCGCCCGCGCCCAAGGGACGCACCGGGTATCCGGCGTGATGTGACGGTTGGGAGGGCGAACAGCACGTAATGCAGAGCCGGTCGATCCGGCGATCAGGACAACCCACATGGGCCAAAGCATTGTCGAATGCGTCCTTTTTGACCGGGGCCAGCGGTCACGTGAACCGCGCTCAAAGGCCGAACACATGGCCGCACCGACCAATCCTGCACCCGTGAAGAAAACCCTTGCCAACTCGGAGCCGTCCACACATGGCCCTTAGCGCCGGATCACGTTTTGATGGCTAACGGTCGCAATCGGATCCGCCTGGGCCTGCCTGACCAGCTGCGACGCTCGCTCGGCTGCAAACGCAATCGAGAGCCTGATGGCTGTGCTGCGGCAGGTCTGCCGCAACGTCAAACGTTGGCGCGATGCGCGGATGGCGCCAGCACGATGCGCTGGATGCGTTGGCCCGATCGCGGGTCGCTTTGCTGACCGACGTCGCTCATGGGGTTTTTCCGCGTTGGAAACTGCTTGAAAAAACAAAGGGAAACAGGAAACAGGGATATTTTCAATAAAAACAGGGGGGGCGATAAAGCCCGAACGGGCAATCACTGAGAGAAATTAGGGACTTAGCTAATTTCTGCAAAAGCAAATAACAGAGAAGAAACAGGGAGGAAAACAGGAAGCGTCCGCTGTTCCCGCTCTTGCCCGCTTCGGATCATTTTTGGAATTCGGTGGCGCAGACAGGGCCGCTTTGCTGTCGGCGACATGAAGCCAATTGATCCCCACCATGGCCTCAACGGTGAATGCCAAAGGGGCGCCAAGCCGGCATCCGATGTTCCGCGGCAGCATTCCCCGGCTCAACATGGGTGGAGCAAGCCCACGGGGCGCGTTTCCGCGCAGCGCCTTAGCGAGCGAGCGGCTGGTCAGTGAGCGTAGCGGATCATCTGAGCAGCCGGACGGGGGCCGGCCCTTTGGGTGCCCCGCATTTGACCCACCCCCTGCCCCAAGCGGAGCGACTCGCTGTCCGCACGCCGCACCTGTCGGCGCTGCACTTGTCAGCTCGTCGATTTCTTTTTAGCGAATTCACTCCGAGGCAAACGACAACCGACGCCACCATTTTTTCTTTTTAGCGAAATGCACGACGCACGATATTTTCTTTTTAGCAAAATGCCGAGAAACGAATGGCGCAGCTGCCGCTGGCGCGCGAGTCGTCAGAACGCGAGGAACAATATGACGTCGTTAACAACCGCGATTCAAACAACAAAAATCATTTGTCACTTGCAAGAGCGATTGTCTTTCATTAGATGTTGGCCATTGCGGTTGACCAATCGTTCCTTTGAGCCGCCATGGATCGTGCTCAGGCAATCCCCTCGCCGCAACAGGACGCCTGTACCGGACCATGGGGCCTGGTTGGGGTTCGCAAAGCCCAAACCGAGGAGACGACCATGGTCAGGCGCGCGGATCTTCAGAACGTTAGTGGAATTACGAGAGCCGGCGGCGCAACAGCGCCGTCCAAGTCTGCATCTGCTCTTCAGATCACATACCTTCCGCCCGGGCGTCTGCATCCCTCCCCGACCAACGCCCGCACCCATTCCAAGAAGCAGCTGAAACAGATTGTGAGATCGATCGAGCGGTTTGGATTCGTCAATCCCGTCCTCATCTCCGACGACTTCGAGATCGTGGCGGGTCATGGCCGGGTCGAAGCCGCAAAGATGCTCGGCTTGCGCGAGATTCCGACGGTTCGCTTGTCCAAGCTCTCCCCGGCCGATCGGCGCGCCTACGTCATAGCTGATAATCGGTTGGCTGAACTGGCGGGGTGGGACCGCGACTTGCTGGCGACCGAACTGCAAGGGCTGCTCGAACTGCAATTTGATGACATCGAATTGACCGGGTTTTCACTCGGCGAGATCGACCTCATGCTGGACAAGGCCGTCGAGAAGAAGGCAGAGAAGCCCGGTCGCGAGGACGAACTTCCGGCGAACAGCCTGTCGGGCCCGGCCGTGTCAAGGGCCGGCGATCTGTGGGTCCTTGGGCCGCACCGCCTGCTGTGTGGAGATGCCCGTAACCTGACCAGCTACCAACTTTTGCTCGAGGCAAAGCAAGCGGATCTCGTCCTCACCGATCCGCGTTTCAATGTTGCCGTCGAGGGATGCGTCGCCCTCGATCGCGTCGGCGACGGGAACATCGCGACGGCATCAGCCGAAATGTCAGAGGACCAATTCATCGCCTTTCTCACGGCTTTCCTGCAGCGCACCAAGGAAAACACCAAGGACGGTGCCATCCTGGTCGTGTTCATGGATTGGCGCCACCTCTACGAGCTGATCACGGCGAGCCGTGAAGTGGGGCTTGCGCATACAGACATCGTCGTATGGGCCAAAGGCGGCGCGGCGGGCGCAGCGAAGGGCAGCTTCTACCGCTGCCGCCACCAGCTGGTGCTGGTGTTCAAGAACGGCGACCCGGTACAGACCAATACCCGCGAACCGGGTCAGCATGGCCGCCGCCGGACCAACATCTGGGACTATGCGGCGGTCGGCAGTTTGCCGGCGCGCACGGATCTTGCCTCGCATCCCCTAGCAAAGCCGACGGCGCTCGTTGCCGATGCGATTCGGGACGTCACCGGGCGTGGTGCCATCGTCCTCGATCCGTTTGCCGGCACGGGCACGACGATCATCGCCGCCGAGAAGACTGGGCGGCTTGGTCGGGCCATCGAGCGCGATCCGCTCTATTGCGACGTCATCATCCGGCGATGGCAGCAATACACCGGCAAGGCGGCACGGCTTGCAGGGTCGGACCAGACCTTTGCGGAGGTGGAAGCCGTGCGCCTTCTCGGGCAGAGCGTGTCCACCGCCAAGCGCTCAGGGGGTCACTGACATGTCCGAAAAATCCGATCCCACACACGGCGCGCCGCTGGAATCTCAGGCCAACGGATCGCAGAGCAAGCCAGCCGAAGATTACAAGGTCGGCCGGGGTCGTCCGCCCGCGGACAAGCGGTGGCAGAAAGGCGGTCCATCGCCCAATCCCCGTGGCCGGCCGCGCAAGGAACAGTCGATGCTTCCGGACGTCAGGAAGGCATTCGAGCAGGCCATCAACAAGAAGGTCTCGGTTCCCCGCGGCGATAAGATGGTTCTGATGACCAGGGTCGAAATCGGCCTCGAGCAGCTCCTCAACCAATTCGCCAAAGGTGAGAGGTATGCGCGCCGGGACCTCATAGAATACGCCGACAAGCTGGGCATCGATTTCTTAGCCAAATACAAACAAACCCTTGAGCAGGCGCTCACGCCAAACTACCAAGCTATCCTCGATGCGTATTTCGCACGCCGAACCGGCGCGGCAAACGTTGCCGCGGCCAAGCCCGTGCTGGCGCCGGCGGAGCTTTTTGGTGATGAGCCTGATGAGACTGAGCAGCCGGAATCATCGCAGCCGCTGCGCCAACCCGGCGCGAAAGAGACGCCAAAGGAGAAAGCCGAACAGGAAGTGAAACAGACCCAGCCTGCGCAAAAGCTCAATCAAGCGTCGTACGGTGCTGGTCGTCCGCCTCCCGGTGGCTTCTCACTGACGACCGGGAAACCGACTTGAGGCGGCAGAACGCGAAGGAGAAGAAGCCATGACGACACTCTTGCATACTCCGGACGACCATCCGCCGGGCCTTGTGCTGCGCGCGACGCTGGCGCTCGATTTCATGGCGTTCACCGAATTTGCATTCGGCGTGGTGCGGCCGAATACGCTGTTCAAACCCAACTGGCACCTCGAGGTCCTGGCGCACAAACTGTCTCAGGTTGCCTCCGGTGAGGTCAGGCGGCTGATCGTCACCATGCCGCCACGCAACCTGAAATCGCTGTTCGCCTCGGTTGCGCTACCGGCCTGGTTTCTCGGCCATAACCCATCGGAACGCGTCGTCACGGTCTCGTATTCGGACCAGCTCGCGCGCACGCATGCCAACGATTTCCGCCGGCTGGTGCATGATCCCATCTATCAGGCCACCTTCCCGGCCATGCGACTGGCCCGTGACACCGACCGGGAGATCGTGACCACGATGCGCGGCAAGCGCTACACCACCTCGATCGAGGGCACCTTGACCGGGCTGGGCGGCAACCTGGTGATCATCGACGATCCGCTAAAGCAGGAGGATGCGCACTCCGAAGCGGTCAGGAGGCGGACCATTGAGTGGTATCGTTCCACGCTGCTGAGCCGCCCGGACGACAAGCAGGTCGCACGCATTCTTCTCGTCATGCAGCGTGTGCATCAGGACGATCTCGCCGGTTACCTGGAGGAGCAAGGTGGATTTGAAATCTTGAACCTTCCCGCCATTGCCACGCAGACCAAAGCCTATGAGCTCGGCGCCGGCCGCAGCTATGTGCGGCAGCAAGGCGAGCTCTTGCACCCGTCGCATGAACCGGAATCGGTGCTCCGCGAACTCAAGCGCGAAATGGGGCCGATCGCCTTTTCCGCGCAGTATCAACAGAGCCCGATCCCGCCGGGTGGCACGATCATCAAACGGAAATGGCTCACTTCCTACGATTATGTTCCCACCCACGCCCCCGGCGATCATCTCATTATGAGTTTGGACATCGCGTTCAGCGAGCAAGAGAAGGGCGACTATTCGGCCTGCGTCGTGTTGTTGCGCCGAAGGGAAGTGTTCTTCGTTCTTGAAGTCATTCGCGAGCGGCTGCGTTTTGACGACCTCAGGCGCAAGATTTTGGAGGTCAAAAGACGCTACGGGGCGGGGACGCTCCTGATCGAGGACTCGCCCATCAGCAAGGGCCTTATCCAAAGCCTTGAGGAGAGTTCGATCAACGTGACCAAGTATGCACCGGACACCGACAAGCTTGCTCGCGTGATTGCCCAGTGCGATCTGTTCACGGGTGGTTCGGTGCGGCTTCCGAAGAGGGCACCGTGGCTTGAGGATTTCATGGCCGAACTTCTGGCCTTCCCCGGCCGCCACGACGACCAAGTCGATGCCTTGACCCAGGGACTGGCCTGGGGTCGGTTTATGTGGAGCCAGAGGGCGAGATTCGACCGCAGGGCGACCATGTGAATGACCGGCGGGTTTCCCCCGCCGCCGCTGCGGGGCACCCAAAAGGCCGGCGCCTCCGGCTGCTCAGAGCGGAAGCACGATCCGCTCACTCGCCGACCGCCAGCCGCTCGCTCGTTAAGACGCCTACGGAAGGGCGCCCTCGCTCGCGCTCCTCGATGATGTCGAGCCCAGCAGCCGGCCCCGTCTGCGCCAACCGGATTCACAAAGATGATCCGAAGGTAGGGCGAAGAGCAAGAACAGCGGATGCCCCTGTTTCCTCCCTGTTTTTTCTCTGTTATTTGCTTTTGGAGAAATCATCTAAGTCCCTAATCCCTCTCAGTGAATTGCCCGTTCGTGCTCAATCGCCTCCCTGTTTTTCTTGGAAATCTCCCTGTTTTCGGGAAAAAAACAGGGAACCCACGAGGATTTCCGCGATGTACGTCCTCTTGCCGTCTCGGCTTTTCCAGCCCTGACGTCCGGGTTGTCGGCCGCAACTCGGAGAATGGCTGGTCGGAGGAGGAAGCCGGCATGGCCCAGCTCGATGACGACGTCGGTTTGGTGATGAAGAAGATCAAGGACATGGGCGTGGACGACAACACTATCGTCCTCTTCACCACCGACAATGGCACCGAAGTCTTTACCTGGCCCGACGGCGGTCAGACGCCGTTCGCACAGTCGAAGGGAACAGTCCTGGAGGGCGGTTTCCGCGTGCCCGCGATCCTTCGCTGGCCTGGCCATGTCCCGGCGGATTCGGTGCAGAACGGCATCTTCTCTGGTCTGGACTGGCTGCCGACCTTCGTGGCCGCGGCCGGTAATCCGAACATTACCGAAGAATTGTTGAAGGGTAAGAAGATCGGCGACCGGACTTACAAGAACCATCTGGATGGCTACAACCAGATGGCCGCCATCACTGGCAAAGGACCGTCCGCGCGGCACGAAATTTTCTACCTCGGTGAAAGCACGGTCGGCGCGGTGCGCATTGACGACTATAAGTATCGCTTCATCGACCAGCCCGCCGGCTGGCTGGGTGAAAAGACCCACCCGGACGTGCCTTACATCACTAACCTGCGCCTGGATCCGTTCGAGCGCACAGTTCGTTGGCATCCGTCGTGATGATGGCAAACGTGCGGACCCACTCACCCGATGCCGGGTCCTTCCAGTTTTCCCAGATTCCACCAAGGCCGAAGGGGCTGCCGTCCTTCATGGCGATGGCGTAGGGCTGCTTGGCCTTTTTCCCTTTAATCGCTTTCCACTCGAAGAAGCCGTCCACTGGAATAATGCAGCGCCTTCGCCGATAAGCATCACGGAAGGTCAGTAGGTTGTGGACGGTCTCGCATTTGGCGTTGATCGGTTTGCGTCCGCCTTTCGGATCTTCGCACCAATAAGGGATTAGACCCCAGCGCAAGGGATCGAGCGATACCTCGCCGGTCTGATGATTGCGCCGGATTACCAGCAGGTCCTGGCTGGGTGCGGCGTTCCATCGGGGCGGATAATTGTGCACCCGACTGTCGCGCACGTCCATGCCCTCGACGATGGCGTACCGAATAGGCCCGCTGCTCTGAATGACTCTGCCGCACATGTTCTTTCACATGATGATCAATCTATCGGAGAACTCTGTTATTTTCTAAGACGGAGCAACAAATACCCATATTTGACACTCTGATTTTCGGTGCCGAGGGCTTCAAGCTTGAGTTCTCCGGCAGTTTGAAATGCATGGACGCCTGGTCCATGCAGAATAGTTGTTTGAGGGTTGCCATCTAGCGATTTCCAATAAACCTTGACATCGGTATTTGATTCCAAGACCGTGATGAATATGGTGTGCCGTTCGTCATCATCGATAATTGTCTTCGGGGGTGAGGCACCATGCACTGTTCCTGTGCCCATGGATTCGAAAGCGTCGATCTGGCTGAAGTCCATTACTTGGGCACAGACGCTCTCTGATAGAACGGATATTCCGGCGCATAGCAAAACCAGAATGGTCACGGCTCGCATGATCGTCGGGATCTTCATGGTCTTTTCCAAAGCCTGGGTCTTCATTTGCTCGCCCAATGTACTGATTGCGCACCTCGGCGCGGCCTGGCTACTCGAAACAGAGCACAGCGCGAAAATAACTCTACGATCCTAGGCCAGTTCGTAAGCCTCTTTGAGAATATCGATGATCTTCGAGTGTGTAAGGTGTTGCTTCGAGATAGTGAACGCGATTGGATTGGCTCCGGGATGCGGGTGAAAGTTGACGCAGGGATCGGGGTATCGGCAAAGACCGTCGGTGACCTTCGCAAGGTGACGGCGTGGCCGGAAAATCTGGCAATAACAACGCCGCAAGACCGGAATGCGGACAGCCTCGTCACGGTGAGCAAAGCAAACGTCGCGACGCGCACAGCGCCCAAATCGTAGGGCGCAGGTTTACTACGCCCGCAGAGCGAGGTTTGGGCGTGGGCGACCTGCCCGCTCGCACAGTCAATTGCGTTTCATGCGTGGATGCCCCAATCATGCTCATCCGGAAGCCTAACGAGGGCGCGGCGACTTCGCGCGCTTCGCCGAGCCGGCCGAGCGGTGGCGCCTTGCTCAGGCCCTCGCGCACCCGCTCGGCTTTGGTTCGCGGTGACCCGGTACCCGACGGCGGAGTGGCTGGCGCAACAGATCGTGGAGGCATTCCCGTGGGACACGGCACCGACCTATTTGGTGCGCGACAATGATGGCGCTTACGGGCAAGCCTTCACAAGGCGAGTCCGGGCGATGGGAATTCGCGACCGCCCGATATCCCCGAGGTCGCCCTGGCAGAATCCCTATGCTGAGCGCCTGATTGGGACAGTTCGGCGTGACTGTTTGGATCATGTCCTGATCTTCGGCGAGCGGCATTTGCGACGGGTTCTGACACTATACTCCCGTTATTACAACGAGACGCGCACGCACTTGGGGTTGGGCAAGGACGCGCCGCTACGACGAGCCGTCCAACGATCTGGAACCATCGTCACCACACCGATCTTGTCCGGATTGCATCATCGCTACGCGCGGATATGATTTTCGGGAA
>Ga0208455_1000684_pt1 | contig 13075 bp, 12 predicted proteins | sample June2015DPH_4_50_FD_184690 | JGI IMG/M metagenome (GOLD analysis project Ga0208455, IMG submission 184690) | Peatland microbial communities from SPRUCE experiment site at the Marcell Experimental Forest, Minnesota, USA - June2015DPH_4_40... | ecosystem: Environmental > Terrestrial > Soil >... | reverse complement strand
GTTGCCAAGGTCGAACGTTTGCTCAATGCCAGACCCAGAAAATCCCTCGGCTTCCGTTCACCCCAAGAGGTTTTCCACTCCCTCGCTTACTCTTAAATTTCTATGCGCTGGGAAGTTGAATCCGCGAAATAATAACACGCCACGCCACCACTTTAACTTGATGTATAGCCTCACATAACTGATTAAGCTTTTCACCTAGCCGGTCAGGCGGTACTTTTTGAGGCTGCTTTTAGCAGCCCGATACCATTGAGCTATAGGCTTGTCGGATTGTAGCTCGTCGTGCTGAACTTGGCTGACAAATCCACGGTGGCGCGAACTCCGGGCGGAACGTCACGACCAACAGCACGCGAAGGGTCGCGATCCTTTCCACCGCCCTGCCAAACAATTCCAGGCTCGTGGGATCGCTCCAGTGCGCATCCTCGAAGATCATCAGCACGGGAGTTTGGCGTGTCAGCGCCTCGGTTTGTGCAATGAGCGCTTTCATCGTTCCTTGCCGACGCTGCTCCGGGTCAAGATCGAGCGCGGGATAGCGGCCGTCGTTCGGAAGCGACAGCATTTCGGCAAAGAGCGCGGCGTCCTGGGCTGAGGTCGAGGTGTGCGCGAGCATCGCATCGAGCTTGTCGAGCCTCGCTTGCGGTTTGTCGTCGTGCGCCAGTCCGGCGGCGCGTTCCGCCTGGCCGATGATCGGATAAAACGCGCTGTCGGTGTGTTGCGGGGAGCAGAAATAGCGCAAGCGCGTGTGCGGCTCGCTGGCGAGGCGTTCCAGCAGCGCCGCCGTGAGCCGCGATTTGCCGATACCGGGCTCGCCGGAGAGCAATACCACCTGGCCTTCGCCGGTCTTTGCTCTCGACCAGCGCCGCAGCAGCAATTCGAGTTCTTCCTCCCGCCCCACCAGGGCCGTCAGCCCGGTCGCGTGCAACGCCTCAAAGCGGCCTTCCGCCGAACTCGCCCGCAGCGCGGCCCAAGCGTGCACCGGCCCGGCAATACCCTTGAGGTCCTTTGCCCCGAGGTCCTCCAGCTCGAACAGATTGCCGAGAAGTTTTCGTGTGGCCTCGGCGATGACCACCGTGTTCGGTTCCGCAATCCCTTGCAGACGCGCCGCGAGGTTCGGCGTCTCGCCCACAATCGCCTGCTCCTGGGCCGAGCCCGCGCCAATGAGGTCGCCGACCACAACGAGCCCGGTGGCTATGCCGACACGGGTTTGCAGTGAAGCGCGCGTCTTCAGACCCGCCACCGCCGCGATCAGCTCCAGCCCCGCGCGCACGGCACGCTCCGCATCATCCTCATGGGCTTGCGGATAGCCGAAGTACACGAGCACGCCATCGCCCATATATTTCGCCACGAAGCCGCTGAAGCGGCGTACGGTGCTGGCAACGCATTTCTGATAGGCGGAAATGACCTCGCGCAGGTCCTCCGGGTCCATGCGGGCGGAGAGCGCGGTCGAACCGACCAAGTCTGAGAACATCACCGTGACCTGGCGACGCTCGGCATTGTCGTTGGCGGACCTGTCGAGTATCGGAACAGGCTCGGATGGCGGCGCGTTCGCGTCAGCGCGTAGGGCGGCAATCGCGTCGAGCAGCTTACGGCGGTGCCCGAGAATGCCGACGCCTAACTCTTTCAAGTCCTCCGCCGTCAGGCTCGGCAGGACCGTGTGGTCGATTTCGTTGTCGCGGAATGCAGCCTCATATCTTTCGAGGCCAAGGCTCCGCAGCCACCCCCCGACGTCCATGGTCGTTCGCCTCAAGGTTTTGATGATCCGGCGGCGAGCACATTATAAGCCAAAATAGGACGGCGGATCCCTTTGAGCGCAAACTCACCTACTGGCTCGACGGTTACGGCATTCTCGACCGCCATGAAGACACGAGGGCTAATCAGGATTTGACCGGGCTTGGCTTCGTCGCAAAGGCGGGATGCGACATTGGATACCGTCCCAATCGCGGCATAGTCGAAGCGTCCTTCAAAGCCGATGGTACCGAGCGTAGCAAACCCGTGCGCTATGCCAATGCCGAAGCCAATATCGTGTCCCAACCGACGCCACTTCTCGGTCAGCGCTCCGATAACGTCACGCATTTCGAGCGCCATCAGCACCGCCTGAAGCGCTGGCTTCTCGACTGGCACTGGATCGTTGAACACCACCATGACGCCATCCCCGGCATAACGCTCAAGCGTGCCGCTGTACTTAATGATGGTTTCGCCGATGGCTGCGTGGTAGTCGCGCAGGAGTGCCATCACGTCTTCGGGGTCTGAACTTTCGGAGAAGCCAGTGAAGCCGCGTAGATCGCAGAATAGCGCGGTGATTTCCCGGCGATGGCTTTCAAGCTGTTTCTCCGTGCCAGAAGCGACGATCAGATCGGCCACCTGCGGAGGAAGGAAACGCCGCAGTTTGCCCATGCGTTCGATTTCGCCTACCTGATCAGCGACGCGCTGTTCCAAATTTTTATTGAGCTTCTCAACCTCGTCTGTTCTCTCACGCAGTTCTTTTAGTAGTCGGGCGTTTTCAATGGCGATGACGGCTTGCGCGGCAAAGTTCTCAAGCAGTGCAATCTGCTTGTCTGTAAATGAACGAACTTCTTGGCGTGACAAGACGAGTACACCGATCCATTCGTTTTCTTTCAGCATCGGCGCAGCCAAAACCGTGCGCACGCCGCCGAGTTCGACGGAGGCGACCGTGTCTGGTTCACGTTCGATGTAACGCTGATCCTTAGTCAAATCCGCAACGTGCACCACTTTCCTCTGGAGGATAAAATTGTCCAGAGTGCTAATTGGTCTTGCCATGCTGGGGCCAATACCGATGGGCGAGCGTTTGCGATATTCGGCAAAAGCCGTCGGCGTATTGAAGGAAGCGGCAAGGGAAAATACGCAGCCGTTCCAGCGGTAGATATTTCCAAACGAGGCATCACAGATGCGGACGGCATTCTCCAGCATGGCCGCGAACACTGGCTCAAGATCGCCGGGAGAGCCGCTGATAACTTTGAGAACCTCAGATGTGGCCGTTTGCTGCTCCAACGCTTCAGTAAGATCAGTCGTACGCTGGCGCAGTTCATTGAGCAGCCGAGCGTTCTCGATGGCAATAACAGCTTGTGCGGCAAAGCTCTGCACTAGCGCGATCTGCTTTTCGGTAAAGGGACGAACTTCTTGTCGGAACAGGCTGAGCGCACCAATCAGTTCGTTATCTTTCAGCATTGGCACAAGGAGTACCGTCCGTGCGCCTCCGAGTTCGACTGCTGCAACCGTGAAAGGAACGCGTTTGTGAATGTAGGTTTCCAACGCTGCGGCATCGTCGATGTGAATTACCGTTTTGGTCGCCAGCATACGACCCAAAGCAGTTTCCGGATCAGGACGCAAAAGTGGCGAACGCCTGCGAAACTCGGCGAAGGCAGGGGGCGTATTATGTGCCGCAACAACACGCAAGGCGTCGCCATCCCAGCGGTAGATATTTCCAAATCTGGCGTCGCAGATGCGGACGGCCTTCTCCAGCATAGCCTCGAACACCGGCTGAAGATCGCCGGGAGAGCTTGAGATGACCTGGAGTACCTCCGACGTCGCAGTTTGCTGCTCCAACGCCTCCGTGAGGTCAGTGGTTCGCTGACGCAGTTCGTTCAGCAGCCGCGTGTTCTCGATGGCGATGACGGCTTGGGCAGCGAAGTTCTTCACAAGCTCAATCTGCTTGTCCGTGAAAAGCCGGACTTCCTGGCGGAAGATGCTGATTGTTCCGAGCAGATCGTTTTCCTTGAGCATTGGAACGATGAGCAGCGTGCGGCCACCCGCAAGGTCGGAGAACACAAGATAGGCTGGGTCACGTTTGCGGTAGCCCGCTTCCGTTCTGATGTCAGCGATGTGCAGCACCTGCTTAGTTGCGGCCACGCGTCCAAGCGGATGGTATGGGCCGGGGTGGACCCTCGGTTGGCGTCGTCGTAATTCGGTGTAAGCAGGCGCCCACGGCGCGTTAAACTCTGGGCGGAAAGTTACGATGAGCAACACCGGAAGGGTTTTAATTCGGTCTACTGTCCGACCGAACACTTCCAGACTGGTCGGATCGACCCAATGCGCATCCTCGAAAATCATCAGCACCGGCTGCCGTCCGGCCAATTCAGCAAGTTGTGAGGTCAGGGCTTCCAGCGTTCTCTGTCTGCGCAGCTCCGGGGCCAGGTCGAGCGCGGGATAGCGACCGTCATTCGGGAGCGACAGCATCTCGGCAAACAGCGCGGCGTCCTGCGGAGAGGTTGTGGTCGGCGCGAGCACGGCATCGAGCTTGTCGAGCTTCGCGTGCAGGGTGTCGTCGTACGCCAGTCCGGCGGCACGTTCCATCTGCCCGATGATCGGATAGAACGCACTGTCGGTATGCTGCGACGAGCAGAAATAGCGCAAGCGCGTGTGCGGCTCGCTGGCGAGGCGTTCCAGCAGTGCGGTCGTGAGCCGCGATTTGCCGATGCCCGCCTCGCCGGAAAGGAGCACCACCTGGCCTTCGCCGGTCTTGGCCCTGGACCAGCGCCGCAGCAGCAATTCGAGTTCTTCTTCCCGCCCGACGAGGGCGGTCAGGCCGCTCGCATGCAGCGCCTCGAAACGGCCTTCCGCTGAACTCGCCCGCAGCGCCGCCCAGGCGCGCACCGGTCCGGCGATGCCCTTGAGGTCCTTTGGCCCGAGGTCCTCAAGGTCGAAGAGGTTGCCGAGAAGCCTTCTGGTGCCCTCGGCGATGACGAGCATGTTCGGCTCGGCAATACCTTGCAGACGCGCAGCGAGGTTCGGCGTCTCGCCGACGATGCCGCGCTCCTGCGCCTCCCCCGACCCGATCAGGTCGCCGACGACAACGAGCCCAGTTGCGATGCCGACACGGGTTTGCAGCGCAGCGCCCGTCTTGAGGCGGGCTACCGCCGCGACCAGCTCCAGGCCTGCCCGTACCGCCCGCTCCGCGTCGTCCTCATGGGCTTGCGGATAGCCGAAATACACCAGCACGCCGTCGCCCATGTATTTCGCCACGAACCCGCCGAACCGGCGCACGGTCTCGGCGACGCATTTCTGATACGCCGAAATAACCTCGCGCAAGTCCTCCGGGTCCATGCGGGCCGAAAGCGCCGTCGAACCGACCAGGTCCGAGAACATGACCGTGACCTGGCGGCGCTCGGCGCTGTCTTGGGTCTTCCTCTCTGTTCCCGGGGCTGGTTCAGGTGCTGCCGGAGCGGCGCCGGCAAGCTCGCCGATGGCCGTGAGCATCTTCCGTCGATGCCCTAGTGGAACGCCGATGTCCTTAAGATCTTGATCCGTCAGATGCCGGAGTACCGATACATCGATCTCGTTCTCAACGAAGCGCTGAGCGTATTGCGCGAGACCAAGCTTCTCCAGCCAGTCCGCAATCTGCTGCATCGCCGGCACGGTCATGGCGCCAACTCGTCGAGCAGCGTCTTAGCTTCTTTCAGATCCAGCGTGTCGAAGCCTTCGGTGAACCAGCCGTAAACCGGAGCAAGAAGATCGTGGGCCTCATCCCGCTTGCCCTGATCGCGCTTGAGCCGCGCTAGGCCCATCGCCGCGCGCAGTTCCCAAGACTTTGCCTGCTGCTTGCGTGCAACCGCGAGCGCTCGCTCGAAATACGCTTCCGCTTTCGCCGCATCCGGCTCTGGCGACATCAAGGCGATTTCTCCGGCTATGTGGTGGGTATAGGCTTCGAACCACCTTTCGTTAGTTGTTTCCACCGTGGTCATCGCCTCACCAATGCAGCGCCAGGCGTCATCGAATTGTCCGAGTTTTGCATAGGCGCGCGCCAAACCTGATAACCACGTGGGCACGCAAAGGGTTGCTCCCGTTGAACGCCATGTATTGAGGGCGGCGGTGAGTTTTTCGACCCCGTCCGAGGCTCTGCCAGTCAAGGCCAATATCCAACCTTGGCCCATCATTCCGATCGCCTTCCAAAACAAGGAACCTTTTTCGTCCGCCAAAGTGACAAGTTGATCGAAGGGCCCGTTTGCGGTCGCATAATTTCCGCAGAGGACATGGGTAGAACTTGTGAGACCCTGCGCATTCATGAGCGTGGCAGCGTGGCCGAGCTCGTCGGCATCCTTGAGTGCTCGGTTGGCGTCCGTGAGTGCAGCCTCGGGGAAGCCAAGCATCCACAGCGCCAACGACCGCCAGGACAAGATTATCACTCCGCTATCCAGGCCAAATCGCGCGCTGATCTTTCAATGCCGCCGGTTTGGCGATACCCCGTAGCTCCCAGCGCGCGCCCGGCGCCGCGGCGGCCGCATGATCGATCGTTCGCCGCGAACGCCCGAGCTCCAGCGTTCGCCCCCAACCCAAATACAAGGAATCGGCGACGGCGGCCAACCGCCGCCCAGGCGGCGCCGGCGGGTCGCTCTGTTTGCGGGTGGCTCTGCCGACCGACGTCGCTCAGGTCGGCGTGGCCAGCGCGGCCCTCGCACACGCGAGAATTCGGAGCGAGAAAGCCTAACGCGGGTATCAAACGCTGATCTTTCAATGCCGCCGGTTTGGCGATACCCCGTAGCTCCCAGCGCGCGCCCGGCGCCGCGGCGGCCGCATGATCGATCGTTCGCCGCGAACGCCCGAGCTCCAGCGTTCGCCCCCAACCCAAATACAAGGAATCGGCGACGGCGGCCAACCGCCGCCCAGGCGGCGCCGGCGGGTCGCTCTGTTTGCGGGTGGCTCTGCCGACCGACGTCGCTCAGGTCGGCGCGGCCAGCGCGGCCCTCGCACACGCGAGAATTCGGAGCGAGAAAGCCTAACGCGGCTCATTTCAGGGCCCCGACAAGATGCGAGTCATCGCAGTCGCTACCCCGCAGGACAGCGTGGGCACGATCCCTCTCCCTGAGGACCGGCCGTCTCAGCCGCGTTAGCCTTCGACGGAATGATTCATAGGGCCAAGGTACCTCCCCGGCAACGCGGTCTTATTGCCGCGCGCGGGTCGTGGAAGAGCCATCGGCACCCCGATGGCTCTTTTCTATCGCTCCAAGAGCTAGGCAAGCTCAATAATGTCGAGCGGACTTGGCGCGCCGTCGTGGCGCTGGCGCGGGAGGCCGTCAACGAGGGCGTGGCCTTTGAGCAATGTCTTCCACACGGTCGGGAAATCATTTCCAGTGCGCACCAGTTTTGTGCACAACCGCGCGAGATCGCGTGATCGCTCTAAATTCCATCTCCTGCAGGCATCGTCGGACGTGAAGAATCCGCGGAGAGCCCCATTCGGGCAGCCGCAGCCGCAAGATACGGCAGGAATTCCGCAGTCGGATTGCGGTGTGACAGCGCGACCGCATCGAAGCTGTCACGTATAGTCGTCATGGCTTCGGGTCGAATGTCGATCGCCTGCCCGCATATGGCGTGGAACCAACCAACGATTCCGGCGAGCTCACCCACATCGGCGTCGACCAGCACCGACGCGGCAGCCGTGACGCATCGCTCGCCGCGACCACACGGGCGCCAGTGCTGGGCCAAGCCAGCAATCTTGCGATCAGCAACGATGAGGTCGTGGCGACCGTCACAGAAGGCCCCACGCGTGTCACCGACGCGGGCCGCGATGCCGAATTCGGCCAGGGCGGAGCCGATCAGGAAACTGAGCCGATCGTAAACGCCAGCCATCGACATGCCGCGATCGGGATATCTGGCTATCATCGCCAGCTGCACGGTGCCCGGCCCGATTGGGAACGCTCCGCCGCCGGACCTACGCACCAGCACCGGCCAACCCTCCCGGGCGAGGCGTGTTGCCGCCACTTCAAATCCCGACCATTGGGCCTGGCCGCGCGCAACGATCAATGCTCGCTGTGATCGCCAGATGAAGATCGTGGCATTGCGGGTCCCGGCGCCAACCTCGCCGGCGATGTCATGCTCGCGTTTCAGACCGAGTTTCGCCGGTCCGGGCCGCTCGGCGACCACGATCTGCCAGCCGCTGCCCTCCGCGCGCGATGCCCCGGCATTATCCGCTGCCTCACACATACGCCGCTGGTCACGCACCGTCGATTCGACCGATCAACGTTCCCGGCCGCACGACCCCGTCCTTCGGAACAAGGATGTGGAGCTCTCCGGCCGCCGGAGCCGTAATATCGAACACGGTCTTTTCGACCATGAGTTCGGCAACCTTAGCTCCGGCTTCGACCATACTGCCGTCGCGATAGAACCAGTTGCCAACGATTCCCTCGGGGGTCTTGCTGGTGTCCCAGAGCCCCTCGGGCACCGCAATTTCCGACAAGGTTAGTGCCCCTTCTTGACGGTCTCGCGGACCGCCTCAGTGATTTTCTCGGCGTTGGGCAGCGCGAATTGTTCCATCGGCCGCGAATAGGGAATGGGAATATCAGGAAAGGCGAGCCGGCGCGGCTTAGCCTTGAGCACGGTCGGATCGCGCTCGACCACCGACGTGATGATTTCCGCAGTGACGCCGAAACTCGAATAGTCCTCGTCGACCACGATCAGCCGCCCGGTCTTGGCGACGGACTTGAAAACCGTGGCGCGGTCGAGCGGCACAAGCGTGCGCAGATCGACAACTTCGACGTCGATCCCGTCCTTGGCCAACTGCTCTGCGGCCTCCATTGAACGATGCACCATCATGCTCAAAGTGACGATGGTGGCGTCCTTGCCCGGACGCGCCACTTTGGCTTCGCCCAAGGGAATCGCATAGGCATCATCCGGCACCTCCGTCGCGGCCTTCTCGGGCGACGCCATCCAGGCCAATCCCTGCAGGCCCTTGTGGAACATGTAGAGTACCGGGCTGTCGTCGCGGATCGCGGAGATCATCAGCCCCTTGGCGTCATAGGCATTCGACGGCACCGCAACCTTGAGGCCCGGCATATGGGCGAAGGTTGCATGCAGCGTCTGCGAGTGCTGGCCGGCATCGCTGTAACCCCCGCCGGTCGCCGTCATGATCACGAGCGGCACTTTGCAGTTGCCGCCGGAAAAATAGATGTTTTTTGCCGCCAGGTTGTAGATGGCATCCATGCAGACGCCGAAGAAGTCGACGAACATCAGTTCGACGATCGGCCGCATGCCGGCCATCGCAGCGCCGACCCCGGCGCCGATGAAGGCCGTTTCCGAAATCGGGGTGTCGCGGATGCGCTGCTCGCCGAACTCCGCGAGCAGGCCCGTGGTCGCGCCGAAGATGCCGCCATAGGCGGCGATATCCTCGCCCATGACGAAGACCGAAGAATCGGTTCGCATTTCATTGGCGATACCCTCGGCAATGGCGTGCGACATGGTGAGAATGCGGTTGCTTTTGCTTGGCATGGCGTTTCTCCTTAATGTGACCGAACCGGACCGCTTCTGATCGATCACGGCGTGTGATGTATTGGTCGCGCAAATGCCGCGCGGCGTCAGGCAAAGACGTGTTCGAGTGCTTCGGCAGGCGCCGGATAAGGGCTCTGGCGCGCGAACGCGAAGGCTTCGTCCACCTCCTTGTGGGCTGCAGCGAGCGCCGCGTCGGCTTCGGCCGCGCTCACCCCGCCGTTGGCGATCATCTCCTTGCGCAGGCGTTCGATTGGATCCTTGGCCTTCAGTGCGGCGACCTCGCCGGCCGGCCGATAGACTTCAGGATCACCCTGGAAGTGCCCATAATAGCGATAGGTCTCGATCTCCATCAGGGTCGGACCGCCGCCCGCGCGGGCACGATCGATGGCTTCGCCCGCCGCGGCGAAGATCGCCAGCGTGTCGTTGTCGGCAATGTGTACGCCGGGAATTCCATACGCCGCAGCCCGCACGCTGTTATCGGCAACGGCCGTCGATTTTGATTTCGGGACCGAGATTGCCCAGGCGTTGTCCTCGACGACGAACAGCACCGGCAATTTCCACAGCGCGGCGAGATTGAGCGCCTCGTGGAATGCGCCCTGGTTGGCGGCGCCCTCGCCGACGTAGGAGACGGCAACCGCCTTGGTGCCCCGCATCTTCGCCGCCAGCGCGGCGCCGACGGCAGGCCCGGCGCCCTCGGCGACGATGCCGCTGCAAGCGAAGTTCACCTTCGGATCAAGCAAATGCATGTGGCCGCCGCGCCCGCCGGCCAATCCGGTCTTCTTGCCGAAAATCTCCGCCGTCATCTTCTTGAGGTCGACGCCTTTGGCGATCGCCTGATGATGCGGTCGATGGGTCGCAGTCACCGTGTCCTCGGGACGCAAATGCACGCAGACGCCGGCTGCGCACGGCTCCTGTCCGGCGCACAGGTGCATCTCGCCCGGCACCGGTCCGGCCCCAATGTCGAATTTCGGCGACTTCCCCTCCATGTAAACCGCGGCCATGGTGTCTTCGTAGTAACGTGCCTTGGCCATGGCGCTGTACATCCACAGCAACTGGTCTTTCGTCGGTTTCATGGCGATCCTCCCTTTCGATTGGCCGGCATACCCGTCGGGCGGGTCGGCCTTACGTCTGCAATCCTGCCCTGTGTCACGGCATGTAAACGCGCGGCCCTGCGTGCGCACTTTGATCTCAACGGGCATTCCCGAGATGAACTCCGGAACCGCGTAGACGATAGCAGACGACGGGGGGCTCCCGGAAGCCACTAGCAGGCTGTACAGTGTTCCCGGCGTCAGTCGCCGCAAACGACGTTTGATTCGCCGATTTTGCCATTTTGCTCGTCATTCAGACACAATCCTTGGTGCTCGGCCGTGTAGGGCGCTCTCCGCTTCAAGTTCGACGGGGGAGTCGTTCTCGCCCGGAATGAGCAGGGTTGCAATCTCGAACCAAACGTTCGTCTCATGCTTGAGGTACTCGAGCGTCTCGAGCTCGGGAGCGAGTTTGCCCGAGCAAAGATTTTTGTAAAAACCCTCGGAAAAACCTTTGAGGTCGATGTTCGCGGCATCCATGTGGCGAAAGAACTCGATCCGTGGCTCTGACGAGATCGCGTCTATGGGTACACTTGAAATACCTCAACCAGCACACAGCGATTGCCGCTCTTGCGCACGGCACCCGAAATTGTCCAGCCTACACGACAAAGTTTGATTGCCTTCTCGGGTAGCAGGATCGGCCCGTAATCCATACCGTCGTCATCGTCCTGCAACCAAATGCGGTCGGGCTCAACTTTGGTGATTGAAAATCGCCCTTCTATGTCTGAGTCATGTGGCTCATGGCGACCGACCGTCAGGTCGTAAAGAAGCGCCGAGAGCTTTTCCGCGGCTGGTAGATTGCGCGTCGCATCGGCTCCTTGCTCGATTGCCAAAGCCGTGTCATCGGTCCTGACATAGTTGTGCTCCGCGAGCCACCTCGCCAGCTTCTTCATGACTGTGCCGGATGCCCGCAATGTATCGGCGCCAGCCATGACCTTGCTGACCATGAAGTAGTTCAGAAACTCACCGACATTCTCGAGGATATGCTCGGGGCCGAAAATATCGCAGAACTCGCGATGCTGCTCCCTCTCGGCGTTGAAAAGCTTGTCGAAGCGCGCTCGCTCGAACCGGCTGAGCGAGTTCGCCGCATAGCCGTTGAGGCTTTGTGTGAACAACGCGATTACCTCCGTATATCGGGCATAGGTTTTCGGCGCCAGGCGGCCCCTCTCCGCACGGAGATATTCCGCAAGTACTTCCGAGATCGTCAGTTTGTCGCCCCTGGCCGCTTGCCCAGGCTGGAGTTCCGACTTAACCCGCATGGCACCCTCTTATCGGTCATCTCATGCCAAGGAATGATTTCTAACATGGAAGATAGCGCGACGAAACGAGATGGCTCCAACTCAAGTCGCGCGGCTGGTTGCTGCGCGTTGGAACAAGCGAGATTATTACGAGCTGAGACAAGGTCGTTTGAGTGAGGCGGTCGTGGCGCAACGAAAGTGGCAATTCAGAACGATGTTTCGAGCCAGGGCCTACGGCTGGCGCGGTTCGCGCTTGGCCATCAGCCGCCTCAAGGAAGCCGCCTCCGAAATCAAAGCGGCGGCAAAATCCGACCCGGTCGCGGTAGGTGGCGGCGCGGTGTCGCTGATGGAGTGAAAACTACATCAAGGATCGACTCAACGAAGTATCGATAAACAAGCCCTACCAAGGCATAAATCGGCTCCGCGATGGGCGTTACATTTCCGTCGTTCACCGGCCGATGGCTAATGGCGGGTGGGTGGCCACGCACGAAGACGTGACAGAGGCAAAACTCCGCGAGGAGTCATTTCGTCTGCTGTTCGACAGCAACCCGGTGCCGATGTGGGTTCACGATCATGAGAGGCTGCGTTTCCTTGCAGTCAACGAGGCCGCTGTCGCGCATTACGGATATAGCCGCGAGCAATTTCTAGCGGTGACAGTGCGCGATATCCGTCCACTGGAGGAGCGTGAGCGGTTTATCCAAGCCTTGTTTACATACGGAGGGTTCTATGATGCAGAATAGACTTGGCAACACCAGAAGTCAGATGGGACTAAAATTGACGTTGCCATCTATGCACGAATTTTGAGTTGCGAGGGGCGAACCCATTCGCCCAACGGAATGATGAGACCGCTCTCTCCCGCGTTAACCCGCTCGCGCCGAATCCTCGCGCGCGCGCGCGAGGGCGCAGCGCTGATGATGGCGCTGGCGGCGCGGCGCGAGCTAGGCGGAGGTGTGCGACAGCACCCCGGTTCAACAACTACGTTGAGGGCCCGCGTTAACCCGCTCGCGCCGAATCCTCGCGTGCGCGCGCGCGAGGGGCGCGGCGCTGGCGGCGCGAGCTATGGGGTGGTGTGCGACAGCACCCCGGTTCAAACAACTGCGTTGAGGGCCGCGTTAGGCTTTCTCTCGCCGATTCCTCGCGCGTGCGAGGGCCGCGCCGCCCCAGCGCCGTCGGTCAGCAGAGCCACCCACAAACAGAACCACCCGCTGGCGCCGCCTGGGCGGCGGTTGGCTGCCGTCCCCAGTTCGTTTTAGTTCTCCATCGGGCCTTGCCGGACCTGCAGCGCATGAAACTTTGCTACTCTGCGGCTGCGTCGTCGGCACCGAGGTCGGTATTCTCTTGGTGCGAGTAAGCCCGAGTTTTAGTTGGACCCGGGGTTCCTTGAGCACCTCAGACTGTGGCCACGGGCTGTTATCAGCTCCGGAGCACGCTTCTTAGAGTTCTTATTTACGGGGATCCCACGCCGACGACGCAACCCAGGAGGAGGAAATGGAACTGTTGCATCGACGATGTTGCGGTCTCGACGTTCACAAGGAGACG
>Ga0208455_1000675_pt1 | contig 13199 bp, 7 predicted proteins | sample June2015DPH_4_50_FD_184690 | JGI IMG/M metagenome (GOLD analysis project Ga0208455, IMG submission 184690) | Peatland microbial communities from SPRUCE experiment site at the Marcell Experimental Forest, Minnesota, USA - June2015DPH_4_40... | ecosystem: Environmental > Terrestrial > Soil >... | reverse complement strand
AAAACATCGAGCGCCACCTCCAGGAAGGCGAGACCAATCCGGTCAAAGCCGCGTCCGACGCCATGAGGGAAGTCACCGGCGCGGTCATCGCCACTTCGCTGGTGCTGGTGGCTGTCTTCGTGCCGGTCGCGTTTTTCCCCGGCACGACCGGCATTCTGTTCCGCCAATTCGCGCTGACCATCGCCTTCTCGATTTCGATCTCCGCCTTCAACGCGCTGACTCTTACGCCCTCGCTCTCCGCGCTCCTGCTCGGCCGCGAGCACGGCGAAAAGAGTTGGTTATTCAAGCGCGTCGACCGCTTCCTGGCCGCGCTTACCAAGGGCTATGTTCGCGCCCTCCGCGCTTTTCTGCGTTTCGAAGCCGTTGCCTTGGTCCTGTTTGTCGCCGGTCTCGGCCTCGCTTACTTCGTCTTCCGGCACGTGCCTCAAGCCTTTGTCCCCACCGAAGATCAGGGATATCTCTTCGTCGTTATCCAGGCTCCCACCGGAGCTTCGCTGGAATATACGCGCAACATCACCGAGCAAGTGGGCGCCGTCGCCAGAAGTTTCCCTGAAATCGACCGCACCTTCTCGGTTGCCGGCTTCAGCTTCGGAGGCAGCGCGCCCAACGTCGGCATGGTCTTCCTGAACCTCCGGCCGTACGCGCAGCGTAAGGGCCCCGAGCACACCGCCTCCGCAGTCGTCAATCGGCTTCGCGGCCCGTTCTTCGGAATTTCCGGCGCCATCGTCGTCCCCTTCGAAGCGCCCGCCGTGCAAGGGCTCGGAACGTTTGGCGGATTCCAGTACGAACTCCTCGATCAAGGCGCTCACACGCTTCAGGATCTGGACAAAACCACCCACGATCTCACTCGCGCCGGCGCCGAGCGCAAGGAAAAAGACATCACCGGACTTTTCACCACTTACACCGCCAGCGATCCGCAGTATGTCATCACCATCGATCGCGAAAAGGCCAAGAGCCTGCACATTCCGCTCAGCCAGATCACCGACACGCTCAGCGTTTACGTGGGTTCAGCCTACATCAACGATTTCGATTTCAATAACCGCTCTTACCGTGTCTATGTACAGGCCGACAAGCAATTCCGCTCGCATCCGCAGGACATCGGGCAGTACTACGTCCGCTCCGATTCCGGCGCCATGGTGCCGCTGGAGAATTTAGTTAGCATCAGCCAGACCGCTGCGCCCCAGGTCATCAGCCACTACAATCTTTTCCGCTCGGCGGAAATCACCGGCTCCGCTGCGCCCGGCTTCAGCTCCGGACAGGCCATTGACGCCATGCAGCAGCTCTCCGCGAAAGTCCTGCCGCAGGGCTACACCTACGAATGGTCGGGAATTTCGCTCGAAGAGCTGGCATCGGGATCGACTACGCTCATCCTCTTCGGCTTGGGAACGCTGGTCGTCTATTTGACGCTTTCGGCGCAGTATGAGAGCTTCGTGCTGCCCTTCATTATTCTGCTCGCCGTGCCCATGGCGTTGCTCGGCGCGCTTTCCGCGCAATGGATCCGCAGCCAGCAGAATGATGTTTACTGCCAGGTGGGGCTTGTCATGCTCGTCGGCCTGGCTTCGAAAAACGCCATCCTGATCGTGGAATTCGCCGAGCAGTTGCGCGCCCGCGGCATGACCGTTCTCGAAGCTGCCGTCCAAGCCGCCCGCATCCGGCTGCGCCCGATTCTCATGACGTCATTTGCCTTTATCCTCGGCGTTGTCCCCTTGGTGACTGCCCACGGCGCCGGAGAGAACGGGCGCCACTCCGTAGGCACCACCGTATTCGGCGGCATGATCATGAGCACGATCCTCAATTTGTTCTTTATCCCCGTGCTTTACCTCTTGATCGAAGGCTTCCGAGAGCGCCGTCGCAAACCCAAAGCCGCCTAAGCAAGTGTCAGCTCAGGGTGCCCCACGTCTCGCGGTTTTCGAGACGCGGGCCGCCAGAAAAAGCATCCGCTCGGCTCTTTCCAGCGTCTTAATAGTGTCAGAAATCTCACTATGTTGTAAGAAGTCTTGCGTGAGGTTAAACAAATGAAGAAATCACTGCTCGCAGTCCTCGCTCTCCCACTGATTTTCTCGATGGCGGCCCTCGCCAGTCCCGCCATCCAGGACAACCAACCAACTGGCGCGCTCAGTCAGAGGAGCATCGATCGCATCATCAAGGAAGTCCGTCATGAACTCGTGATGCTTCCTTACTACGGCGTCTTCGACAACCTCTCCTACAAGGTCGACGCCGACGGCACCGTGACCCTGCTCGGCCAGGTCTCGCGTCCCACGCTCAAGTCCGACGCCGAAAACGTGGTCAAGCGCATTGAAGGTGTCGAGAAGGTCGTCAACAACATCGAGGTCTTGCCCACTTCCTTCAGCGACGACCGCATCCGCCGCGCGGCCTATCGTGCCATCTACGGCAACAGCGCTCTAAGCGAGTACCAGCTGCGCGCCGTTCCGCCTATTCACATCATCGTCAAGAACGGAAACATCACGCTCGAAGGCGTAGTGGCCCGCCAGATGGACAAGCAAATCGCCGGCATGCAGGCGAACAGCGTCCACGGCGCATTCTCAGTGACCAACAACCTTGTAGTCGAAGAACCAGAAAAGAAAGACGACAAGAAAAAATAATTCCGTGAGTGGCGCCTTTCACGATTTGCCATCCTGAGCGAACCGGGGCCCTAGCGCGCCCGCTTTTGGCGCGATGGGGTGGGGGAGCGAAGGACCTATGGATTTGAATCCGCTCGGCACGAGATCCTTCGCTTCGCTCAGGATGACATCCCAAACTTATGTCGCGAATTTGCGGGACACGATACTGGCTTTGCTTCTTTAACTTCTCGCCTCGCCCGGCACTCGCACCCGAATCGTCTGCGGGACGGCGCGCAGTTTCCCGAGCAACTGTTCATCGCAAGCCCGATTGATGTCGTAAATCGCATAGCCAAGCGGCCCGCGAGTATCCAGCACTTGCCGGTCAATATTGATCCCGCGATCCGCCAGAATATCGTTAATCGCCCGCAAGATTCCCGGCACATTGTGGTGGATGTGCATCAGCCTGTGCGATCCCGGCTCATAATCCAGATGACAATGCGGCAGGTTCACGCTCAGCAGCGAATCCCCGCTCTTGAAATAATCGATCATCCGCGCCGAAACAAACTGGCCGATATTCTGCTGCGCTTCCTCCGTGCTGCCGCCGACATGGGGAGTCAAAATCACATTGGCCAGCCCTCTTAGCGGGCTTGAAAACGCGCCGCCACTCTCCGGTTCCTGCGGAAACACATCCACCGCCGCCCCACCGAGCTTTCCGTTCTTCAAATGCCGGGCCAGCGCCTCATGATCCACCACAAACCCGCGGCTCAAATTAATCAGGCACGCTCCATCTTTCATTCCGCGGAGCTCGTCTTCCCCAAACAAATTCTGGTTCTGCGCCTTCCCATCCACATGCAAAGTGATCACGTCGGAAGTTTCCAGCAATTCGCGAAAGCTCACCGGGCGGGCATTCCCGCGCGCCAGCACATGCGCCACATCGTGAAATACCACCCGCATGCCCATCGCCTCGGCCAGATCCGATACCTGCGACCCAATCTTGCCGTAGCCCACAATCCCCAGCGTCAGCCCGCGTACTTCGTGCGATCCCGCCGACGATTTATTCCACACCCCGCCGTGCAATTGCGTGCTCGCCTCAAACGTCCGCCGCAGCAGCAGGATGATCTCTCCCATCGCCAACTCGGCCACCGAACGGCTGTTCGAATGCGGATCGTTAAACACCCCAATCCCCCGATCGCTCGAAGCCGCGCGATCGATCTTGTCCACGCCAATGCAGAACGCACCCACCGACACCAGTTCCGGAGCCGCATCCAAGACCGCCGCTGTGATGTGGCTCTTCGAACGGACGCCTAAAATCGAGGTTCCGCGCACCTTCTCGATCAGCTCGCGCTCGTCAAGCGCTCCCTTCAGCGACTCGACGGTGAACCCCGCCTCTTCAAACTGCGAAGCCGCCACCCCACTGATGTTCTCCAGCAATAGAACCTTCAAAGACCCTCCCGGACTCGTGAAGAGTTAGCTTGAATTATAAAGACAATCAGTGCGGCGCGGACATTTCTGCTCGATGGCCCTGATTCCGAAGAATTCCCCTGTGTCCTCGGAGCCTGCCCTGAGCGAAGCCGAAGGGTCCCCTGCGGTTCAGGTTTTCGCCGGCTGCAACCCGCACTCTCTCCAGTGCGTTCCCCCGTGTCCCGCCAAAGTGATCGCACTTGGGCATTGAATCTTTCCGCTTTGCCCGGTCATCCAAAAGACTCTGGAGGAAATGAAAAAATGCCGCATGAACTGCCCCCGCTGCCGTACGATTACACGGCGCTTGAACCCACCATCGACGAAAAGACGATGCACCTGCATCACGACATGCACCACGCCGCTTACGTCAAGAACCTGAACGCGGCACTCGACAAGCATCCTGAGCTCCACAAGAAAAGTGCGGAAGATCTCATCCGCGACCTGAGCGCTGTCCCCGAAGACATCCGCGGCGCCGTCCGCAACAATGGCGGCGGCCACGTCAACCACACCATGTTCTGGAACATCATGAAGCCCCACGGCGGAGGCGATCCCACCGGCCCCATCGCCGACGTGATCAAGAAAACTTTTGGCGACTTCAAAACCTTCCAGGAAAAATTCAACGCCGCCGGTGTAGGCCAGTTCGGCAGCGGATGGGTGTGGCTGGCCGGAGACTCAAAAGGCGAAGTGAAAATCCTCTCCACGCCCAACCAGGACAGCCCGCTCTCCCAAGGCCTCCATCCCATCTTCGGTAACGACGTCTGGGAGCACGCCTACTATCTCAAGTACAACAATCGCCGCCCCGAATACTTGCAAGCCTGGTGGAACGTAGTCAACTGGGAAGAAATCAACAAGCGCTACCAATCTTCACTGAAGAAGTAAGAAGTGATCGTGTGGCGCGGACACTCCTGTCCGCGCCGCTTGCCTCACAGCGTAAGATAAATTGCAGATCGCTCGCAGTCTCGCTGTTTGGAGGTCGCCATGCGCAAGCCCGCGCTAGCTCTTACCCTGTTCCTCCTTGTTTCATTCCTTTCCTCGGCGCAAGAAACCAAGCCAGCTCCCAGGACGACCTACAGCCCCGTTCCCGTGAATGCCGCCCGAGAGCCCAACCCGGTGAAGTCCACTCCCGAGTCCATCGCTGAAGGCAAGAAGATCTACGGTTACGATTGCGCTCAGTGTCATGGCGACACCGGCCAGAGCAAAACCGATGTTGCCAAGAAGTTGGAGATCCCCGACCTCACCAATCCCGCGCTTCTCAAAAACCGCACCGACGGCGAACTCTTCTATATCCTCAAGAATGGCCACGGCGGCATGCCTTCCGAAGGCGATCGCGTCAAGCCCGAGCAACTCTGGGATCTGGTCAACTACGTCCGATCATTGGCCAGGAAGCAACCCACCGCCGCGCACTAAATACACCGCCAGATCCTTCGCCGACACCCGCCATCCCTGTCTTGACACCCGCTCCCGCCCCGGTTTCACGACCGGGGCTTTTTTCCCTTCGCGTGACGCTGCGTGTCCTTGCTGGATTCTTGGTCGCGTTCCCTCCGTGGTGAAAACAGTCCTTCGCTTCTGCAATCGTTCCGAACCCACTGGCAACTGGGTACCGCCAACTGTTCTTAACCTGTGCACCCCTTGTGCAAATTCCGGTCGCCGGGCGCGGCAGCGTCCCACGCAATTTTCTGCGCACCGCTCAAACCCCGCCGCTCGTATGCCAACCGCAGTTACCCTCGACGCATGCTTGATGCGCATTCATTCCATCCAATCCGCGCCCGAAAATTCCACCGTTGCACAATTCTTATGGTATTGACCCGCTCTCTTTGTGCGCGTACAGTCACTCCACTTTGAAAACAAGTATCCGCCGAGCGGCGACCGTGCTCGGCCAAAGCGTCAAAGCTAGAAACGAACATCAGCCCTGCCGAAGGGTGAAAGAAAGCACTTATGAATCTGGAAAGTCAATGGACCGTTTACCGCACCCGTTTCCTGGTGCGTGCTCGTCAACTCACCGAACCACTCGTCTTTACCGACGCTCTCGGCCGCGAACAATCCGGCCAGCCCGGCGACTATCTTGTCGAGTCCTCGGATGGCATAAGACGGATCACCACCCAAACGCTCTTCGAAGACATCTACGTGCCTCTCGCACCCACGCCTTTTCGTTCAACGGCCCGAAGAGTTCAAACCGGAGTTTCAAGCGACGGAGCGCGAGTCGTCCTCGCCCGGCCCCTGGCTCGCGCCTCACCGGAACATCGCACCCGTGCCACCGCCTGAACAGATCGAAGAATAGTACCCAGTGGCCAGGGTGCCCCACGTCTCGCGGTTTTCGAGACGTGGGCCGCGGGGCAACCAGCCAATTTCCAACTCAGTGCCCTTAACACTTTCGGGCTACAAGATATGGGGTTTACCCCTTGACAGGCACTATATACGGGAGTACGTTAATCATCCCAAGCACTTTTTGCAGATCCCCTCTACAAGGGGGCTACGAGCGTAGACAAAAGGGGCGAGACTCAAAGTTGAGGTGACTTCGCGCCTTCCCCTTCACGGGAAACCATCCCTCCGGAGTGGATGGAAATCAGCGGTGACTTCCCCCGGTCTGGTCCTGCTAGGCATCCTCTCCGGGGGGATTCATAAATGGTTCTGGGTAGGTTTTTGCGAAGCGTCGGTTTCAACTCTGAAACCATGAAACTTTGAAACCTGTTACTTATGCTTTTTGCCATCATCTAATTAGGAGAAGGAAATGCCCGAAGTGCGCGATCAAATCAAAACTCAAGCCGCTGCCAGCAATAATAAGAAGAAGGTCCCCGGCCTCACCTTCCGCCGTTTTTTCACCAAGTCCGGCGTCTCCCCATACTCCGAAGTCGAGTGGGAACTCCGCGACGCTCAGATCACCGATTCCCAAGGAGGCATGATCTTCGAGCAGAAAAATGTCGAGGTCCCCAAAGATTGGTCCATGACCGCGACCAACATTGTCGCCTCGAAATATCTCCACGGACAGATCGGCACCGATGAGCGCGAAACCGGCGTGCGTCAACTGGTCGCCCGCGTCGCCGAAACCATTCGCGACTGGGGCATGAATGACGGATACTTCCGCTCCTCCGAAGACGCCGCCACCTTCCACGACGAGCTCGTGCACCTGCTCATCCGCCAGTACGCGGCCTTCAACTCGCCCGTCTGGTTCAACGTCGGCTGCGAGCGCGTCGAACCGAAATCCGACGCCACAAACTGGCATTGGAACTTCACCACGCAGCAAGTGGAATTCGGCGTCACCGGATACTCGCGCCCGCAGTGCTCGGCCTGCTTCATCAACTCCGTGCACGACTCGCTCGATTCCATTCTCACCCTGGCTAAGACCGAAGGCATGCTCTTCAAGTGGGGATCCGGCACGGGCACCAATCTCTCTCCGCTCCGTTCCTCCACCGAAGTTCTAAGTGGCGGCGGCACCGCCAGCGGCCCACTCAGCTTCATGAAAGGTTTCGACGCCTTCGCCGGCGTCATCAAGTCCGGAGGCAAGACTCGCCGCGCCGCCAAGATGGTCATCCTCAACATCGACCATCCCGACATCGTCGAATTCATCGACTGCAAATCCAAAGAAGAAGCCAAAGCCCACGCGCTCGTATTGCAGGGTTACGACGGATCGCATCCCGACTCCGACGCCTACAGCTCCATCTTCTTCCAGAACGCCAACAACTCCGTCCGAGTAACTGACGATTTCATGGTAGCCGTAATGCGCGATACCGATTTTTCCACCCGCGCCATCGTTGACGGCCGCATCGTCAACACCTACAAAGCCAAAGACCTGCTCCAGAAAATTTCCGAAGCCACATGGCAATGCGGAGATCCCGGCATGCAGTACGACACCACCGTTAACCGCTGGCATACTTCGAAAAACACGGCGCGCATCAACGCGAGCAATCCCTGCAGCGAGTACATGTTCCTCGATGACTCTGCCTGCAACCTAGCCAGCCTGAACCTGCTCAAGTTCGCGCCCAACGGCACTTTTGACCTGGAAGCCTATCGTCATGCCGTGGACGTGGTAATCACCGCCCAGGAAATCTTAGTGGACAACGCCGGATATCCAACCGAACTTATCGCCAAGAACTCGCACGACTATCGCCCGCTCGGTCTGGGTTATGCGAACTTAGGCGCCCTCTTAATGGCCGCCGGACTTCCTTACGACTCCGATGCGGGACGCGACTACGCCGCCTGCGTGACCGCCATCATGTGCGGCGAAGCGTATCTCCAGTCCTCGCGCATAGCCGAACTCTGCGAGCCGCTCGGTCCCATCACCGGCACGGTCCAAACTCGCCTCGGAGTAACCACCGCAGAAAACATGCCCGGAGCCGCCTGCCCCGGCTGGTACATCAATCGCGAGCCGTTCTTAGACGTCATAAGAATGCACCGCGCCAGCGTCAATAACATTGGCACTAACAACGGCCACGGAGGGACGGCCGCCCCCGGCCGTCCAGCGGAGCGCAGCTCGGCTGCCGCCCAACTGCCCGAGCTGATCGAAGCCTCGAAGCATTGCTGGGACGAAGCTCTTTCCCACGGCGAAAAGCATGGCTACCGCAACTCCCAAGTAACAGTTCTAGCTCCAACCGGCACGATCGGCTTCATGATGGACTGCGATACGACTGGCATCGAACCGGACTTGGCGCTCATCAAGTACAAGAAACTTGTCGGCGGCGGCATGATCAAGATTGTGAACAACACCGTCCCCAGCGCGCTCTTCAAGCTCGGCTACACCCATGAGCAGACTGACGCGATTGTTTCTTACGTCGATGCTACCGGGACGATCGAAGGCGCGCCGCATGTTAAAGATGAGCATCTCGCGGTGTTTGATTGCTCGTTCAAGCCGGCTAAGGGCACGCGTTCCATTCACTACATGGGACATCTTAAGATGATGGCCGCTGCCCAGCCTTTCATTTCGGGAGCTATCTCTAAGACTGTTAACTTGCCGAACGCCGCTTCGGTTGACGATATTTCGGAGGCTTACATTCAGGCCTGGAAATTGGGGCTGAAGGCTGTCGCTATTTATCGCGATGGATGCAAGCAGTCGCAGCCGCTTTCTGCGGCGGGAACGAAAACCGCGAACTCTACCAAGGACGACGCGGCTCGGAACGCAGCGGCCACGGCGGCTGCCGAAGAAGACAACCTCGACGCTCCGCCGCGCGCCGTCCGCCACAAGCTCAAAGAAGAGCGCATGTCGGTTACGCACAAGTTCAACATCGGAGGCCACGAAGGCTACATCATCGTCGGCCTGTATCCCGACGGCGAACCCGGCGAGATCTTCATCAAGATGGCGAAAGAAGGCTCGACCGTGTCGGGGCTCATGGACAGCTTTGCGCTGGCCGTCTCGATCGCGCTGCAGCACGGAGTGCCGCTGAAGCTCTTCTGCGAAAAATTCGCGCACACTCGCTTTGAGCCCAGCGGCTGGTCGAGCCATCCTGAGATCGGCTATGCCAAGTCGATCATGGACTACATCTTCCGCTGGCTGCACCTGCGCTTCCTGAGTGGACAGCAGCAGATGCTGTTCGACAACCTGCGCCCGCGCGCGCTGGGCACGCCCGCTCCGGAAGGTGTCGGCGATCTGAACGGCTCCATTGGTTCCGGCCCAGTGAGTTCGCTGACACCTGAGACCCGTCCCGGCTCTGTTCATGCGGCCGACGCGCTCGCCGGCATGATCGACATGGGCGACGCTCCCAGTTGCTCGTTCTGCGGATCGATCATGGTCCGCAACGGCAGTTGCTACAAGTGCATGAGCTGCGGCAGCACGAGCGGATGTAGCTGAACGTGTGGCGCGGGCGCCCTCGCCCGCGAGCCTTTGCTCAGGGTGAGGGGCGGGCGTCTCGCCCGTCCAAGCGGAGCGAAGCTCCGCAGAGAACTTTTCGGCACGGAAGGTCGTATCAGTCGGCCATGAACGGGGAGCGGCGACGATATTGCAAGGTATTAGTGCAGACTTGGAGCACAGAAAAAAGCCATGAGCACTTTAATTGAGAGTCTGCACGAACCGACCGGCTGCGATTGGGCTGACAATGAACCCGGCGCGATCAAAGAGCTGCAAGAATTGAACGAGTCTTACCGGCGCAGCCGCTGGCCCGCGGAGTACTCGAACACAACCCACACATTGCGTTGTGGCGACGCTCGCGACCTGTCGTTTATTCCAAATGAAAGCATTCACCTTGTAGTTACCTCTCCACCGTACTGGACGCTAAAAGAATATCCGCCACACGAACACCAACTTGGAGCCATCGAAGACTACGAGAGCTTCCTAGCTGAGCTCGACAAGGCTTGGAAGGAATGTGCCAGGGTCCTAGCGCCTGGTGGGCGGATCTGCTGCGTCGTCGGTGACGTTTGCATTTCCCGAAAGAAGGCAGGACGGCACTACGTAATGCCGCTGCATGCCGACTTAATGGTCCGAGTTCGAAACTTCGGCCTGGACTCGCTGACGCCTATCCTCTGGTTCAAGATCGCAAACGGTGTGACGGAAGTCGAAGGGAACGGTGCCGGGTTCTACGGCAAACCTTACCAGCCAGGGGCTATCGTTAAGAATGATTTTGAGTATCTGCTCTTCTTCCGCAAAGGCAGCTCATACAGATCGCCGTCCCTGATTCAGAAGGCCCTCTCGATGCTCTCAAAGGATGAAATGAAGTCGTGGCTTCGTACCGCATGGACGGACATTAAGGGGCACTCGACTAAGAAAGGACACCCTGCCCCCTATCCGGTTGAGCTCGCAGAGCGCCTCATTCGCTTGTTCTCGTTTGCTGGGGACACAGTTCTAGATCCGTTCGTTGGCACCGGCACGACCTGCGTAGCCGCCATGAACACGGGCCGCAGCAGCATCGGGGTCGAAATTGACAGTGAATTCGTCCGGTTAGCGCGAGAAAGACTACGGAAAGCGGCACTTTCCAGAAGAGAACCCCATTTGTTTGATGTGAAAGTGAATGTACAATCGCGATAGATGATCGCCGAGAAATACGGTCTCCTAAAAGCGTTCCGTAGTCTCTTTGAGGGCGCCCAATACCTTCACAGAGATTCCAGCTTAGGGGACTGGGTCGCGAGTTATTTGTACGAGGACCTATACAAGCTTCGCAAGTCCAGCAGGTTGTACAAACGCATCGCCGCTGGCGTCAGAGTACTCAACACACAAAACCGGACTGTAGGCATCGCCCGCAGACGGGGAGACGGCACTTTCGGAGAGTTGGTTCCGGCCGGGACTGCGATTCGAGAGGAAGGACTGGCCGTGGCTCGGGGGCCCGTAGCCACGATCGAGATTGGAGTCGAGACAAAGATCCTCGCCAAGGCGATGATCAAGCAGATCGACAGGGTCGTCGGCGACCTGGTGAGGCAAACTGAGGAGTTCAAGAGACGAGGCGGTAACCCCATCTGCATCGGGATTGTGGGCGTTAATTTCTCGGAAGTCTACACGTCATACGAAGGGGAACGGGCGTTTTTGACCGACGGCCGAAGATACAAGCATCCGATTCAAGAAGCTCGTGAGGCCATTTCTCGTCTCGAACAGCGTGCACGGCCCAGCTTCGACGAGTCCCTGATCCTGAAATTTGTTGCAACCAATACGCCTCCGCATCCATTCTCGTGGGTTGACGAGCAGAAGGTAGTACTCGAGTATTCTGCATTACTGACGCGCGTCTCTAGGGAATACGACCGCCGTTTTGCATAGCCGGACATCCAATCCTCTCGAGCCTTTCGAAAGGCGGGATTGCACGTGCCTGTTCCGGCTGGGATCTTTGCGAACTCTTAGCTGGCGGGTGGATTGGCACGCGGGCGGGGGTGCCGCGCCACACGTCGCAAACCCGTGGAAGTTTCGGCACAGCTCGAATGACGCGACAGTGGAATCCCGCTCATCGCAAAGTGCGCGATGAGTGGGGCGTCAAATTCTGCAATCCGACTTCTGACCTCTGCCATCACTCCCATCCGTGTCCCGCATCACAGACTTCCATTTCGCCCCTTGCGATAATATTTTCCTGATTGGGGCAGTGAAGAGGTATGTCCGTCGCCAAGGCGGCTCCCGAAACTGCCCCAAAACCATTTTCAGCGCTCTTTGATAAGCTAAGTCCTTATTCCGGAATACTTTCCATATAAGTCCTTTTCGCTCTAGACTTTGGAAGATTTCAACAGCCTAACCCTATGATTCCAAAAGACCCCGGGGGGAGGGGGGTACCCACCCTACTAACTGGTTATTACATTCAGAGTTAATAGACAGGAATCACAGAGATAAAACGGCTTGCGGTATAGTGACTGCGGAAATGAGCGCCCTTCAACGATCCCTTCTCGTGCTGACCCTGTTGCTCGCGGCGAGTCTCGCGCACGCTGGTTCCTACCAATACTTTCGCATCGGAAGCAAGAACGACGTCCAGACCAAGCCCGTTGCCGGCATTGCCATGATGGGGGGCGGCGGCGATCTTGACGAAGCGTTTCGCTGGCTTTGCCAGAAGGGCAACGGGGGTGACTTCCTGATCCTGCGCGCGACCGGGAGCGACGATTACAACTCCTACGTCAACGGATTGTGCAAGCTGAACTCGGTGGCAACGCTCATTATTCCCGATCGCCAGGCCGCACAGGATCCAGCGGTGGCGGAGATTATTCGCCAGGCGGAAGTGGTATTCATTGCTGGCGGCGATCAGGCCAACTACATCCGCGGCTGGAAAGGTACTCCGGTGCAGGAAGCGATCAATGCGAATGTCGCCACCGGCAAGCCAATCGGCGGAACCAGCGCCGGCCTCGCCGTGCTGGGTGAATTTGTTTACGGCGATCTTGAAGACAAGCCCGACGACAACGCCCTCGCTTCCACCGATGTTCTGCCCAATCCTTACTTCGAGCGGGTAACGCTGATTCGAGGATTTCTAAAGATTCCACACCTGGAGAACCTGCTGACCGATTCGCACTTCGCGAAGCGTGACCGCATGGGCCGCACTCTGGGTTTTCTCGCCCGCATCATGCAAGATGGATGGTCCAAAACTCCACGTGAAGCTGCGATTGACGAGAAATCGGCGGTGTTGGTCGAGCCGGATGGAAAAGGAACCGTAGTGGGAAACGGGCAAGGCGCATACTTTCTCCGGCCCACGCGTCGGCCCGATGTTTGCAAGAATGGGCAGCCTCTCACATTCCGGAAAATCAGCGTCTATCGAGTTCCCGCGGGCGGACACTTCGATCTCGCGTCGTGGACCG
>Ga0208455_1000674_pt1 | contig 13216 bp, 11 predicted proteins | sample June2015DPH_4_50_FD_184690 | JGI IMG/M metagenome (GOLD analysis project Ga0208455, IMG submission 184690) | Peatland microbial communities from SPRUCE experiment site at the Marcell Experimental Forest, Minnesota, USA - June2015DPH_4_40... | ecosystem: Environmental > Terrestrial > Soil >... | reverse complement strand
AACTCGATCGCAACCATGCGTCGACGATTGATCGGCGCTCTCGTAAGAAGCCTGCCGCGATGTCCTTGCTGCAATGCTCCAATCTCAGGACCATTGCGGCGCAGAAATTCATGACGCAGTAAAACTAAGTAGGTTCCCGGAATTGCCGTGCTCTTATTGCGCTGTCAGTTTGCGGCATGAGACCCGACGTGGCGCAACCGCGACCCCCCGACTGCACCTGTGACGGCGAGGGGTTGACCCTTGTCAGCCGAGTGCCGCGCGTTGGCGGCATGCCTGAGCTATACACCTACCGCTGCGAGGCGTGCGGACACGTCGAGACGCTTGAAGCACAGCCGAACGAGCGGCAGCCTAAGCAGTAAGAGTAGCACGGCCTTTTGCCCTGGACGCGCTGTTGCGCCTGGATGATGATACGCGCCGGGCGGAATTAGGGCACCACCATGGACCTCGGGGGTTGGCTGCGAAGCCTTGGCCTCGATCAATATGAGGCCACCTTCCGCGCGAACGAAATTGACACTGATGTTCTGCCTGAGCTGACCGAGACCGACCTTGAGAAACTTGGCCTGCCGTTGGGGCACCGCAAGCGTCTCCTCAAGGCGATTGCCGGTCTGGGTGCTGCCGAGAAATTGCCGCCGACTTTAGGCTCCGCACCTGCGCGTCCCGATACCGACGCCGCCGAGCGCCGCCAAGTCACGGTGATGTTCTCGGACCTCGTTGGTTCGACGGCGCTCTCCGCCCGCATGGACCCGGAGGACTTGCGTGAGGTTATTTCCGCCTATCAGCAGTGTGTCGCCGAGACCGTGCGCCGCTTCGGCGGGTTTGTGGCCAAATACATGGGCGACGGGGTCCTCGTGTATTTCGGCTATCCGCAGGCTCATGAGGACGACGCCGAGCGAGCGGTTCGGGCGGGCCTGGAGCTGATCGCGGCGGTCACCGGGCTCAAGACGCGCGCTGCGCTGCAAACCCGTGTCGGCATAGCCACCGGGCTTGTTGTCGTCGGTGATCTGGTTGGATCGGGTGACGCGCAGGAGCGCGGCATCATCGGCGAGACGCCGAACTTGGCGGCGCGCCTGCAAGGGATCGCCGAGCCCAATACAGTCGTCATTGCCGAGGGCACGCGAAAACTTCTCGGCAATCTCTTCGAGCTGGAGGACCTCGGGGCAAAGGACCTCAAGGGTATCGCCGGGCCGGTGCGGTCGCTGGCACGTTCGGCGCTGGTTGAAGCTGCGGAACAGCTTACCCGTGCGCTTGACCAGATTGCGAGCTTGCCTGCTACTCCCGCGCTGCGCCGCGAACAAATCAAGCTCCAGGTCGCACTCATTAACCCACTCATGCACGTCAAAGGGTATGCCGCGGCGGAAACCAAGGCGGCTGTGGAACGGGCGCGTCTGTTGATCGAACAAGCTGAAGCGCTCGGGGAGCCTCCCGAAGACCCGCTGATGTTATTCTTGGTCCTCTTCGGCTTCTGGGTCGCGAACTACGTTGCGTTCAACGGCGACGTAATGCGCGAGCTTGCGGCGCAGTTCCTGGCGCTCGCCGAGAAGCAAGGGGCGACAGTCCCGCTCATAATCGGGCATCGCCTCATGGGGGTTTCCTTGCTGGAAACGGGAGACATCGTGCAAGGGCGAGCGCACTTCGATCAGGGGATCGCGCTTTACGATCCTGCCAAGCATCGTCAGCTGGCGACGCGATTTGGCCAAGACGCCGGGGTGTCAGCCTTGTGCTTTCGGTCGTTGGCGCTGGGGATGCTTGGCTATCCCGAGGCAGCGCTGGCAGACGCAGACCACGCGCTCAAGGTTGCGCGCGAGATCAGCCAAGCTCCCACGCTGATGTTTGCGTTGTCTTTCACAACGCTTACCCGCTTCGTTTGCGGAAATTACGCGGCAGCAAACGCGGTCGTCGATGAACTTGTCGCTTTGTCGGACGAAAAAGGTGCCTTGTTCTGGAAGGTTTTCGGAATGTTGGCGCGAGGTGGCCTTTTTGCCCTGACCGGCAAAGCCTCGGACGCGGTTCACATGATCACCTCCGGCATCACTGCATTTCGGTCAACGGGAGCTACAGTATGGTCGCCTGTGTTCTTATCATATTTGGCGATGGCCCATGCGGACCTCGGTCAATTCGATGCCGCCTGGCGCTGCATCGGCGAAGCGATCACGGCGGTGGAAACAACCAAGGAAAGGTGGTGCGAGGCCGACATCCACCGAACCGCCGGGGAAATCGCGCTGCTGTCGCGGGAGCCGGATGCGGCGAAAGCGGAAGCGTATTTCCAGCGTGCGCTCACGGTCGCGCGCAAGCAGCAGGCAAAGTCCTTGGAACTGCGCGCGGCGTTGAGCATGGCGCGGCTTCTTCGCGATCAGGGGAAGCGGGATGAGGCCCGCGATCTTCTCGCTCCGGTCTACAACTGGTTCACCGAAGGCTTCGACACGCTCGATCTGAAGGAGGCCAGGGCTTTGCTCGATGAGCTGCACGCCTGATATCGAGTTTCGAAACGGGCCTCTCAGCTTCGAGCACGACGCGGATATGATTTTCGGGAAGGGACGGGCCTCTGTGAAGCAGCGAATCATGCTCGTCGTTGTTATCGCCTTGAATGGGACCACGGTCGCGCTCGCGCAGGCTCAGGACGGACGGCAAGCGTGCATGAATGACGCATTTCAGTTTTGCCAGGACGCCATCCCCGATCGTGAACGGGTCTTTCAGTGTCTCGTGTCCCACAAGGATCTGATATCCGCAGCATGCCACTCGGTGATGGCCCCCTCTCTGCCCGTGGACCAGCCACCTTTGAAAAAGCCGGCTCCTCATGCGAAGAGCGCAAAAGGCAAAGCGACTTTCGCCAAGCGCGCTTCTAAGGCTGTATCCCGGCATGATCGGCAAGCTCCTCATCCGAAGAGCGCAAAGGGCAAGGCGACTTTCGCCAAGCGCGCTTCTAAGGCTGCGTCCCGGCATGATCGGCATCCCCTTAATCTTGTGCCCCACTAAAAATAGGACCTCACGCGACGTCTCCTGTTTTGGTCGTTGTCGGGGGAGGAGCGCTCTGGCGCTTCACACCGAGGGGCAGACGCACGGCCTCAGATCGGCCTATGCCCGCCATGCGCCGCTTCCCGCCGCCTTGGATCGTCGAGGAGCATAACGATGCGTGCTTCATCGTGAGGGACGCCACCGGGCAAGCGCTCGGCTATTTCTATTTCGAGGAGGAACCGGGGCGGCGCTCGGCGGATGTCCGCTTTAACGCAACTGCGGTCATAGGGTGCTTTTCAAGCGCGACAGCTCGGTCGCGAATGACCCGGAGCAGACTCTCCGCGAATCCAATTACTCGATCACCTCGTCGGCGTCACGGCAGGTCGTTGCCCTTTTTGACAGCGACTTTCGCCCTCGTCATCATCGTGACGAGTAGACATTTGCCATGTGAAGCGTGGAGGGTTTCATGGACGATCACGCAATAGTCGGGGCCGACGCCTCAGGCATCATTCAGCTTTGGAGCAGCGGTGCCGAAACTTTATTCGGCCATGCGACCGCGCAAGCCGTCGGAAAAACGCTCGATCTGATCGTGCCCGAGGCCTTCCGCGATCAGCACTGGAATGGCTTTCGGCATGCTATGGCTGTTGGTTCTTCCAAGCTCGATGGACAGTCCACCGAAATACCCGTGAGGTGCCAAGACGGCGGCACGGTAGTCTTCAAAGCGTCCTTTATGCTGCTCCGTGATGCGGCAAGAAAAGTGATCGGAGCGTTGGTAATTTTCGATCGCTGAGAGCACCGCGCGGTTTTTTTTAATGCAAATGATCGTTCATGGCCCAGGCTGTGTGAAAAGTCGCGCGGACACCGGGAATGTGTAGCGGTTGAGCCACTTCGGACCTCAGTCAGTATCTTGCGCTGGCAGGACCCTGTCCATTAAGGTTGTCAGTGGGCTGACGGCAGTCCGTCATTCATGCTCACGCCGGAGGAAACGCAGATGAAGACGTTGATCGATGACTACGACGCGATCAAGGCTGTCGTGCAGCTCTACATTGACGGCTCTTCAGCAGGCGATCGCTCCAAACTGAAGCAAGCCTTCCATCCTGACGCTCGGATGTTCGGTCTGGCCGGTGGCTCTCGCGTCGATCTGAACATGGATGCCTTCTTTGACCTCTCCGTGAAGGCACCCGATGACACAGACGGCAGCTACAGAGCCCGGCTGATCTCAACCGAACAGTTCGGTGACGCGGCTGTCGCAGTGCTTGCCGAAGACGGGTGCTGGGGCAGCGTGTCCTTCGTGGATATTTTTACGCTGTCGCGCTTCGCTGACACCTGGAAGATCGTCAGCAAGACCTTCGCGCACACAGGTGGAAAGATGCCGGGCGGCTAGTCGAATTTCCGTAACGGACAAACCACACCTGCCACCTCATCCGATGCACGTCCGCTGATAGACATGCTGTTTGGCGCGATGTCGCCTTTTGGCCCTTAGCGGACGAACCAACTGCGCCCGCATTTGTCGGCCTTTGGAGTAACAGCGGACATGCGATCACAGTGCAGCGATAGGTGAGGGCGGTAGCGAAAATAACCTTTGAGCTTCAAAGCGCCCTAATCGCCCTCACCTTTATGTAAACGATTGTATTTGCTTATTTCTGCGAGAACTCTCGACCGCACCAGCAAATAACAATTATGGTATTGATTTTACAGCAGAATTTCTATCGACATCCGCGCTAAGGACTCGCACCGATTGGTGCCCCCACACTGATTGGAACAGATCGCGTTCGGGAATGTCCGCTTTCGCCCTGCCAGCTCAACCGGTCGACGCAACACGAGGGGCCAGTTGGCAATAAATAACGATGACGGCTTGCCAAACGCTCGCCCAAACGCTTTCAGCGAGTCCATCCGCAACCAGCTATCCCATAACGTGATTTGCTCTGCCGCCCTCGCACCACCACGAGATCCATGACTTATCGGCCTAAAATCGATCTTTTTCCTCTAAGACAAAGTGTTGCGTCGACCGATTGAGATCACCCCCCGAAAGCGGACACCGCGGATTGACCGCGCCGTGTCCGTTTATGACCCACCTCGGAACTGGAGTGTGCATCGCAGCAGCCGGGAGAATGTTGTGTTTTGCGGTGGGCGAGGAGTAATCCCGCGCTACCGCGACCATCAGGCGAACCTCCAATGGCACGTCCATGAGTCGTCTTTCTCGCCGTTCCCACTCTTCGGCGGCCGGACACTCATCTCATCGCAGATTGTCACGTGCCGGATCCTGAGAGCACCTCGCCAAACAGCTTCCAAGCGGTGCCGTCGAACCTTTCCAATTGCATGTGCTTGATCGGAGCGTAGTCGTCGGCGCTTGTCGAGACGGTGATGCCGGGAAGCAGCATTGGCAGTTTTAGGTCGTGGATGCTCGCCGCCTTTTTCATTATGTTCTCGCGGGTGAGATTATTGCCGCATGCCTTGAGCACTTCGACCATGGTCTGTGTCACCGAGTAACCGTAAACGTTGTCGACGTCGGCAGGGCTCCCCGATGAATTGTATTTCTTCATCCACGCCAGCCAATCTTTGTATTCTGGCGTGTCCTGCCACTGCGGATCGGTCGGGTCCTTAAGGAAGGCAGCTGTGATAATGCCGACGCTCTTCTCGGGTACCACGTACATCACTGCGGAACTAGATACGTTGGTGAGGAAGTGAGTCGGCTTCCAGCCGATGTCGTAGATCTTGCGGATCGCCTGGACCGCGTGTCTGGGGAGAGCAACCGTCAGCAGAACATCGGCGCCGGTTTCCTGCAGCGCCACGATTTGCGATTCAACGGTCGTATCGGTGAACTCGTAGGCCTTGGTGGCCACGATCATCTTGTCGGCCTTATTGCCTAGCCCGTCGCGTAGCCCGATGAGGTAGTCCTTGCCGAAGTCGTCGTTTTGGAAGAGCACGGCGATCTTTGCGTTTGGCAGGGTCCTTAGGATGTAACGTGCATAGATGCGCGCTTCGATCTGATAGCTGGGCTGCCAGCCCATAGTCCAGGGATGGTGCTTGGGATCGTTCCATTTGTTGGCGCCGCCGGCGACGAACAGTTGCGGCACCTTGTTGTCATCCACATAGCTCTGGATCGCGGTGTTGGATGACGTGCCCAGCGCATTGAAGATCGCCAGTACCTGTTCCTGCTCCACCAGCAGACGGGTCTCTTCGACGGTTTTCGGCGGGCTATAGCTGTCGTCGCGGCTGATGAAGTTGATCTTCCGGCCGTTGATGCCGCCCTGGTCATTGATCATGGCGAAATAAGCGGCGTCCGATTTGCCGATAGTGCCGTAAGTCGAAGCCGGGCCGCTATAGGGCATCGTATTGCCGAGCTTGATCTCGGTATCGTTGGCGCCAGGTCCGTATTGGCCCGCAGCCCAAGCCAAACCGCCTGCGAGAACGCCGCTTGCGGCTAATAGGCTGGTCAGGATGGTCCGTTTCCTTGTCATGATTTCCTCCCTTATAGCTGATGCATTGCGAAAGGTTTATTCGATCACTTCATCGGCCACCGTCCGCCAGACAGAATTCAAAATTCCGTGGACGGAAATCATCAAGGTGTGTCCGTCTTCGATCTGGCTTTCGGAGAATGATTACGGAGGCGTTATGAGACACTTGGGTGGGGCCCCGAAATAGACTAGGCGGACACTTGGGCCGGTCCGATCTACGTTCGCTTGTGGGGTGGGGTTAGCATCAGCGGCTCCATCAATTTGACAATCTGTCGCCGCGCGTCTTTGTCGACGATTTCCATGCTTGCGAGGCCCTGGGGGCCGTCGTCGACGGAGATGCTTTGTGGCTTGTTGATAAGATGGTCGAATCCTTCCAGCGCGATTTCCAGAAGATCGTCCTTGGGATCGTACGTGATGCCGAGCAAAGGGAGCCACTTCGCCGCAATCTGATCACCTAACGTGAGGGAGGTAACTTCGATCTGAGCGCGTTTTCCCACCAATCCTTTTGAAATACGGTCGCAATAGGATTCCCACTCGGGCTTGGACAAAGCTCTAGATGCCATGACTTTCCTCGCTTCTTGTTTTAGTCGGCCTCGAAAACCGTTGGCGACGAATGGTAGCTGACTGTGACGGCCCATTCGAGCATCTTGCGCGCCTTCAGGGCGCTAAACGGTACCTCGTTGCCTCAGACTCGACCCTCGGGCCCTGGCAGCCGCGACCAAAAGCCCAATATCAGGCGTTCGCCTGTCGCGCGATCACAGCGTTCGCTTCTCGGATAGCGCGGCCTTCGTCGCCTGTTCGTTCCAAGGATTCGTTGGCGACTTTCGCCCAGAGTTCTTTCAGCGCCCACGTTGTCGCCTTGTGCGTATGCCTTTCGGCGTCATTTGGTGTCCATGGCATTTGATAAGGCTCCTTTTCGAAGTGAAGGTCCGCGGTTACAGGTGGCTCATCCTGACGATCGGGCAGTAAAATGATTCACGACACATCGGATTCTGGTTATATTTTCAGCCATGGCAGCGTCCTCCTCATTGGAGACACTTGCGAATAAGCTGTGATCAACCGCGCGGAAAACAACCGCCTTTGGCCAAAAAAATATTTCGGCTTTTTTTTGATCCGGGTCAAAGCGCGATGCGGAGGCACTGCTGCCGCGCGCCCAGGAAGTGATCCAATGACGTGTGAAAAATGTTGCACTGCATGAGTCGGTTTTTGGCCCACACCGACAGATATTGCGGCGCAAACGAATGTCAGCTCTCGGGTGAACACCGGAAGTGGCTGGACCGCGCTCAATATGACGCGGCTGACCCAAAAGCGACATCGCTGCCTCGGTAGACACCCCACCCAGCGAGCCATAGACTTGTGGCGGATCGGACCTTCCCGGGGAGTGGTATCTGCATGGCCGAAGAGCGCCTCCAACGGCGGCTGGCGGCAATCCTGTCAGCCGATGTGGTCGGATACTCGCGCCTCATGGGTATCGACGAGGCCGGGACGCTCACCCGTTTGAAGGCTATCAGGCGCGACCTCATCGATCCGCTGATCGCGGCCCATTCTGGCCGGACGGTCAAACTCATGGGCGACGGTGCGCTGGTGGAGTTCGGGAGCGCCGTGGACGCTGTCACCTGCGCGATCGAGGTCCAGAAGCAGGTCCAAGAACGCAATGCGGACAGCCCCGAAGACAGTCGGATACAGTTCCGGATCGGTATCAATGTCGGTGACATAATCGTCGATGGCGACGACATCTATGGTGACGGCGTGAATGTCGCCGCCCGAATCCAGGCGTTGGCGGAGCCCGGCGGCATCTACATATCACGTGGCGCCGCCGAGCAGGTGCGTGACAAGGTCCCGATTAAAATCGAGACTCGGGGGGAACAGACCGTCAAGAACATAGCGCGGCCAATCGAAGTATTTTGCATCATAGCTGAAGACCGCAACGCCATCACAGTGGCCGTAAACAAATCCGAGACCGATATTGTTCAGCCTCCCATGATCACCGACAAGCCTTCGATCGCAGTCCTCGCTTTCAGCAACATGAGCGGAGACACCGAGCAAGAATATTTTTCCGACGGGATCAGCGAGGACATCATCACCGATCTCTCGAAGCTCTCTGAAGTACACGTGATCGCGCGCAACTCGAGCTTTACCTACAAGGGCAAGTCAGTCGACGTGAAGCAGGTCGGCCGCGCCCTCGGCGTGCGCTACGTCCTTGAAGGGAGTGTGCGCAAGGCGGGCAATCGGGTCCGGGTGACCGGCCAGCTCGTCGACGCTGCAAGCGGCGCGCACATCTGGGCCGACCGCTTCGATCGCGAGCTTACCGACATATTCGCCGTGCAGGACGAGCTCACGAAGGAGATCATTGCAGCGCTCAAGGTCAAGTTGACGCCGGAACAGAAGGTCCGGCTGACGCACAAGAGCACGATCGACGTGGAAGCCTATAACCTTTTCTTGCGCGGGCGAGAGCACACGTGGATTCACACTAGGGGCGGCAACATTGAAGCACGCGCCCTGCTCGGACGTGCAATCGCGATCAATCCGGATTTTGCAGCGGCGCACGCCTATATCGGTTTCACCCATGTGAACGATTACGTCAACGGCTGGACCGACTTCCCTGAGCGCTCTCTCCAGATCGGTTTGGAGATGGCGGAACGGGCGATTCAGATGGACGAAGAAGAGGCACAAGGTCACTTCGCCGCTGCAGTTGCTCTCCTTTGGCATCGGGAACACGATAGGGCTCTTGCCGAGGCGCGGCGCTGCGTCGCGCTGACGCCCAACTGGGCCGAAGGACATCTGGCGATCGCCCATATTCTGACCTACAGCGGTGACGCCGCGACAGCGGTCGGCGCGATCGAGAACTACATTCGGTTCGATCCTCTTTATAAGGACATCGCGCTCTATTTTCTGGCTGAAGCGCGCATTTCCTTGGGACAGTTTGACGAGGCGATCGCTGCCCTCAAACAGCGGCTCCAGCGCAATCCCAATTCGGAAACTTCCTATGCTCTACTAGCAGCGTGCTACGGCCACCTCGGCAAAACAGCCGAAAGCCAGGCAGCTTGGGCGGATGTGATGAGAATTGCTCCGGACTTTTCAATCGAGCGGCGACGGCGCATCCTACCGTTCAAAAACCCCGAGATGTTTGAATACCGTATCGAGGGGATGCGCAAGGCAGGTCTTCCCGTATAGCACTCGGCGCCATGGGCATCGCCTTTACGCACATGTTAGCCGAGCGCAACTGGCGCCGCAGCAGGCTTCGGAGCCCCGTCACCCGCGCCCCTGCCGCGCAGTGAAATCCAACTTTGGCCCTTTGGGCACGACTCCGCTCGGGTTGACCATGCGCAGGCTGCCGTAATAATGCAGCTTGCACTCGTCGATGTCGCAGGTGGCGGCGATGCCCGGCATCTGATAGAGCGCGCGCGCATAGCCCCACAGAGCCGAATATTCATAGATGTGGCGTAGGTTGCACTTGAACAGCCCATAATAGACCGCGTCGAAACGCAACAGCGTGGGAAACAGGCGCCAGTCGGCCTCGGTGATTGTTTCGCCCACGAGATAGCGGTTCTTGGCCAGCCGCGCCTCGAGCCAGTCGAGTGTCGCGAACAGCTCGGTCACATCCTGCTCATAGATCGCCTGTGCGGTGGCAAGGCCGCAGCGATAGACACCGTTGTTCAGCGTCTCATAGACGCGGGCATTGACCGCGTCGATCTCGGAGCGAAGTGCTGTGGGATAATAGTCCGTGCGTTCGTCAGTGAAGGCGGCAAACGCGCCGTTGAACATGCGGATGATTTCGGAGGATTCGTTGCTGACGATGGTGCCCGTCTTCTTGTCCCACAGCACCGGCACGCTGACACGCCCGGTGTAATGCGGATCGGCTTTGGTGTAGAGCTCGTGCACGAAACGCGCGCCGGTGATGGCGTCGGGCACGGCGAATTTCCAGCCGCCTTCGAGCAGTAGCGGTTCGACCACGCTCATCGAGACGATGTCTTCAAGCTTCTTGAGCGCGCGGAAGATCATGGTGCGATGGCACCAAGGACAGGGGCGCGCGACGTACAGATGATAGCGCCCGGCTTCGGCGGGAAACGCCGAGCTGCCATCGGCGGTGACGAAGGCGCGGAACGCGGTAGTTGCCCGGACGAAAGCGTCGCCCTTGCGATAGGTCTCTTCGTCGTCGTCAGTCCATTTGCCGTCGATCAGTACGCCTATGCCCATGATCGGCACTCATCTGTCTGCCAGCCCGAAGGGCTCGGGTCGCAAAACGGATATTACACTAAACCGCTCCGCAGAAGGCTGCGGCTACTTCCGGTGTTGGCCCGCAGCGACCGATATTGTGATGCAACAATATGTCGGCTCATGGGGTAAGATGGGGTAATCGGCCGGCGAGCTTGTGGATAGCTAAAGATTTGGGGTGCTGCGCTTCAGGCTGATGGTGAATACGAGGTCTGTGGATACGGCCTCAAGCATCAGAAGGAGAAGCGCAGCATGGACCATTTTGCTGGACTGGACGTGTCGGTCAAGGTGACCAGCGTGTGCATTGTGGATGACACGGGCAAGATCGTTCGCGAAGTGAAGGTTGCGAGCGAACCTGAAGCGTTGTTGGCGGTGCTGAAGAACCCGGCCTACCACTTCAAGCGAATTGGATTGGAAGCCGGGCCGCTGTCACAATGGCTGTTCAGCGCTCTCGCCGAAGCTGAGTTACCGGTGGTCTGCGTTGAGACACGGCACATGCAGGCATTGCTGAAGGCACAGATCAACAAGACGGACCGCAACGATGCGCGCGGCATCGCGCAAATGATGCGGGTGGGCCTTTACCGTCCGGTTCATGTGAAGACGCTACGCAGTCAGAAACTGCGGATGCTGCTGACCCATCGCAAGCTGCTGCAGTCGAAGGCCATCGCCATCGAGAACGACCTGCGCGGTACTTTGCGTAACTTCGGTCTGAAGGTGGGCATGGTCGGGACGGTGAAGTTCGAGGCCCGCATCAAGGAGCTGGTCGAGAACCTCCCCGACCTGGCTGTACTGGTCGAACCGCTGCTTGTCGTCCGGCGGGTACTTCGCGAACAGATCGTCGTCCTGCATCGCCGTTTGCTGGCCATCGTCCGCGATGATGAGGTGTGCCGGCGCCTGATGACGACCCCCGGTGTCGGTCCGGTGGTGGCGCTGACCTATCGCGCCACCGTCGACGTACCCGCTCGCTTCCGTAAATCCAAGTCAGTCGGTGCCGTGTTTGGACTGACCTGCTCCAAGTATCAATCCGGCGAGATCGATCGCAGCGGCAGAATATCACGCTGCGGAGACGAGATGATGCGGGTCATGCTCTACGAAGCAGCTCAGAGCATGCTGTATTCGAAGAAATGGTCGTGGCTCAAGGCCTGGGCCATGCAGATCGCCAGGCGCCGCGGGATGAAAAAGGCGATCGTGGCGCTGGCACGCAGGTTGGCCGTGATCCTGCACCGCATCTGGGTTGACGGCACCGAGTTCCGCTGGACCCGGGAAGTCGCAACAGCATGAGAGTCGAGCAGGATCACATCCGATAGGAGGAAACTCGAGCTCCACCCTGCGGTGGAATGATGTCCCTCGCGGGACGATGGATGAGGTGAGTTCGCACTTCCGCTTGAAGCTGCCGTTCGTCTGACGGCAAGGCCGTGGCTAAGATTGTTCCACCTTGTCCTCGAATCCCATGCTGGAAGGGCCTTGGCGCCGATTCCGAAGAGAAGCACGAGCCCGTGGGCGACATCGACACTACAGTGGTGATGGATAGTCTGAAAGCGCTTGACCCCGAATGGCCGATTAGAGAAGCGGAAGTGGCAAGCGCGCGCTCGATATGACGCGATTGACCCGACTGCGACGTTGGCGAAGGTCGCGTACGGCTAACCTTGTCGCGCAGTGTGCTAAGGTGATAAGCAATTTCGGCGGTCGGCGACTTTGACTAATGACCACGGAAGACCCCAAAACAGAAATCGAGGTGCCCAAACCCCGCGCACCGGAGCCGGACGCTCGGCGCCGGAAGTTAAGGAAGATCGGCGGCCTTGTGGCCGGGTTCGCCGCCGTAGGCACCGTGCTCGCCGGGTTGACGGGCTATTGGACAACATATCGCACAGTCACGAAGGAAATACTTTCGCCCGTGACGCCAGGGCCGATAGCGCCCCGCCTTTCGGTCGTCGTGCTTCCATTCTCGAACCTCACCGGGGATGCGGCGCAAGATTATCTCGGCGATGTCATCACCGAGGAGCTGACCACAAGTCTGTCACGTATTAGTTTTGTCATCGCCCGCAGCACCGCCTTTACCTTTAAGGGCAAGGCCGTGGACGTAAGACAGATCGGTAGGGACCTCGGGGTACGTTATATTCTGGAGGGCAGCGTAGAGCAGGGCGGTAACAGGGTGCGAGTGAATGCCCAACTCATTGATGCCGACACTGGCGCGCACTTGTGGGCCGATCAGTTCGATGCGGACCGCACCGATCTCCTTGACATGCAGGATGAGATCGTCACGCGGCTCTCACGGGCCCTGCAGATACGACTGATCGAAGTCGATGCCGCTCACGTTGCGCGAACACATCCCGGCGATCCTGATGCCGAGCAGCTGGCCATGCGTTGCCAGGCTGTTCTAGCAAGCGCTCACCCGGGCAGCGCTGAGGCACAGGGAGGTTTCAGTCTTTGCGAGCGTGCGCTGGAGCGCGATGAACGTAATGTTAGGGCCTGTCCATAAATAAGTCGATCATTTTGTGACCCGGCGGCGACCTCGAGGCTTTTGGCAGGGCGAGATCGTGTAGTTCCAGTCGCCGTGGAACGAGTGGCGGGAGATATTGACGGCGGCCAAT
>Ga0208455_1000667_pt1 | contig 13292 bp, 6 predicted proteins | sample June2015DPH_4_50_FD_184690 | JGI IMG/M metagenome (GOLD analysis project Ga0208455, IMG submission 184690) | Peatland microbial communities from SPRUCE experiment site at the Marcell Experimental Forest, Minnesota, USA - June2015DPH_4_40... | ecosystem: Environmental > Terrestrial > Soil >... | reverse complement strand
TTCAATGGCCAGCGGGCCGGTGGAGGCTTCGGCTTCCACGACCATGTCCGGCTCAATGTTGATTGAACCGGCCAGACCTATGCGGACGACGAAATGATCGTCCACCACCAGGATGCGTATCTTTTTTTTCATCGGGGGGAATTATGTTTTGAGTCAGGATGCGGTTCGGTGTGGCCCGGGGAATCATTGGTTGTCACATCGGTGATGCGGAGCAGGATTTCCGTGCCGTGTCCGGGCCGGCTGGTCAGCGAGAAACGCGCCCCGATTTTTTCGGCGCGTTCCCGCATATCAAGCAAACCGAAATGTCCACCGCTGGCCTGGCCGGCCGTGAGCAAATCAAAACCGTTGCCGTTGTCGTGGAGACGAAGTTGGACCTGTGACGGTTCATAGCTCAAGGCCACGATGATTTTTTTTGCCCCGGAATGTTTGAGTGCATTGGCCAGTGCCTCTTGTGTGACGCGGAGGAGATTGTGTTCCGTGACAGCGGGAAGTTTGCGCGGCACGCCGGTGGATTGAATGGCGATTTCCGCGCCGGAAGCGGCAGCAAGGGGCGCGGCCATTTCGGTGAGTGCTCCGGCGAGATCGCAGTTCTCCAGCAGGTGTGAGCGCAAGTCCCACACCGAACGGCGGGCTTCGGAAAGACTGCGGCGTATCATATTGCGGGCGAGTCCGAGCAATCGGCGCACGGCCTCGGGCGAGCCGTTTAGCTGCGATTCCACGGCATCCAGTTGTATGGTGATGGCGGCGAGTTCCTGTTCAAGGGTGTCGTGAAATTCGCGCGCAATGCGATCGCGCTCTTCGAGAACGCCCGCGCGCCCGACTTTTTCCTCAATGATCCGGGTTTGCTGGCGGACGCGGCGGCCGAGAACGACCACCCACATCAGTCCGGCGAGCAGAATGAGGGTCATGATCCCGAGCGTCCAGAGCAAACGGGACAAAGTCCACCAGGGAGGTTGACGGATGACGGCAACATCGGCATAGGATCGCAAAAGAATCTGAACGGACTCGGGCGGCAAGTAAGGAATATTGGACGATATTTCCCGCGACTGCGCGACGCCTGGAACCCATTTTCCCGGCGATTGGGCGACGAACACTCCGGTCAGCGCAATCTCGCTGCCAAGCTTTAGGGACTTGAAGTGTTCGTCGGCATGAGAGTTTTCGATGTTCGCCGTAAATATTGAATTGGAAGATTGCAAAACCAAGGTTTGTCGCCCCGCACTTTCAACCAGATTCATCAGGGTGGCATTCAGATGGACGAGCACGCCGGTAAAGTCCTCCGGAGCGTTCAACAGGGTTTCCAAGTCAGCCGGGATTGCCAAAGGCGGTTCGCCATGGCCAATGAGTTGAACCGTGGCATCCTCCAACATTGGAACGTATTGCCCGAGCGCAGAGTAGCCCAAAACCATAACCCGGTCGCCGGGAGCGAGCTTGGCAGTTTGAGCCACCTGCACACAAAGACCGCTCCCTTGGTTCTGGATGAAAAGGGTGCCATCGGCTTTTTGCAACGTCACAACTCCGCTGATCTTCACAAGGTTGCCGTAATAGCCACCGGAATTGAACTGGGCCAGACTGGCGATGGATACCTCTTTCGGTTGCTCGGGGGAGGGCTGTTCGATGACCACATCAGCCAGGCTCGAAACTGCCAGCCAAGGAACGCGCAATTGGCGTCTCATATTGTATCTGGAATAGCACACGCCACGCAGACGAATGGTGGTGTTTATTAACTTCATGATGTCAGGTTCATTAAGATCTTTGACATATGTCCTGACCCGCTGTCCGTTCATGGCGAGGTTTAAATAACGTCTTCCATCGAGAATAGTGGTTGAACGAACGACCCCGCTCACTTCTATCCACTGGCTGTCCTCCAAACCAGTGAACAATTGATCAATGGAGATCTTGCGTGGAACAGGCAATTGCGACTTTCCCAAAACATGGATGGCCGACGCTCTAACGATCGGAGCGTAATCTCCTTTGCCACTGACGCCCACTACTTCGATCTCCTGGCCCGCAGTGATGGTTGTGCTGATGTCTGGAGCGACAAGGACAAATATCCCGGCAGTGGCATCCTGAAAAAACAAATTGAACAGTGACGCGTCGTAGTAAGTCACGACGCCGGACATACGGATTGGAAGATTCTTTCCAGCGGTTTCCGGATCCAATTCGCGAACTTGTTGAGCGTTCGTCAGGCAGGTCAAAGTATTTGCCGGCTGGGACAAAAGCGGTTTCACAGGAAACAGGACCAGCACTAAAAGCGAAAGACAAAACATTCGGAAAATCCCGGCGCTGGGCCGGTCGGAAAACGGTTTGATGAAAACTTTTGCCGTTTCAAAGCTCATGACTTCAATCAAGCCCAATTTGTGGTAAAAACGCATCTCGCTCCGAACATTATTGGATTATAAGGCATTTCGAGGTCGGATTAAAACTATACTTAAGTAGTACTTGAAAGCAAAACCAATGCTTCCGTGACTTGGATGCGGGATGCGTGCATATTATTTTACGTCGTAACCCAGTAAAATATAAACATTTCCTATGAAATCCATAAAACAATTGTTAATCGTTCTCGGCATCGCGGGCATGGTATCCGCTGCAACAGCCCAAACCACCAATATTATCCTTCAAACCGACTTTGATAGTGATGCTAATGAAGGGAATTTTAACAATGACTATGGTTATTGTGTTGCCGGCTCGTCCGCTGGCTCGGCGCTCGCGGGTTATTCCGGAGGCATCACGGCGGGTGCTGGCGTGGGCGGCACTTTCGCCAATTCAATTTCGCCGGATTATACGCTGCTGCCGAGCGATCCGAACTGGACATCCCCGTCTCTGAGTTACGTTTATGCAGTTGTTGGAAACGGCACACAATTCGGTAGCCCGATGACAGCCATTACACCGACGGCGGTTCTAAGCTCGTTTATTTTGAGCGCGGACCTGCAGGTTACAGGGTTGTTGCCGCAACTGACTAATGCCGACGTATATATTACCAAGGTTCAATTTTTGGACAGTGGTAACAACGTCCTTTTTGATTTTGGCGGGGATGTCGGCTTTGTTGGCTCAAACTATGTTCACATTGCCGTGCCTCTTTCTTCGTTGAGTTACGGAGGCGGCTACCCGTACAACCCCTCTGATGCAACCCATCCTATTACTGATTTTACCAATGCCGCTGTAGTTGGCTCAATTGCTGCTTTTACCATCGAATTCGCGGTGGAGGGTCTCCCCGTAGGGGTTATTGGAGGCACCGGCACGAATCTGATCTCACCCCCCTTCGGTTTCACCGACACCGGGGCGCTGAACGTTGATAATATTGAATTGATCCAGACTGGGAATACCGTTCCCACACCCATGCAGGAACAACTTATCTGGCAGGCCAACTTCGACACTACGTTCCCAAATGACGGCGGCATCGGCTTTAGTTACCGCGATGGCGCTAACAGTGCCACCGGAATTCTGACCACAAATGTGGGGGGTGGAGTTGGCGACAGCGCCTCGCTCGAATACACGGTGAACCTTTCATCTTGGAGCAGCACTCCACCCTCCTCCTATTCAGGCTTTGGAGTGGGCGCGACGGAGAGTCCGCTTCTTTATGCGCTATCCTCCACAAACCAAGCATCGTATCGGGTTTATTTGTCAGCTAAAGTGGGAGGAACAAGCGCGGGCATTACCAACGTTCCTGGTGTGATGGACCTGTTATTTTCTGTTCCGCCCGGCACCCTTAACCCGTCAAATGCACAGGAGGCTGTGGTGTTTGATCTTAATCCGACAATGACGTTTGCGACCAATTGGCAGTCATATGTTTTTAACAACATGCCGATAGGAGTCAATAACGGTGGTTCACAGGCCTTGTTTAACAAGTATGTTTCGCAGGTTAACCAATTGGTGGTGCAAGTTGTGCCCCAAGGCAGTCCTAATGTTGCGACGCTCTTTGGTTATGACGCCAATAACACTGTTGATATTGATAACATCAAGGTGGTACAACTTGTCCCGGGCTTGGCGCCCATATCTGTGACCAATACGGCTGGCCAGGCTAAAGTCTATTGGACAGATCCGCCCACCGGAGGTTTTGCTCAACTCCAAAGCTCAACCAATGTCGCTGGCCCTTATCTCAACGTGCCGGGAGCGACTTCAGGCGTGAATTCTCCCTACACCGTTCCGGCTGGGCCAGCACACCAATTCTTTAGAACCATCTGGGTTCAATAAACTAAATGTGAACAGAACAGTTTTTCTGGCAAGAGCAGCCGGTGGTTGTGCGGCAATCATGTTTTTCTTGCTTGCCGGTGAAGGGCATGCGCAAAACATTTTGAACAATCCAGGTTTTGAGACGGGCAGCTTTAACAACTGGACGACCTTCGGTCCCAACAATTACGTTCAATCCGGCAGCCCTGCCCATAGCGGGAACAACTATTACAAAGTTTACGGTCAGTTCAACACCACGATTAATTTCACGGGTGTTTATCAGGAGAACGCCTCGACTCCGGGCGACATCTACTCGGCTGACGGCTGGGCCTACTCAAGTGATAGCGATGAAATCCACGGGAGTGACGCGGTCTGGATTGAAGTGACTTTTCAAGACGCGTCATACAATGCCCTGGCTGACTACCGGTCGGCTGTTGTGACCGGCAACAACATAGCCGGTTTTGGCGGGTTTAGTACCTGGTTCGATTTGCAGATAACAAATCAGTGTTCCTTTACCAACGCTTCGGCTCTGATCCTGTCTCCCGGAACGGTCACCAATGCCGTTGACAATTTGGTGGCGCCGGCGGGCACGGCTTATGTGCGGTATCAAGTCGTTTTTTCGCAGGGAACGGACAATGCAAACGGCTCGATGTATTTCGATGACCTCACGCTGAACCAAACCGGCTACACCCCTCCTCCCGGCACCCAGTGGAACATCGTGTGGAGCGACGAGTTCAATGGCACTTCCATCAATAGCAGTAATTGGACGTTCGAGACCGGCAACAACTACGGCTGGGGCAACCAGGAACGGGAGTATTACACCGGCAACACAAACAACGCCTACGTTGATGGCAATGGCTTCCTGCACATCGTGGCATTGCAGCAATCCATGGGTGGATTCAACTTTACTTCCGCCCGGATGAAAACCGAGGGGCTTTACAGCACGCCAACCTATGGACGTTTTCAATGCGTGCCGCCCTGCCTGCGGGATTCGGCATGTGGCCGGCTCTCTGGATGATGGGGACGAATGACCCCGCGGTTGGCTGGCCAGCCTGTGGAGAAATTGATGTCATGGAAAACAATGGGGATAATACAGCTTTTGTGCAAGGAAGCCTCCACTACGGAACGACCAAAGAAGACGCAACCAACGAGACGGGCATTTACGATCTTCCCAGCGGAGAATCGACAACTAATTTCCATATTTACGAGTTGGATTGGTCCGCCACCTCAATCCAGTGGCTGGTGGACGGTAAAATTTATGAAACCCAGAGCAGTGGGGCGCCTTTCAACGCGCCATTCTTCTTCATCATGAATCTGGCTGTGGGGGGCGACTACACTGGCACTACTAACGATAGCGCCATCGAGGCATCCAACACTTTTCCGAAGGAGATGGTGGTGGATTATGTGCGCGTTTACGAGCCAACAGCGCCTCTGCAGATTTCCGCGACTCAATCTAATGGCGAGTTCGTTTTGAGCTGGCCGACGAACATCGTCTGCCATCTGCAAACGCAGACCAATTCTTTGGTGAGCGGAAATTGGTCTGATCTGAGCGACACCACGAATCCATTTATGACAGCGCCCGGTCCAAATCAATCCAATGTCTTTTACCGATTGGAATCGCCGTAGTAGTGAAGCATGACAGCCATCCAACCGTAAACAAAATGAAACCGGCCATTCTAACAAACAACCGAACTTGTTGCCTTGCTGTGACAAATCTAATTCCACCTTCGCCCGTTGAGAGTCAACCCGGAAAAACTTGCTTCAAAGATGGAGCGTCTGCTCTCTCCACCTCCAGGCGTCGGGTGACAAAACACGAAAAGCGCAGCGTGAACCCTATGTTGGGCGGCGCGTTCGAAGAGAACCTTCATCGCAGACGGGCCTTTACCTTGATTGAACTCTTGGTGGTGATCGCCATCATCGCGATTTTGGCCGCATTGTTACTGCCTGCGTTGTCGCGAGCCAAAGAGAGAGCAAAGCGAATTGCTTGTATGAACAATCTCCGGCAGATCGGGATTGGCATGATTGTTTATGCCGGCAATAACGAAGATTATGTCGTTTCGGCGCTACCGGCGCTTCCCAATCAGCCCCCTTCCACAATCCAGACGTATAACCAAACCGCCCTTACCCCGCCGGCAGCAGGTGCGGCCAAAGACATCAACTTGGATGCGACTGCAACCAATTCCCCTTCAGTTTGGTGTTGCCCGGACCTTGCAGATTATGGGACATCTTACAACCCCACCCCCGGCGGAACGGGAGGGCCTCAATGGCAAATCGGTTATCAATATTTTGGCGGCATCTATTGGTGGCATAACACTTGGTATAATAATGGCCCTGTTAGTGGCTTTATTCCGTCGGCCAGTCCAATAAAGTTGCCCAATTCCAAACCCATTTGGGTACTAGCGTCGGATTTGATTTGTAATTATACGGGAACTCCTATTGGAAACAACCCGTGGGGGGGGAGTACTGGCGGTTTCGTTGCCCACCAGCGGGGAGGCGCGCCATTCCCAGACGGCGGCAACCATCTGACGGTGGATGGTTCCGTGCAATGGATCAAAATTGAAAACACTTTGGCAATCACGACTTTTGATCCTAGCCAATGGAAATACTACTTCTCTCAAGATGACCTTGGCTCGATTAATCCCGCAATAATTATAAAGTTAAAACCATTTCCATAACAAATCATTGGATGTGGACGGTCGCTAAACAAAACACGACTGATGGGAGCTGGCATGGAAAAACACCCAAGCCGAACGCGCCCGATAGTCTTGCTTTACCCGGCATCAAGATGGATTCTATCGCCAAGGGCTCCTCTCCATCGAAGGCGCGAAGAAAAGTCATTCTTCATCCTGCAGGAGCATTGCCAGGAACGGGCCAGGGTTGGCAGCTAAACAAGAGCGCAGGCGAAACGGTTTCACGTTAATCGAGCTTCTGGTGGTTCTTGCCACTGTTGCCCTGCTCGCGGCCATGCTGCTGCCGGCCCTCGCCCAGACCCGGCAGAACTCCCAAACTATTGGTTGCCTGTCCAATGAGAGGCTTTAGTGCCCCCCAAAACACATTTGCGAGCGGCGTCTGTGCGAACGGAATCCTACTTCGGCGAAGCGGCACTTTCAGGCGCTAAAGTATTCACATCTAGGCGGTTCGGCTGTTCTGTTAGCAGCGATTTTGGAGTTGGGGTAAACGGAGTGCGCCCGTCCCCGGGCGCAGCAACGTGGAATGGGCGGTGGTTGGAAAATGTTCCACCGCTGGTAGGAAGTCAATGGCTGCGCCCGAGGACGGGCGCACTCCGGCTTGGCCTCAGCCAACCCGCCACCGTCGGCAACTTCGGAATTCGGGATTATGTCAACAGATTTTCGGTTACATTCCGGTTTCAATATGTACATGCTTGACTTGCTTTGCCTATGCCACAGCGATTCCACTGCGCTCTTATTAACCCGCCCGTCCATCATTCCGCGAACCACCGGGCGAAGGGAAGCCTGATTTTGTTCGAGGTTGGACAGTTTTTGTTTGTCTCGCTGTGGGCAGCCAAAGATGAGATATATTTCGGCAGGCGGTTCCAGTTGGAAACCGGCGGGACCACGCTTAAGACCGGCATGAACACAAAATTAAAGACATACGATTTATTGCAAAAAGTGCGCCGGGAAAGCCCGGTGGTGCATCACTTGACGAATTGGGTGACGATTTACGATTGCGCCCAAATCGTCAAAACCCTCGGCGCGTCGCCCGTCATGGCTCATGCGCCGGAGGAAGTGGCCGACATGACCCGGATTGCTTCCGCCTTGGTGCTCAATATCGGCACCCTTACCGTGGATTTTGTGGAGGCGATGAAGACGGCGGCGGCAAGTGCGAATCAGAAAGGCATCCCGGTCATTCTGGACGTGTGCGGCGCCGGCGCCACGGAATTGCGCGATCGCAAGGTGTTCGAGCTGCTGGACCAGGTCAAAATCAATATCATCAAGGGAAACGTTTCCGAAATCGCCCGCGTTAGCGGAGCAAACATCCGAACCAAAGGCGTTGATGCCACCGAAGTCGGAACTGATTTGGAGACGCTGGCGCAAAAGCTTGCAGTTCGCCGCCAAGCTACGGTGGTAATCACGGGCAAAGTGGACATTGTGGCTGGCGACCAGGGAATCTATCGCGTCAAAAACGGGGATGCTCTGATGACGCGCGTCGTTGGCACGGGTTGCATGGCCGCTTCCATCATCGGCGCCTTTGCCTCCGTGGATTCGGATTACCGTCAGGCCGCGGCTTGCGCTTTGGCTTGTTATGGGATCGCGGCTGAACTGGCTGCGCGACAATCGCGCGGCCCCGCGTCTTTCAAAGCCGCGTTGTTTGACTGTCTCTACAACCTGGACCAGCCAACCGTTGAAAGGATGCAACGCATCGAAGCATGAACGGGTCTGTCGGTTTGGCGTGTCTCCATCTGCACTTTTGCCAACCTCGCTGCGACAGTGCAAGCCTGCGCTCCTCCGGCCTGCGTCCGCCGGGGAAGATGCGTGTCTACGACCGCCCCTCCGGCGAACTGCGCCCACCGTGAGGGAACAAATTCTGCGTGCAGCGATTGATAACCACGGGACGCCACCGCCTTCGTTGCGAGTTGTTTGTGCCCGAGGGGTTTTTCACCAGACGCAGGCTTCAAGGTGGTTCCCGGATCTTGCCCGGAAGATTTCGGATCGGTACAAATTCTACCAGTCTGGAAAGCGGCTCGCGTGTTCACGCTTTCCCAAGTCACAACCAAGCCCGCAGTTTGGCCGTGACGTGTTTGCTTTGTCCCGGTTTGGGTTTGCCCGGCAGCAGCACTTCCGTTCCGTCCACCGCCCTCAATGCCACCTCGACCGCCGGCTGCCACGGCATCGTTTTACGCGCCAATCACGCCATATGATTTATGTAAATGCTCCCGGTGGATGAGGCCAGGAACGGCAATTAATATGCCTTAACGCGGTAAAACCGGTTGCTTGACGAAGTTGAATCGGTGATCGTCTGTAGCGTGTCGTTCCCTCCAACGGGACTGCCAAGATCCGACCAGCTCGCATCAGTCAATGCATTCTTATACTGCAGTTGATAACCATGCCATGACTCGCTGGGGAATGAAACGGCGAAGTTCGGGCCACTCATACCTGCGCTGGCGTATATATTTGTCGGATTCAGCCACAGGTAGTTGGCCGTTGCCGTACTGTTGCCAGAGGTGAGCGTTGCGCCAGTGCCGTTGATGATATGAGTCATTTGGCTGCCGCTTTGCGCTTCTATAAGAACATTTATCATATCATGCACGTTGACTTGCTGATTGGTTGGAGTCTCGATGGTATTAAAGCATTTTACGTTTGAAGTTTGAAACACACCATAGACGCCAAGCCCATAGGCCTGATGGCTCGTGACAGTGTTCGCGACTTTGTAGGACGCATAACCATTCACACCATTATGCGTCCATGAGCTTTGATTCGGTGCGTCATAGGGCAATTCGGACTGGTAAAAGTAAACCCGTCCCCAATTGCCATTCCACAACGTCTGATACTGTTCGTGATGTTCGTTGAAAAGGCCGTATATGGTCACGTTATTGCCATTCACCACTAAACCATTCTGGCTTGGATTCGCGGTCCAACCCACACCAGTGCCATGATCCGCCCGCCACAGCCAGAAGTTGTCACCTATGACATTATTGGCGTTGATCGTCATGCAATTGGTCGTCGTCCCGGCAAACTGCCCGCCCACCCGGCAGAAAATGTCGTATAGACAGATGGGATCCGCCGAATGATCCACGGAACTGGTCGTCGGTCCGACTGTCAACAGCGATGGTGACGCGGTGGTTCCGGCATCGAATATAATACTCGACACCTTCACGCCATCGACATCAGAAATCACCATGGCGGGATTGCGATTAGTCGGTATCAGCGTTGGGAATCCAAGCCCGAGGACAATCGTATCGGGCTGCGTCACGAGAATGCTGTTCGTCAAATGATATATGCCGGGAGTCAAAATCAAATTTAGCCCAGAACTCAGCGCGGCATTGATGGATGCGGAATTGTCCACCCCGGGTTGCGCCAGATAGAACTGGCTGATGGGGACGGAAACTCCGGGGGTTGGGCCGCTGGCCCAACTGGTTCCCAAGCTGTTGGTCCTTAGGGCTGGCACCATGACAAAATAATTGGTATTGCTATCAACATACAAATAGGGCTTTTCCCGGATCAACGGCGTATTGGTAATGACTGTATAGGAGGGGTAAGGGCCGGGCCAGGTTTGAGGAGGCGGACTTGAATCGCCAACAAATACAAAGTTCCAATTCCCGGCGGACCAGCCCGTGTAGCTATTGTTTCTGGAGAGCCACTGTTGTTGTCCAATGGGATTGACACTGCCATCAATCTTGGAATCAGCCAGGAAGCCGCCGCTTGCCCAGTTATCAGGACCAATCCAATCGTCCAAGTACAAGTTGTTTTGTAAATGCATACGGCGAAAGGAGGTTCCCTGCGACACAGCCCACATCGTGTAGCCGTTTGTTGAAGACACGGCCAGATTCTCAGAGGACAACCAGAAGTTGCAGGTGGCGTTGTCATTCGGCAAAAATGGACGGCTATCCAGCACGCCATTTATTGTGACATTGTCGGGCGATTGCCCCAGGCCGAGCACTTGCATGTAGTAGCCCATATTCACAGCAATGTTGGTGTAAGTTCCGGGCATGAAGAAAATGGCGTACCGGTTGGCGCCAAATTGCGCCCCTGATTGCGCCTGCTGTCCGGATATGGTGTTTAAACTGTTTTGAATCGTTGCCCAAGACATTGAAGGATAAAATATGGTGACGTTCGGACCAAAATTCGGAGCCGCTTGAGCTCCGGGATTTAGACAGAACAAAGCCATGTTTAAAGCGGCGACGATTGCTACGTTATGAAACTTGGAGCGATGGGTATGATTCATAAGGTACAAATGATCAGAAATTGTTTTCCCGGGGGAACGGTTCTATCGGCACGCTCTGATCAGATTCGATTGATCGGCATTCACCCCCGACGCTGGTGCACCAAGGAAGAATTGGTTGCGTTTCGAGCATCATCAAAAATATAGCATACGCCTTGACAAGGTCAAGGCTCGAGAAGACTGTTTCAAAACTGTAGCAGTGGACGTGAGTCCGCTCTAACTCATGCAAATTCAAAAAAAGTGAGCCGATTCACATGGGCTGCTACCATAAAATAGGGTTTTGAGATGGTTTCAGCCACACATTCCGCCCACAGAAAATGTCAAATTGATCGTGATTGAATCAATTTTGCGGACACTCCCGCCGCACTGCCCGTCACCGCCAGAGGCTAATATGGCCGATTAGAAAGTCAAGCGCCGGTGGGAACGTCCAACCACCACCCGGGCGTCGCCGGGGTCAAGTCCAACCGTTCCTGTAAAAGTGAAGTCGCTTGGTCGCGGCTTTGTGCCGTGGAGTCCTTGCTTGAACCGATCGGCAGCCAGATGCGCAATCAGCGCAGGTGGACACGCTGTCCGCGGCGCTGTTGGCATCGGACAAATCATGGCCTAACCGGGATTGTCCCCTTCAGATAATTACTGGCTCAATCGGAAAAACATTTGGGTGCCGGAGATGGGATTAATCACGACGTTCTGTCCGCCAATGACGACAGGGGCCAGAGAATTGGTGCTCCAGCTTGCCGATGAATCAAGGCTTGTGCTGGATTGCAAAGTGAAAACGAAGGCATTGGTCGGCCACGTCAAAATCACGTATGGACCCGAAGGAATGATTGATAGTTGTGGTTCTGGCACAATCGTCAGACGGAAAATGGTGCCGCAGCCTTGGCCGAATTGATTCGTGAATGTGCCGCCGCTGGAAGTCGTGCCATAGAAATTGCCGTCGCTGCCTTGCACCAGCCCGGCTTGGGGATTTGCTCCATTTGTGCCATTGTCGGTGTCGAAGGAATACAAACTGGTGTAAGCCCCATTGGTGCTGATTTTGAACACCGTGCCAGCGCCATAAGAAAATACCTGCTCGAATTCAAAATAATAACCGTCTACACAAGTCGTGCCATATAAATTGCCGTCGCTACCCTGCACCAGCCCATTGGCCTGCGAGCCAGTGCCATTGATGAATGAATACAAGCTAGTCAGCGCCCCATTGGTGCTGATTCTGAACACGGTGCCAATGCTGTTCGTGCCGTCCCAGGAAGTCGTGCCATAGAAATTGCCGTCGCTGCCTTGCACCAGCCCGGCCTCGGGATATGCGCCATCATTGCCGCCGGTGAAGGAGTACAAACTGGAGAACAGCCCATTGGTGCTGATTTTGAACACGGTGCCACTACCGCGATTCGTACCACCTCCCGCAGTCGTGCCATAGAAATAGCCATCGTTGCCTTGCACCAGCCCGGCATAGGGGGATGCGCCATCCAGCGGAGAGCCATACGTATCAGTCACCGTGCCGAAATCATAAAGGGTCGCTAGCGCCCCATTGGTGCTCATTTTGAACACGGTGCCATCCTCATTCGTGCCGCCCCTGGAAGTCGTGCCATAAAAACTGCCATCACTGCCCTGCACCAGCCCGGCATAGGGATATGCTCCTTCGTTGGTGCCGGTGAACGAATACAAAATAGTCAGCGCCCCATTGGTGTTGATTCTGAACACGGTGCCATAACCGCCAAAAACAGTGCCGTTCGTGCCGCCGGAGTAAGTCGTGCCATAGAGATAACCGTCGCTGCTTTGCACCAGACCCCAGGGATTTGCGCCGTCCAGCGCAACGCCAGCCTCATTAGTAATCGAGCCGAATGCATAGAGGCTCGTCAGCACTCCTTTGGTGCTGATTTTGAACACGGTTCCAGCGCCGTTCGTGCCCCCTGCGGAAGTTGTGCCATAGAAATAGCCATCGTTGCCTTGCACCAGCCCGGCATAGGGGAATGCGCCATCATTGGTTCCAGTAAATGAATACAAAGTGGTGAAGACTACTCCGGCCTGTGCACCAAAAACGGGCAACACAAGCACCGCTGCCAAGAGCAGTCGCATAAGCAGAGCCAAAACCGGCTGCCTGCCGGACACCGGCTCGGTCATTTCGCAGTTTTTATTTTCATTATGTAGTTTCGTCAGTTTTGTTTTCACAGATTTCTCCTTACTGGCCCACCCCCACGCGATAGAAATACGGGCCGGCGTTCGTGGCG
>Ga0208455_1000643_pt1 | contig 13598 bp, 15 predicted proteins | sample June2015DPH_4_50_FD_184690 | JGI IMG/M metagenome (GOLD analysis project Ga0208455, IMG submission 184690) | Peatland microbial communities from SPRUCE experiment site at the Marcell Experimental Forest, Minnesota, USA - June2015DPH_4_40... | ecosystem: Environmental > Terrestrial > Soil >... | reverse complement strand
AAGCCCGCGCCGGTGATGGATTTGTCCAAGATTGATTTCGAGGCGCTCCGCAGTCGGTTCAAGGAATCCAAGCACAAGAATACTGACCTGGAAGTTTTGAAAGCAGCGATTCGTGCGCAGTTGGAAAAACTGATCAGTCTGAATAAAACCCGCGCCGATTTCGCGGAGAAGTTTGAGGAGTTGATTGAAAGCTACAATCAGGGCAGCCAGAGCATTGAGGGGTTGTTCGAGGAATTGCTGAAACTGAGCCGCAATTTGAACCTGGAACAGGAACGTCACGTCCGCGAGAACATGACCGAGGAAGAACTGGTGATCTTTGATATCCTGACGCGTCCGGCACCTGAGTTGAGTGCCGACGAACGGGCTGAGGTCAAGAAAGTCGCCCGTGAACTGTTGAACAAAATGAAGCTGCTACTGGTGCTCAACTGGCGGCAGAAGTCCACGGCCCGTTCACAACTCAAGCTCACCATCGAAGACGTGCTCGACACGGGCTTGCCACGCATCTACACGCCAGAACTTTATCGGCAAAAATGTTCCGCCCTGTTCGAGCACGTTTACGAAAGCTATCCAGAACGTGACACGGGTGTATATGCGGCGGCGGCCTGAACAAATGAATCAATGAAAAGCAAAAACTCAAAAGTAGAATTGTAAACCTGATACCACACGATGCAAAACAACACAGAAACACTACCGGGAATCGACGTGCTCAACACTGGCTATGGCGATTTTGAACTCAGCTTTGACCCAAACAAGCCGGATGAAGTGCAAAAGGCCAAAGAGACCATTACCGACATGCTCAAGCGCGGCTATGCCATTTTTGTCAAACAAGGCAAGGAGACATTCCGCGTCCGCAAGTTTGACGCCGACAAGAATGTTTACATTATTGGCAGCACACCGGCTGAGGAAGTCCCGATAGGGGAAGCGCGGGCAACTGCGGTGGGCCGGTCAGCCGGAGGTTAGTCATGGGTGAAGAAGCGAAGCTTGAGGTCGGCAAGGATCTCGTGACTTTAGCCCAAGCCTCCCGAAACTTGGCCGAATCAAGTATTGGGCGGCAGGATTGGTCTGGCTTGCCAATTCCGATCCCCGGTTTGCGGCTGGTGCTTGAGCCACGTTACAAGCATAAAGCCATGGAAAATTTTAGCTGGAAGGAATGCTACGACGAGAACGGCGTCCGCCATGCTATCCCTCAAGAGCCACCGCGTCAGGCGTCCGAGTTCAGAAGAGTCAATTCCTGGTGGAGTGACAGATACCAAGTGACCGTGATTGTGTTTCAGGATAAGCAGGGCCGCGCCTGGTTCAGCTTGGATAAGGTGGACAGATTGTCGTTTGCTTTACAGACTCTGGAGGCGGCCTCGGCATGGCCAGTCGAGGCTGAGCAAAAAGCCCAGAAGAAACTCGCCAGTCTTATCCCACAAGATTTATTCGAGTTATATTTGCTGACGGGTCATTTCACTGAAACCAGTAATCGCAGCCAGGTCACTTACCTGTTTCGGAAAGGCAGACCGACAATCGCGATGCGTGAGCGCGAAGAGTGTTCCTACTGGCTGTGTGCCCTTTGCCTGCACCCCATCGGCTATTATGGTGATACTTGGGCCGGAGTGATGTGTCCAACCGACGAAGTCATTGCGCATCTTTTAATGATGCGCGGCTCAGAGGAAAAATACTGGGCCAATGCAAATCAGCACCCAATCGACCATCCTGCCGCTGGCGTGTAAGCAGCTTTTTGCATAAACGCATTGCGCGCAGAAATCGGTCGGGACACAAATTCCCTGCCACCTGTAAAAGCATGACGGTTCGTGTATAATATCCATTGGAGGTTGGTGGATATGATTTGTCCTCACTGTAAAAATGTCTGTAAAAAATATGGTTTCTTTGGGCAGGGGGAACGCTGCCAACGTTATCGCTGTAATTTATGCCAGAAAACTTTTTCTGACATTTCACACCGGCCACTAGGCAGGCTCAAAACGCCGCTTAAAAAGGCGACGCGAATCATAAACCTCCTGGTTGAAGGCATGGGCGTCCGCGCCACGGCACGGATCACGAAAACGCATCCGAACACCATTCAGGCGGTGTTGGAAGTGGCGGGCAGTAAATCCGCCTTCTTGCTGGACAAGATGGTGCGTGAGGTCAATTTCCCTTTCGTCCAGGTTGACGAAATGTTTTGTTTTGTTGGCTGCAAAGAAAAAAATAACCTGACCGGAGACCCGGAACGTGGAAGGCAATCCATTTTCCTCGGCGTGGACGCGGACAGCAAGTTCATCATCAACTGGATGATCGGCAAACGCACTTCCTGCACGATTGAAAAATATATGCAGGACTTAAAATTGCGCGTCGCACGACCATTCCAATTATCTACGGACGGCTACGAACTTTTTGAGGATGAGGTCAAGTGGGCGTTCTATGGCGAAGCCAGCTATGGCCAAGTGAGCAAAAAATTCATTCATCCCAGAGCGAAGGATTCAAATACAGCGGAAGGACGTTATGAGCCAAGCCGGGTGAAGACGATCTATAAACGGCAGGTGTTCGGGCCGGTTCGATTCGACAAAATCAGCACCTCCTATATTGACCGAACGCATTTGAACCTGCGGCTCTTCAACCGGCGGCTGACCCGCTTGACACTGGGATTTTCCAAAAAGCTTGAACATCTCAAGAATTCCGTGGCGCTTTCCATCGCACACTACAACTTTTGCCGAATTCATCATTCGCTCCAGGGTGAAACGCCGGCAATGGCGGCAAGATTAACCGACCATATATGGTCCATCGGCGAGCTATTGACCGAATCGGGTCAAATCGGCTCTGAGAAATGGATTTGTCCTTTGCTTGAACGCACCGTTTCACCCCCGATTAAAAATTCCTCAAAGCTGCACAATACCGCCATGAATGTGCCCTTTTATAAAACTTTCCACGACCCCGAGTTCGTCACCACAATTGACCACGACAGCCGCGAGCACCCACAGCCCCAGCTCGCTTGACTAAACACTTTACTTACATTTGATTTACGCGCAGTTGGCCGCGTGAATTTCCGAACCGATGCCGACCATATCGCGCATATCCGCAAAATGGTCGGCGACGGAATTTAACCGCGATTTAGCTATTTAATCCAACGATACGTCCGCTGGATTTCTGTTTGGGTGGAAACAGATCGCCCACCGGCACACCAAAAACTTCGGCGAAAATTACGATTTGTTTGTCGGTTGCAATTGAGCGTAAGGTTTCGATATTAGCTAGGATGTCGCGAGTGATATAAATCCCCAGGAGTTGCATTTTGGTGACAAGCAAATCCTGCGACCAGCCTTTTTGGTATCGAAATCGGGCCACATTTCGTCCAATGACATTTGCGTTTTGAGTCATACCCGGCGAGGTTCGCAGATACGAACGCATTTCCGCCCTCCGGCTTCGTGAATTGCGCCGCCGATGATACCGCTCCGTTCCGCTCGGCAAGGATGCTACGGGTCGGCTCAAAAAATCTCGCCGCTTCCGTTCCTCCTTGCCAATGCTCACGTCGCCAGTTGCGGCTGGTTAGGAATTCACGAAGCAGCCCCGCAAGCCTCTGGCTTGGGAGGCCGCTCAAATTTATGGTTGACAACTGTATCGTGTAAGATACTATGTAAGAAATATGGGATTCATTGAGTTTCCATTCATCGAGGTGCCGAAAGATTTGCGCAAGATTGTCGGCGAGCCGACGCCCGGCACGCGCGCCTACCGCCGGGAGGGGACACACGCGGAATGTGGCCAGTGGATTGAAGACCTCGGCTTGCATTACAAGGGCGACGTGGGCATTTCACCCGTCGGCGTCACCATGTTCGTGCCCGTTCAACGAGCAGCCGTCCACAAACGCATCAAGGAAGGCAAGCTGACCGCGTTCTTTTTCTACATCACGCGCAACGAAAGCACGTTTTTTGGCACCAAACGCAAAGTCAAGCTGCGCCCCTACATCCTGTTGTCCATGAGCGAATGCAAGGCCTGGGTGGCGGAAATGAAACGCCGGATGGGTTATGTGGATGAGCCGGATGAGACGCCCTTGAGAGTAAGTAAACGGCTGATGCCAGCGGCAGCAGAGGATGAGCCAAAAACCGAAAAGGAAGCCAAGGAAGCCTTGGACTTTGCAGGCACCGACCCGAAAGACAAGGGCAACCGGAAAGTCAGGTATGAAGAAGCCTTGAGCACGGAAAACCGGCAACAGGATATGTTTTTGCTGCTGGCCGAGGCGATGGCGGCGATGGCGTCCGGCAAGAAGGCCGAATTTTATCGGAAGCGGCTGCAAAAGGGAATGGAATGGGACAAAAAAGAAAAGCGATGGAAATGGAAGGACGAAGATGAACCCGGAAAACGAATTTAATGACCGGCTAATCCGTCTGCCCGAGCTGGAACGGATTTTCGGCGTGTGCAAGCGGACGGTAAGACGGAAGGCGGAGGCTGGCGAGTTGCCACCATTGGTTCGCAGCGGCGGCGTGGTGGGGATGTTGGAAAGTAAAGTTAAAGAATATTTTCGACGGTTGAGCGGGCAAGGAGCAAATTGAACGAAAGTAAAAATATGATTGCTTACATTTATCGGCCAAAACGTCAGCGCAATGGCAAATTGATTTCCAGCCGGATTTGGCGGGCACGGCTGAAATTAAATGGCGACGTTAAGGCGCGTGACATTTCCCTCGGCGTGTCTGACAAGCAGGTTGCCGAACAAAAATTGCGGGATAACATCCGCGATCAGGAACGGACGGCGGTCGGTTTGCTGGCACCGGCAGCGCAGCGTGAGACGTTTGAAAATCCAATGGAACGGCTCGTGGACGGCTATGTGGCTGATTTGAAGGCGTTGGGACGTTCCGCTGATCACGTCCGGCATGTGGACAAGCGGTTGCGGCGGCTCATGCGGGAATGCAAATGGCAAAATCTTCGCGAAGCCACAGCGGATTCATTCCTGCGTTGGCGTGCCGGACAAAAGAAGACTCCCAAAACCATCAACGAATATCAGGCGGCGCTGTCGGCGCTGTTCACTTGGCTACGCAAACAAAACCGCGTCGCGGCCAATCCGTTTGAACTCGTCACCAAAGTGGATGCTCGCGGCAAGGAAAGTTTCCACCGCCGGGCATTGAACGACGATGAAGCCCGGCAATTGCTGGCAGGACCGCACCGACCGGTGTATCTGCTCGCACTGCACACAGGTTTGCGTCGCGGTGAAATCAATGCGCTTCATTGGGGTGATTTGCATTTGGACGCGGCCAATCCGTTTTATGTCGTTCCAGTGGCAAAGAGCAAGAGCCGCAAAGAACAACCGCGCCCGCTGCATCCTGAACTGGCGACGGAATTGCAGGTGATGAAATCCGCTGGAAAAGTGACGCCGGAAACTTTGGTGTTTCCCGAACGCGTGCCAGCAATGAAGGCGATTCGCGCGGATTTCAAGACCGCAAGCATTCCGCTGGAGGATGAGCGCGGTCATCGGGTGGACTTCCATGCGTTGCGGATGACTTACATCACGCGCCTGCAACGGGCGGGTGTTTCGCCCCGTGAAGCAATGGAATTGGCGCGGCACAGCGATATGCGTCTGACGATGAAAACCTACACAGACGCGGCGCAACTGCCATTGGCTGCAACCGTCAGAAAATTACCTTCGTTTAATGACACACAAATAGACACACAAACTTTAGTCGCAGGCGGTCAATTCGTGTCACCATCGGTCATTGGCCTGAAGCCCATCAAAGTGGGTAAAGCCATTGAAAAAATTGATGAAAATCACGAAGAGTCACTCGCTGTCACTGCCGGTCCCAAAAATCAAACTGGCGGAGAGAGGGGGATTCGAACCCCAGAAACACCGTTGGAGTGTGCAGCGTGACAGACTGTGACAGGCAGGGACAGGGCAGGACAATCGCCTGTGTTTTCAATGATTTCTGAATTTCCTTTGCCCCCATTTTCCGTGACAGCTTGTGCCACGGCAGGACTGCTTGCGCCTGTGGTTTGTGTGCCTAGTTGTGTGTCAGCCATCTTTTCATCCAGGAAGTCCGGCAGCTTCTCAATCAAACTTGCCGTCTCCAATCGCGTCGTGTCCGTGTAAGGCCCCGTTGTCAAGCGCGGATCACTGTGCCGCATCAATTCCTGCCGGACCTGCACCGACGCCCCGGCTAGTTCCAGATTCATGTTGTACGTCATCCGCAGCGCGTGGAAATCCACCTTGCAGCCTTGTTCGTTGCAAACTGGGATGCCCGCCGCCTTCAAATGCTCGTGCATCTTCCGCATGGAAGCAATCCGACCGGCAAACACCAATTCATTCGCCGCGCCCGCCACCGGCTTGATCGTTTGCAGCATCCGCGCCAACTGTGATTTCAAATAAATCTTGTTCGCCTTGCGGTTTTTCGTCGTGGCACTCCGCACCAAGATGAACGGCCGGTCCACCTCCAGATGCACGTCACCCCATTGCACCGAAGCCAGTTCCTTGCGCCGCAGGCCCGTGTTCACCGCCGCCAGGTAGCCCAAACCATAAAGCCCCGCCTCCGCCAGCAGCCGCCGCATCTCCTCATTCGTGAAGGAACGACGTTTCACGGTTTCGTGGCCCTTGCGTTCCACCTTGCCCACCCGGCGCAACGGATTGCTTTCCAGCCGTTCGTTGCGCTCCATCCACACAAACAGCGAGGACGCCGCATTCTGGTATTCATGCAGCGTCTTGGGCGAGAATCCCTTTTGCTGGGCTCGCCACAGTTGAAACGAGTCCGCACTGACATCCCGCAGGTGTTCCCACCGGCATTCACTAAAAAGCCGCTTGATGCGTGTCTCCAGATGTTTGATATGGCTCTCCGAACGCTTCCGCCCCCGCAGATCGGCCAGAAAGTCCGCGAGGTGGGCCAGCAAGGGCGACTGGGCCGCTTCCCGCAACGGTTTCCGGCTCGTCAGCCCCGCCAGTTCCTTTTCGCGCTGGCGCACCACCACCAGCAGCTTCTGGCTGGCCAGTTGTTTGTCGGTCGTGTGCAGCGGCAGCGTCGTCACCTTGAATTCGCCATCCAGCTTGAACCGGCCTCGATACAGCCGCCCCACGTGCAGCCGCCCGTTGATTCTTCGTTTCGGTCTAAATACATTGCAGATCATACGCAACCAACCTTTCCGCTGCCTTTCACATAACCCATTACTTGCGACCGAACCAGCCGGGTGCAGCGTCGAAACCGGCTTGCCGTTAACTGGCCGTCGGCAATCATCCGCCACACCGTGCGCGGATTAACCTTCAAAATTGCCGCCGCCTCTTTGACCCTCAAAGATTCGTCATCCAATCCTAATTTGTTATTTTCGTCACTGTTCATAAATCCGTCACGAGCCACGCTTTACGGGATGTCCAGTCCAGTTGCCCGTGCGCAACCGGTTTTCCTTCGCCTTCGCCAGCGAACGGCGCGAGATGATCACCACCGTTCGATCCTTGAAGCGGAATTCGCTCTTTTCAAGAATCCCGCGTTCAACCAACCGATCAATCATTGACCGGTGGCACCCAAGCTCCTCTGCCGCCATTGTCGGCGAAGGCCCATTCACTCCGTTTCGGCAGACTTTGGCGAACCAGGCTTGCATATCCGCCATCGCCTTTTCCTCCTCCGTCAATTCGTTCAAAGACTTCACCGGCCCGCCGCACACCTGGCACGTCAAACCAGCCGTTTTTGTCCCTTGGGGCGTCGCATGGGAAAGCCCGCCGCAGTAGGCACACCACCCGTGCAGGACATTTTTGGCTTTCATTTTTTGACTTTCGCACGCTTGCCTTTTTCTGGATACATTGGATAATGCTTGCCCTCTTCAGGAACCACCGGATAACTCGGATCACACTCGCGGATTTTCTCCCACGGCCAGGCATCCATAAACGTATCACCGTTACACCCCTCGTAAGGGCAGTATTGCAACCCGTCAATTTCCCGGCACTCGCCCTGCCGATATACCCGCTCACAATGCAAGCACCAGAAGAAAACGGATTTCTTGTTCCACTGATTGTGGATTTCCTTGCCGTATTTCATTGTCCGAGGAACGCCTTTCGGCATCTCCTTACTCGGTAATTCCACAGCAATCATGCCATGCCTCGATTTCACCCTCAAAGGAGCAAACAATTTCTTTGCCTGCTTGAGGATGCGGTCATCTTTTTTCGTTTTCATAAAATAGGTGTCATTATTTGATTTTGAATATACGTCTTTGAATCTTTGCGTCAACACTAAAAATAAAAATGTTTTGGCGGTGAGAAAACGCACTGCCCCCGTTCCTGTTCCCGTGTTTGTCATCGGGCTTGCGGGATTGAAGGCCAAGCCAGATGCCAACCACGCGAACATTCACCCCCGAGTAAGCCTGCTCGTGTCAGCTTTGCCACCAGCACTGCGCCCCGCCACCCTTCGCAGATCTGGTTTCAAATCCGACACCACCAGGACAAATCTCGCGCGATTGAACGGTGCGGGTCATTGGTCAACCGGCCCGCGAGATTGGCTGCCCAGTGCTTTACCAACATTCGGGCTAATTCTTGAAGGGAGCCGTGCAGTCTATCCTCATATTAGGCGGCATGGTCATCTACTTTTAATATGCGCGATAATAATTCAAAATTTCCTTTGTCACTTTTGTTTGGCGCACTTGGATGGAAAAAATCCACAAAAATCATATCCTTACTTTTGAAAACTCGCTCACCTAAACTAACAAGGTCAAAGTGATGCCTTATGTATTTGAATGTCCCACAGCAAAACAACACATCTGGCTTGATGATTTCAATTTGCCGGACTAAAAACGGCCAATCTCGCTCCACATAGCCCTGTATGTTTCCATCATCGCTTATTGGATTACATTCCGCGTTCTTTTTCAAATTAATATAGGCAACGCCTGTCAATGGTTTTTCTTTTTCTGCCAATGTATCCTCAAGACTGCATCCTTCTCCATTTCTAACTTTCTCTGTAATAAACCTCCACATACTTAGATTACGCCAAAACCGACCACTATTTCCACAAGGGCCATGACTCTTGCCTCTAATTTCGCAGAAATCATCATTTGATTCCTTGAGAATAAAGGCAATCTTAATATCAGCATCTTGCCATGCTTCGTCAACCAATACTCCGTCGTTTGAAAAGCACTCATAGTCCGGCCGACTTGACCGCCAAACTTGGAATAGCTGATCAATATTTTGGGCGTTCTGTATGCTCATGTCTGGTGTGTTCATATAAAAGTGTAATGCCGCCTAACGAAAAAAGCTGAGCCACGATGACCGTGAGCCAGCGCAACCAAAACCAAAAAACACAATGAAACTGAAAACACTCATAATGCTAGGGGCAGTCATCGTTGGCTCCGGCGCTTTGTTAGGTGTTATGGTCATATTTCAAACAAGCCTACTTCATAATGGACGGCTCTTCGGATGGGATCAGGGATTTATCGTCTCCGAGTGGGCCGGAGAATCCAACATAAAATGTGGTGATCTTGTTACCGCCAAAGGCATCGTGATAGCGAACTGTGCCACGGACATGATGGACAATCTGTTGGGATTCCAGCAACCGAAACACTGCATCTCCAAGCGGTGCCGGCTCTCGCATCCAGATATGCTGTGTGTTTCCGGGAGCGATTGTGCCGCCGTCAGCAATAGCAGAGAAAAACCAATTGCGGTCGGAAGAATTTGGGGCGGACGATGCCACCGAATAATCAACTCCGTCAATAAATGCCGGCGTCTTTCCGGTGTTCTTAATCTCGGCTATAAAAGTAATGCGATCTTGGGCGGTGAATGGCTTGGCTATCCCAAAGGTATCTGCGCTAACCCATGCTCGCTCGTCGTCGGCAAACTGCTGTTTTTGAGTCTGCCACTGGAAAAATCCAAGAACGAAAACAGCAGAAGTGGCTATCAACGCCAAAATCCCTATTGGTGGCTTAACCCACATCCAAAACTTCTCATACTTGCCAAGGCATGTATTGTCATGGGAATGATTTTTGTTTTTTGGGGGCATTATAGGAAAAGCATTTTGATGCTTGTTTTGGCGCTTATTGTTTTTTCTTTTGGCTGGTTTGTTTGGCTACGCATGTTTTGAACCCATACGCGAATGACACCTAACGAAAAAAGCTGAGCCACCGCCGACTCGCGACGTGAACCGCGACAGCGGAACTGTAAGCGCCAACGGCGGTTGGCTCCGGCGACTTGTTAGCCCACATGGTCATAGCTGAACATCAATATCCAAAGTCTGGCTGCCTCGAATGACTCTGACGGGAACCTTCTGCCCGACATACGATGGCAACAAATCAATAAACTGCTGAACTGTCTCTACCGGCTTATCGGCAAACTGAATGATAACATCACCCTCCAAAATATTGGCACGAAATGCCGGACTATCAAGCATCACGATGTCAACCAGAACGCCCGTATTGCGCTGAAGCGTGCTCCGCATCGCGTCAGGAATCGGCGCAAGCCGAGCACCAAAAATGCCCGGCTTCATGCGTCGCCAGAATAAAGCTCCCTGCTCATAAACCTGGCGCGAGTATGGAACATACTGTGTGCTGAAAGTGCCGGGTGTGGTCGTGGTGGAGGTGCCGGAATAATTGCCATAAGCATAGCCGCCACTACCGTAAGCGTTGGCGGTGCCATAGGTCTGTGTCGTGTAAGTCTGCCCCGCCTGATACAAAGGAAGTGCCATGACTCCCGCCTCGGTGTGAGAAAACTGCGTGGAGTATAGCACAATATCTGCGCTGACCGCCTTCGCCTGCCACATCAACTGCTGCTGGCCAACCAATCCGCCACTAAATGCAGCGATGCCGATGGGAACATATCCCTGCTCCTGCAAGTGCCGGCCATCCGTGCGAAAGTCTGATGTCGCGATAATCCGTGGCTCGCCTGAATGAGGAAGCAATCGCTGCTGCACGGCAACCGGCCACTGGTTCGTGTAGTTCTGGTAAAACCGTGCGTATGGATTGGTCGCACAACCCGTCAGGAAACTGACTCCCAAAAGTGCGGCGAGTAGAATTGATGCTCTCATAGTTTTCATGCGCGAATGTGGGCTAACGAAAAAAGCTGAGCCACCGCCGACTCGCAGCGTGAACCGCGACAGCGGAACTGACAGCGCCAACGGCGGTTGGCTCCGGCGACTTGTTGAACTGAGCCGCTGCGCGGCAGGGGAGACTGGGCGACGTTCGGTTCATCGTTGACATTTTCAAGTTTGGCGGGCGGTTTTGCCTTCACTCAAAGGCATCCTCTCCCGCCTATGAAACTTAACTATTCTTCTATCACCCAATTCCAACAATTCGTCGAGCTAAAAGATTACCGGCCGGCCACCAAAAAGGAGTATGTCCGCTACGTCTGCAAACTCGCCGGGCATTTCCAGTGCGATCCGGCCACGCTCACCGAGAACCAGATCCGCGAGTACTTCCTCTTCCTCCGCCAGCACAAGCATTACAAACACAGCCCGATGAAGGCGGCCAAGTATTCCCTCCTGGCCTTCTATCTGGACTGCGTGAAGGTGCAGGGCTGGACGGTCTTCCAGGAAGTCCGCATTGCCGAGCCGGAAGTGTTGCCCATCGTGCTGGGGCGCGCCGAGGTGCAAGCGCTGCTGGCGGTCGTGCGCGAGCCGCGGTTCCGGACCTGCCTGCGGCTGATGTATCATTGCGGCCTGCGCGTGGGGGAAACGGTGGCCATCGAAGTCCGGGACCTCCACGGCAAAGAAACCCCGCCGCGTCTGCACATCCGCAACGGCAAGGGCGGCAAGGACCGCTACGTGCCCGTCGCGCCGGCCATGATCCAGGAACTGCGCGACTGGTGGATCGTCCATCGCAACCCGAAGTTTCTGTTTCCCTCGCCGGGGCGGGGCTGGGCCGACCGCACACTCTCCTTGAGCCAGGCGATGACCGGTTCCACCGCGCCCATGAGTGTCAGTTCGGTGCAGATGGCCTATCGTCTGGCCCGCGCCGCCAGCGGGGTCAACTCCGCCTCCACCACGCACAGTCTGCGCCATAGTTATGCCACGCATCTGCTCGAAGAAGGCGTCAGCTTGCGCCAGATCAGCCAGTATCTCGGACACGAGTCGCTGGACACCACCGTCATCTACACGCATCTGACGGCCATCAGCGAGGCGCGCACCCAGGCGGCCCTGGCCGCGCTCTACCAACCGCTTAAACCTTAACCGCTCCGGCCTTGGTTCCCCTGGCCGAAGTCCTGCGCCGGCACTGGCCGGCGTATGAGCGGAAGTTCGGCGCACGACTGCTGCCCTCGCATCGGCGCGCCGTGGCCGCCATTTTATCCTGCCGCACGCCGGCGCTGGGCGGGCAACACTACCGTTGCGAATGTGGGCAGGAACACTTCGGCTATCACTCCTGCAATCACCGGGCCTGTCCCCGGTGCGGCCACGCCAACACCACCGAATGGCTCGAACGCCAGCGCCGGCGGTTGTTGCCCCTGCCGTATTATCTGGTCACCTTCACCGTGCCTGAAGCGTTGCGCCCGATCATCCGTTCCCACCAGAAGGTTCTCTACGCGTTGCTGCTGCGTGAGAGTGCCGGGGCGTTGCAGGACGTGGCGCGCGACCACAAGGACTTGGGGGCCGAACTGGGTATGTTGAGCGTGCTGCAAACCTGGACGCGCGACCTGCGTTACCATCCGCACGTCCACTGCGTGGTGCCCGGCGGCGGACTCTCCGCCGACGGCCGGCGCTGGGTGAGGCCCAAACGACCCGATTACTTCCTGCCGCAAAAGGTTTTGGCACGGCGGTTTGGCACCCGGCTCAAACAAGCGCTGCAACGGAACCAGCCCCAACTTTTCCTCCAAATCCCGCGCGCCGTCTGGTCATTGAACTGGGTGGCCGACGTGCAGCCAGTGGGCAGCGGCGAACCGGTGCTCAAGTATCTGGCGGCTTACGTGTATCGCACCGCGATGAGCGCCGAGCGCATCCTGGCCGACGACGGCACCCGCGTCACCTTCGGTTGGCGGGACAACCAGGGCCGGAACCGCGCGACCCGGCTGGCAGCGGAAAGTTTCCTGCATCGGTTTTTGCAGCATGTCCTGCCGCGGGGCTTTCAGCGCGTGCGTTACTTCGGCTGGTTAAGCCCGGCGGCCAAGGCCCGGTTCGAGCGCATCGCCGCCCTGCTGGACTGGCGGGCGCCGCTCCCTCAACCTTTACCCCGTGGAATAGGCCGAATTATTCCACCGGGCGAGACCCTCAACCCTCAACCCGTTTTGTGTCCGCGCTGCCACAAGCCGATGCAGTTCATCGGGCGGCTGCCCCGCGCCCCGCCGGGCCACACCACCTGAAAACCGTCTGCCATTTCAACTGCGTCACGCGCCGAAGCAAAACATCTTCCGGCGTGAAGGCAGCGGTGTTGTCCGATGCCGCTCCTGGCGTCGGAAAACGTTCCCGAAGGAACTCCGATCCGGGGTTGGGACCCAGCCCGGACTCGAAACCGGCGGCACCAATGACTCCGGCGGGACGACTCGACTGGCGGGAACATCCAAAACTCCGGTCCCGCCAGAGGAAAACTTAAAAAGGTAAAGACAAGGGCAAGTTCGGGGGTCTGCCCCGTGGGCCGTCAGGCCTTTACGGGGGCTCGTTCAACACCTGATAGCATTGAGGCTCCGCGCGACTACCCCTCTCTGACATTCGATCATCCCACGCGCGCTCCGCTCAATGCTATCTTTGTTCGTTAGG
>Ga0208455_1000636_pt1 | contig 13754 bp, 9 predicted proteins | sample June2015DPH_4_50_FD_184690 | JGI IMG/M metagenome (GOLD analysis project Ga0208455, IMG submission 184690) | Peatland microbial communities from SPRUCE experiment site at the Marcell Experimental Forest, Minnesota, USA - June2015DPH_4_40... | ecosystem: Environmental > Terrestrial > Soil >... | reverse complement strand
CGCCCAAGCGCAGCAGAGGCAACACGTCGTTGCGCAATTGCAGCACGTCGTAGTGCTCCACCTGATGGATCTCTTCTTCCACCGTGCGCGCGATCTCCGCCACCGCATTCAGCGGTAGGGCGTAGAGCCGCTGGTCCACCCGGAACATCAATGCCCTGATGATGGCCAGCGTCAGCGGAAGCCGCATGCGAAACGTTGTGCCCCGTCCCAGCGTAGTTTCGATCTGTATCGTTCCCTTCAGGCGTCCCAGCACGCTCTGCACTACATCCAATCCCACGCCGCGGCCCGAGATTTCGGTGACCTCTTCCGCCGTGGAAAATCCCGGCCGCAGAATCAAATCCAGAGTCTCCGCCTCGGTCAGGCGGGCTGCCTGGTCGGCTCTCAGCAATCCCTGGGACAGGGCGCGCTGCCGCACTTTTTCCGCATCAATGCCGTGCCCGTCGTCGGAGACCTCGATGACCACCTGGTTCCCCTGGTGATAAGCGCCCAGCCGCAATGTCCCCTGCGCCCGCTTGCCGGCGCGAACCCGCTCCTCGGCGGTCTCGATGCCATGGCCGATCGCATTTCGCACTAGGTGGGTCATCGGCTCGGCGATCGTATCCAGAATGCTTTTGTCGAGATCGGTTTGCCCACCCCTGACAATCAGCTCGACTTCTTTCCCGCATTGACGCCCTACGTCCCGCACAATGCGCGGGAACCGGCGGAACAGCTGATCGACCGGCACCATGCGAATCTTCATGACCGAGTGCTGCAGGTCGTTCAGAACCCGCCCTTGGAATGCCATCGCATCGGCGAACTTTCCCCGCAACACATCTTTCGGGAACCGTTGTCCAAATTCCAACAGCGTCTGCTGCAACATCGATTTCGCCAGAATCAGTTCACCGACCAGATTGAGTACGCTGTCGATTTTTTCCGCATCCACTCGCAGCAGGTTGTCGGGGACGGCCGGCACGGCGGGTGCTGCCGCCGGTTCCGCGGTTGACGGCGCTTCCGTCGCAGTGACGCCGGCAGCGGCCTCGGAGGCCGCGGGCATCGCGGCCTTGTCGTTGACCTCAGAATCGACGAGTTCGGAATCGGCAGCGGGAACCTTCCGGAGCGGGTGCGACGGCGCTTGGGCGCACAGGGGCGTGACTCGGACATTCAGCGCAACGGTTGGAATGGCGCACTTAGCCCGGATCTGTTCCGCCGGTTTTTCCGACGCGAGAGCCGCCTCGACCTGGTTTATGCGTTCGAGACTGCCGTCGAGCGGATAGAGCGCCAGCACCTCGCCCAGTGAGGCCAGGGCCAACTGGATCATCTGACGCCCGGCGATGGGCATGACGCACTGTGGGTCTATCGGTACCACCACGTGATGAACGTGCTTGCCCTTCGCCACCGCGTGGGTGATCGCCAGTTGTTCGTATTCCGACCAGCGGCTCTCTTTCGCGGCGGCTTTCCTGGTCTTCTTCTTGGCTTTGACCGCGCCGCCCGGCGCCGGGTGTGCCAGACGTGCAATGTCCGCGCGCAAGGACATGATGCTGGGAAGTTTCGTCCCCGTCCGATACGCCTCCAGCAGGGCCGCAAACACGTCGGCCGCGCGCAACGCGATCTCTGGAACCGAAGCCGCCGCTGCTGTGTTTCCGAGCGCCAGCACGTCCTCGAATTCATGGGACAGTTCGCTGAGTTCCCGGAAACCGCAGGCGGCCGCGTCCCCCTTCAGCGTATGCACCGTCCGCCGCAGGCTGCGGGCCGTCTCCGCATCGCCGGGCGATTTCTCCAGCCGCATCGCTTCGTCGTTCAGCTTCTGGACCAGTTCCCCCGCGGTTTCGAAGAACAACTGGCGGAGTTCGGTCATCCGGTCTTCGGGGGGAAGGGTCACATCTTCACCTCGACTCGCTGGTACGCCGTGCCGCTGTTGCTATGCACCATCTGAAATTTCTCTGTCAGCCCCAGCAGGCTCTCGGCATGGCCGACAAACAGGTATCCCTGGGAATTCAAGCACCGATAAAACTTCTCCACCAGCCGCTTCTGCTCGGCTTCGTCGAAATACATCATCACGTTGCGGCAGAAAATGATGTCGTTACGCTGCGGCAGGTATTCGGTCTTCAGATTGTGAAAGTCGCAGTGCACTAGTTCCTTGACGTTCTTCTTCACCGCGTAGCGGTCGCCCACTTTGTCGAAGTAGCGCAAGCGGTAGCCATAATCGACTCCCGCCATCTGGTGCTCGCCGTAGGAGGCGTCCTGCGCCGCGCGCAGGACCGAATAGTTGATGTCGCTGGCCAGGATCTCCACCCGCCAGGGCGCGGGTACCAGAGGCTTCGGAACCGGCGATTCAAACGGCAGAGGATTGCGCAGATAGTAGTACGCCAGCGCATCGGCCACCAGCATCGCCAGCGTGTAGGGTTCCTGTCCCGTGGAACAGCCTGCGCTCCAGATTCTTAAGCTGTAGTCCCGCTGCTCCTGCTTGCGCCGCAGAATATCCTCCATCACTTCCCGCTGAAACAGTTCGAGCTGCGCCTTGTTGCGGAAGAAGCTGGTCTCATTGACCGTGAGGTTTTCGAGCAAGCGCGACAACTCTTGTTTTCCCGGCTGGCTGATGAGCAGGCGATAGTAGCTGTAGAACGAATCCAGCTGGCACTCCTTCAACCGGCGCTGCAGGCGGTCCTGCAGGAAAGCGGTGCGCCGCTCGTCGAAGTGCATGCCGCACTCCTGGTATACCAGCGTCTGCAGCAGTTTCAATTCCGCGTCGGTGAGTGCGGGTATTTCGCTCGTGTTCATGTGGGTTCGGTTCTTCTGGCTACTTTCCGGCCGAGGCGCTCTTCGTCCCTGTCCCCGCCGTTCCCGCCTTGCCACTACCGGCCGCAGCCGGCTTCTCCGCCAGCTTCTCTGCCGACACTTCGTTTCCCAGCTCACGCCCCGCCAATACTTTGCTGATATCCAGCAGAATGATCAGCCGTCCCTGATACTTGCCCAGGCCCGTCACGCAGTCCAATCCGCCTTCCTGCATCATGGCGGGCGCGGCTTCGATGTCGCTTTCGGATATTTTCAGGACCTCCGAAGCCGAATCCACAATCATCCCCGCGAGCCGGCCCCGGTGTTCCACGACCAGAATCCGGCGCCGGTCGATTCCGGCGGACGGTTTACCGAACCGTTTCCGCAGATCCACTACCGAGACAATCTTCCCGCGCAGGTTGATCACCCCTTCCAGATAGGCGGGCGCGTCCGGCACCACGGTAATCTCGGGCACGCGGACGATCTCATGCAGCGAGGTGATGGGTACGCCGTAGGTCTCGCGGCCCACCCGGAAGCCCACAATATGTATTTCCCGGCTCATGGTTGGAATCCCCTCAACGCGATCCCGCCGCCACCGTCCGGGCTGCGTTCCCCTTCCCCGGCGCGCTGTCGTTCGATCTTTCGTCCGAGCGCAGCGCAAAACGGTCCATCGAATCCAGCAGGCCCCGCGACATCTTGGACATCTGATCGGAGGAAGCGGCCAATTCGGTCGAACCCGACGTGTTGGACTGCACCAGTTCGCGCATGCGCTCCATGGCCTGCACCACCGCCTGCGCTCCGGAAGCCTGTTCTTCCACCGCCGAGTTGATCTCGTGCGTGATCTCGTTCAACCGCGTTGTGGCGCGCGCAATCTGCGACGAGCCATGCGATTGTTCGTTGGTCGCCGCCCCGATTTCCTGCGCGAACTTGTACACCTCGGTCACCACGTTCGAAATCTTGCGCAGCGCGGCATTCAGTTCCTGTCCCAAATTCAGTCCTTCGTTCACGATCGTCGTGCTCTTCTCCATGTTCTCGACCGCTTTGCGCGCTTCCTTCTGGATGCTCGCGATCAGCTCGGAAATCTCCTTGGTGGACTGCGCGGATTTCTCCGCCAGCTTCCGGACTTCATCCGCCACCACCGCGAATCCCAGCCCGTGCTCGCCCGCCCGCGCCGCTTCGATGGCGGCATTCAACGCCAGCAGGTTGGTCTGCTCCGCCAGATCGTCGATCACTTCGACGATCTTGCCGATGTCGTCCGCCCGCGTGCCCAGCGAGTCGATGATCTCGCCCGAAGAGCGGATCGTCGTGTTGATCCGGTTCAGGCCGTCGGTGGTCTTTTCCATAGTGCCGATGCCGCCGTGCACCTCTTCCCGCGAACGGTTCGAGATATCGAGCAGAACCTTGGCCGTATCCGCGACCCGCTGGATCGAGGTCACCATCTGGTCGATGGAGGCCGAGGTTTCGCTGACGCTCGAAGCTTGCGTCTGCGTGCTCTTCACCATGTTCTGCACGTTCACGCTCATTTCGTGCATCGTGCTCGTTACTTCATCGATGGCCGAAGAAGTCTGCAGGCTGTTCCTGGCCGACTCGTCGGAAGCGCTCGCCACCTGGGCAGAGGCGCTGGCCACCTGGGAGGCGGCGTCGCGCACGTGGCGTACCATCCCGCGCAGGCCTTCCACCATCCGCGTAAATGCGTTCGCCAGAGTGTCGTTGGCCGAGCGGGGACGGACTTCGACCGCCAGGTTGCCCCCGGCGATGGCTTCGGAAACCGCGGCCATTTCCTTCAAGTACTTCACCATGGATTCGAAAGTCCTGGCCAGTTGCCCGATCTCATCCGTACCGTGAATATCTATATTGTGCTCCAGATCCCCCGACTGGCCGATCTGATCCGCTACGTGAATCAGCCGGCTCAGCGGTCCCGTGATCCCGGCAGCGGTCCGGTAGGCAATGACTATGCCCAAAGCCAGAGCGAGCAGCGAACTGAACACGGCAGCCAGAATCGTCCATGTCGCTGCCTTTTCATCGTTGTTGCGCCGTTCGTCCAACTGTTTTTGGTTTTCCCGGTCTACATCGTCCAGAACGTCGCTCGAACGCGACACCCAGGCGTTCGGATCCTTTTGCAAATAGAAAATCTGCAGTTCCGCCACCGTCGCGTTGCCGCCGTCCACGGCCCGGCGCTTGTCCACCAGCGGGTTGGCGAACTCGTTGCCCCAGGACTGCTCCAGCCCCTGCACTTTTTCCAGATTGCTTCGCTGCTCGGGAGAATTCGCCAGTTCCAGGGTGCGGCGAAGGCCGTCGCTCAACTGGTGTTCGCCGTCATTCATTTTCTCCACGTCCCGGGTGTCCCCGCTGAGCAGGTAGTTCTGCAGGTGAAGCCGGTCCTGCATCATCTGGAAGCGAACCGACGAGGTGGCCTCGGCCATCTCGATCGAACGCTGCGCCGCAGCCTTGGCCTCATGCTCGCGTGCCACCGCGACCAGGTTGATCACCAGAAGCAACAGAACCGTCCCCAGAACGACGCCGAAACTCCAGTACAACTTTTTTTCGATATTCATAACCGAACCTTCCTCAGCCAGCGCTTCGCGCCCTGCGCGCCTTTTTACTGGGCTGGATCAAATCGGAATTCCACAATCCCCGTTGATTCTTGCGGACCCACCTCGAAACGCCACTTCTTGACCGCTTCCAGAGCGGCGTTCGCCAACACCGGATGCCCGCCAATCAGCTTTGCATCCTTGACCGACCCGTTGGCAGAGACCGTTACCAGGACCTTCACCACGCCGGAGATGTTCATGCGCCTCGCCAGCTCCGGATACACTGGCGCCACCTTGCTCTTTGCTTTTCGACTGAATTCTTCCTGTCCCCGTGCAAGGGGAACGCTGGTCGCCGCCCATCCGCTAATCAGCAGCAGACCCACTGCGAACAGACGATTCAGGGATTGAATAGACACGGTACCTCCCTTGTTGCTGTTGTATTTGCCCTATATTCGTGCATGGACCACACCGGCGGATACCAAAAGTTCTTCCTTTGCATTACTTTGGTGATCTCTGCAAAGCGATGAAGAGTCGGCCCTTAGTTCCTCCCCATCGCCCACTGGTAGCCGGGGCGTACGAACCCCAGAGCGCCTCTGGATAACTGATCTCCGATTCCAGAATGAGACGCCGGTATCACTTTGGTGACGTTTCACAAGTCGGCACTGCCCCTCATATTTCCTTGACTCAATTTGAGAATCAAGCGTAGGTTTATCTGTAATTCAATTGTTTTCAACCGCTTAGCTAAGCGGATGGTGCCCACTGACATCCCACACCGGTAATTCGGGTCCCGGCGGCGTGTCTCAGTCTGACGAGGCTTTCCAGAAGCTTCTCCTGGAGCTTTCCCGGGCCGCTTTTCAGAGCAGCGATCCCAGCCAGATCATCCGGTCTTTCTGCGCCCTCACGCGCGCCTTCTTTCACGCCAGCGGCGCTTATTTTTGGAGTTGTTCCTCCGACGGTGAACTCGTCGGAGCCGAAGCCGACGGCGACCATGCCGAGTCCTTTCGTGGCGTCCGCCTGCACGCCGCAGATCCATCCATCGCCCCATCCATTGCTATTGAGGCGGTGCATAAGCGTCGTCCCTTCTTCCTCAACCACGTCGACGTCGCCCGTTACCCGTGGCTGGCCGAATGCCACGCCCATGCCGCCATGGCCGCTCCTCTGCTGGTTTCAGGAGAAATTGTCGGAGCCATCGCGTTCGTGCAAAGTGCGTCCGATGCCGGTTTTGACGATGACGCCGTAGCCAAAGTCACGATCTTGGCGGCGCAGCTCGGGACCGCCCTCGAAGCCCTCCGCTTGAACCAGCTTTCCCGCGAAGAGCGCCGCCGCGCCGGCATTCTGGTCGAGGTCGCCACCGCGCTGCACGGCTTGCCCGACACCGCATCCGTGATGGAGAGCATCGCCGACCGACTCCGCGTGCTGCTGCATTCGCCCATCGTGCTCGTCTTCGTCCAACAGGAAAAACTGTTCCAGTTGCAGGCGGTGTCGACCGAGGCCCCCAGGCTCGCCCTCTCCATCCACGCGCGTTTCGAGCAGAACGACCTCCGCTCTTCGCTCGAGATCGCCACCCGCGCCGTCGCCGCCGGCGAGCGCATTACGGTGAGCATCGACGGCGCCTCTCATTTCGGAGAAGATTCGCCGCCCGGAGTTCTCATCGCGGCGCCGTTTCGCACCTCGCGCTCGCACGGTGCGATTCTGGTCTACCCCCGTCTCGCCAACCCGTTCACCCAGGAAGACAAAACCTTGGTTTCGGCCCTGGCCGGCTTTGGCGCGGTCGCGATCGCCAACGCCGAGTTGTACGGCATGGCCCGTGCCCAGGCCCACGAACTGCACGAAATCCTGGAGATTTCCTTCGAACTCGGTTCCGCCGGAAAGCTCGACGAGTTCATGCAGACCTCGGTCGTCCGCGCCGCCAGTTTCCTCGGCTTTCAGCGCTGCTTCATCGGGCTCCTCGAAGAGGACACCTTCCACATTCGATGGGCAGTGGAGAACGGCGTCGCCCGTCCCGTCGATATCCCGCTCGACGATGGCGTCGCGCCCGGCACGCTGAAGCAAAAAAATGTGTTCTTCACCGAGGACGCCGCCAAAACTCCGGGCGCGAATTTGGATTTCGTGGCCGCTTTCCAGATCCGCCAACTCCTCGCTGTGCCCCTGCTCGGCTCGAACGGCGATGTGCTCGGGATGTTCGGAGTGCTCGACCGCATCGAGCCGGGGCCGATCAACGACGAAGACGTCCGCCGCGCCCGCGCTCTGGCCGCGCAAGTTGCCATCGCTCTCGAACTTACCCGTAACCTGCACCAATCCGAGGAGCACCGCCGCCGCGCCGAGGCCCTGGTCACGATCGCGCTCGAACTCAACACCGTTCTGCATCTGCCCGAGTTCATGCGCAACTTCGCTGTGCGCGCGTCGGGCCTGCTCGGAGGCCGCTCCGTTGCCCTCAGCCTTTTCCAGACAGCGGAGCTCGATACCGTCCTCATGTGCGGCGCCTCCGAAGTCGACGATAAGCCGCTGCTCCGCCGCTTCAGTCAGGCGCTCAGTGCGGCCCTGCCGAAATACCCCACCGATGTCGCCTTCGCCGCGGCCAGCGATATGCTCGGAACCGCTCTCGCCTCCACTCTGGGATGGACCGATTGCACTCTGGTCCGGCTGGCCGGTTCTTCAGGAGAACTCGTCGGCGTTCTTTGTCTCGCCGACCGCGGCGCTCCGCCGGCCATCGAAGATCAGCAGTTGCTGCGCGCCATCGCCGGTCATGCCAGCATCGCTCTCGAGAATGCCTGCCTGTTCACCCACATGCAGCAGGCCAACCGCCATTGGCTGGACGTCTTCGATGCCATCAGCGACTTCATCGTGGTCCATGACGAGCAGCACAACGTTCTCCGCGTCAATCGCTCCCTGGCCGACTTCGTCGGTATCGCCCCCGACCAGTTGATCGGCGTCAACATGCGGGCGCTCGAAGCCCTTTCCACCGGAGCTTCGCCGCACTCCTGTCCCTTCTGCCGCAGCGGCGAGGGTCTCGACGAATACGTGCACCCCGTCCTCGAACGCACTTACCTGATTTCGACCTCGCGCATTCATGCCGCCAGCAGCGCCCAGTTGCAGACCGTGCACGTTCTCAAGGACATCACCGACCGGCGCGAAGCCGAGCGCCGCTATCGCGAACTGTTCGACAACTTTCAGGAAGGAATTTTCTTCTCTACGCCCCAGGGTCGCTTCGTGGAAGTCAACGACGCGCTGGTTCGCATCCTTGGCTATAGCAGCCGCGAAGAAGTCATTCAGCTCGACATTCCCACCGAAGTTTATTTTTCTCCGCGGCGGCGGGAAGAACTCGGGGAACTATTCGAACGCCAGGGCGGACTGCGCAATCAGGAAGAAATCTTCCGGCGCAAGGATGGATCGTCGGTCCACGTTTTCCTCAACTGTTTCGCGGTGCGCGATCCGTCCGGCAACATCCTGCAGTATCGCGGCCTCATACTCGATATTACTGGCCTCCACCAATCGCAAACCGAGCTGCAGAAAGAGCGTGATTTCTCCAACAAAATTCTCAGCCATACCCAGAGCCTGATTCTGGTCACCGACACCGAAGGCGTGATCAGTTATGCCAACCGGCGCTGGAGCGGTCTCGGCTTTCAGCAGAACCAGATACTGGCGCATCCCTTGCCCGACCTGTGCGCTGCCCCGCGCCGTGCCGCGCTCCGCGAAGCGCTGGCAGCCGTGGCCCGCGGCCAACAGGTCGATAACTTCGATCTGCCTCTGGTGCGCGGCGACGGCGTCAGCGGTCAGTTCTCCGTCAATCTGAGCCCCATCAGCGGCGAAGACGGCCGCGTGAGCAGCATCGTCGTAGTCATGACCGACGTCACCGACTCCGCGATGCTGCGCGCCAAGCTGATGCACGCCGAGAAAATGGCTGCCGTCGGACAACTGGTCTCCGGCGTCGCCCACGAAGTCAACAATCCCCTCACCGCCATCCTCGGATTCACCGACCTCTTGATGGAAAACCCCGAGACCCCCGAAAGCGCGCGCCGCGATCTGCGTGTGATTTTGCAGGAAGCGCAGCGCACCAAGCAGATCGTGCAAAACCTGCTCAGCTTTGCCCGCCAGATGCCACCGCAGCGCCAGCCGGTTCAGCTCAACTCCATCCTGCAACGCACCGTGCACTTGCGCTCTTACGACTTCATCAGTCACGGCATTCAGGTGGTCGAACGCCTCGACGAGTCCCTGCCCACAGTCATCGGAGACTCTCACCAGCTCCAGCAGGTGTTTCTCAACATCCTGAACAACGCTTACGATGCCGTCCGCGAAAGCGCGCGGCCCGCCCGCATTGAGGTCATGAGCGCCCGCGCCAACTCATTCGTCGAGATTTCTTTTCGCGATAACGGCATCGGCATCACCGATCCCGAACGTATTTTTGATCCTTTCTTTACCACCAAAGACGTCGGCAAGGGTACTGGTTTGGGCCTCAGTATTTGCTATGGTATCGTCCGCGAACATGGCGGCGAAATTGTTTGTCACAACAACCTGGACTCTGAAGGAGCCACTTTCATCGTTCGCCTCCCGGTAGTATCCGAGGTGGCATCCTTTGGAGCCGTTGCAGGAGTGCATCCAAAATGACGCAGACAGGAACTAAACCCGCTTGTGCGCCACTGCTTCTGATTGAAGACGAACCGGCCGTCCTGGCTCTAGTACGCGCCGTTCTTGAGGGCCACGGATATGCCGTCGTTCCGACCGAATCCGGCGCCGAAGCCCTGCGACTGCTGGCCAGCGGCAATTTTCACGGCGTCGTCTCCGACATGCGCACGCCCGGAGGTGTCGATGGCGCCCAGGTCTATGCCTGGATCGCCGCCCATCGCCCGGAACTCGCCTCCCGGCTGGTTTTCATCACCGGCGATATCGCCAACGAGGAAACTGCTGCCACGCTGCGCCGCACCGGAGCGCCCTGCGTGGAAAAGCCGTTTCGCGTCCATGACTTCATTTCCGTGGTCGAGCAGACCATGGGCAGGGCTGCTTCATGACTCAAGACTTCCGTATCCGATTGTTGATTGTCGATGACGAGCAGACCATCCGCCGCCTTTGCATGACCGTCGGCGAGTCGCTTGGCTTCTCTTGCCTCGAAGCCGAGAGCGGTGACGCGGCTCTCGCCCTGCTCGAGGAACAGCCCGTCCACATGGTGCTCACCGACATGGTGATGCCGCGCATGTCCGGAATCGAATTCCTGGAGCAGGCCAAGCGCGCTTACCCCCGCATCGAAGTTGCCGTCATGACCGGCCACGGCTCCGTCGAAACTGCCGTCCAGGCGATGAAGCTCGGCGCCTACGATTACATTGCGAAGCCCTTTGCTCCGCTCGATGACCTGCGCCTTTTCCTGCGCCGCATGGCCGACAAGGTCCGCCTCGTGGAAGAAAATCTCTACCTCCGCGAACGCTCCGAAACCGAGACCGCTGTCCACGGCATCATCGGCAATTCCACCGGCATTCAGAATGTCCTGCGCCTCATCTCCCGCCTCAAAGACACGCGCACCCCGGTCCTGATTTCCGGCGAAAGCGGAACCGGCAAGGAACTGGTCGCCCGCGCCCTTCACTTTCGCGGAACCATGGCCAACCTTCCCTTTGTTGCCGTGGACTGCGGATCGCTGGTTCCCACCCTCATCGAAAGCGAATTGTTCGGCTACGAAAAAGGCGCCTTCACCGGCGCTCTTCGTTCCAAGTCGGGACTGCTGCAATCGGCCGATACCGGAACCATTTTTTTCGACGAGGTTGGCGAACTTCCTCTGGAGATGCAAGCCAAGCTGTTGCGCTTTCTCCAGGAGAAAGAAGTCCGCCCCGTGGGCAGCAATCAAAAGGTCAAAGTGGACGTGCGCATCATGGCCGCCACCAACCGCGATCTCGACACCGAATACCAGAAAGGAACCTTCCGCAAGGATCTCTATTTCCGCCTCAACGTTGTCACCATTTCTCTGCCCCCGCTACGCGAGCGCCGTTCCGACATTCCCATCCTGGCGGCGTTCTTCCTTGAACGCCTCGCTCCCGGACGCGGCGTCCAGGTCTCCGGCAACGCCATGAAGGCCATGCTGGCTTACGACTGGCCCGGCAATGTCCGCGAACTGGAAAATTGCCTGGAGCGTGCCGTCGCTCTCGGCGATCAGCGCATCATCGAAATCAACGATCTGCCGCCAGCGATCGCGCGCGCGGAAGTCCAAGCCGAAGCGCTCGATTCGCAAGAATTCTCCCGCACCGACCTGGAAGACATCGAACGCGCCACCATCGAGCGCGTTTTTTCCCAAGTCAAGGGAGACAAAGCTCTAGCCGGCAAAATGCTAGGCATCAGCCGCGCCACCCTCTATCGCAAACTCAAGCGCTACAACATCGGCGCCCGCGAGGAACCTCCCACCTCGACCACCCTGCAATAGATCCGGCCGCCGCAAGTGTGGGGACGAGCAACTGTGGGGACGGGGCGACTCGCCCGTCCAAGCCGAGCGCAGCTCGGCCTCAGCGCGAACTCCTTCGCTTCTTCGCAACCCGCGAAATGAGACAGGAGTTTCATTCTGAGACGCACTTTCCCCGCTCCCCGAAGAATTAACCTGCTCCGCCCCCAGGCGACGCCATTAACTGCTTGTCCTTCTTTCACTTGTTCTTAGGGGCATGACCTTCAAGTTTTTGGTGGCGCCCGTGCACTACGGAATGCCGATAAGGCAGAACGAGTCTCCTCGCAGCTCTTCCAAACCGGGAAGAGGGGGAGGCTCGCCTGCTCCAGCTCCCCCGGGATTGAGGTTTCCGTGCCCAACCAGGCAACTGCTCGCGCTCTTGAACCAGACATCGTAAGCCGCTTGGCTAGGTTCTTTCCCGAAGCCACTCCGGTGCGGATTCCCATCAAACTCAGCCGCACCAAGAGCAACGGCAACGGAAATGACGATCCGACTGCCCACGAAAACGAGAATATTTTTTTTCAAGACACCGTCATCGAGTTCGGCACCCCGCGCGAAGTTTTGTTCGGGGTCGACCGTCCTCTGGAATTTGCCGATCGCGTCCTCCTCGAAAGCAACGACGGCTCGCTTCACGCCGAAGCCTCCGTGGTCGCGGTTCAATATCATCCCGAGCGGACAGCGGTTGCCGTCCGCTTCCTAAAACCTGTTCCCAATTGGATTGTGAAATCATGACTGCTTCCACCCAACCTTCATTCCAACCTTCACTGGAAGAGCAGGGGGCCACGCTCTGCGCCCTGCAGCCCATTTACTCTGCGCTGGTGCGCGAATTTGTGATTGAGATTTCCGCCTGCCCCGTCGACGACGGGTTCTCGCCATCGCCCGAGTCGGTCGAGCACGCCGAAGCCTGGTTCCAGCAGGTCGACGCCCAGATCCAGGTGCACCAGTTGCGCCAGTTTCTGCAGACCACGCCCCTGGCGAACGAAGCCATGCTGCGCCATCTTCTCGTCCATCACATGCAGAAGACCGCGAAGTCCGCGAGTGACCGCGACAAGACTGATTTCCTGCTTGTCCAGTATTTTTCGCTGTGCGCGCCCTCGGGCCTTGAAGACGCCGACGTGGACCTCGATTACGTCGCCCAGGTGCTCGAGCCCGTACTCGGGCCGCAACAGCCGGAGCTCCCCGCGTGGTTGAGTTCTCTCGATACCATCATGCAGTCGGCGGCGCATTGCCGCCGCCTCAGCGAACTGCTCCACAGCGGCGCCATCGAGCAAGGGCGCAAGCTCAAGACGCAGAACGCGGCCCGCTACTTCGAGCCCTCGGCGATGGTGGCCTTTGCCCGTTTCAGCTTCATGATCCGGCGGATATTTTTCCGTCTCATGCACGACGATCTCAACGCCATCCAGGACGGCTTGCGCGAACTCGAGCGCCGCGGCGTCTCGACCATCGATTGCCGCCGCGCCCAATTCTCCGCCGAAGAACCGACCGGCCGTCTGCGCATGATCTGCCAGTCCTGGAAAGTCATGTTCCACGCCGAATACTCCTCGGGCCAGCCGCTGCGCATGCTGGTCGATCTTAGAGCGGCCGTCGACGACGCACTCCAGAACGGAGCGCACAAAAATCCGCGCGCCGCGCGCGCCGCCGCCGCTTCCGGAGAGTCTGGCGGCGGAACGGAAGACTAATTTCCCGCTGTAGAGACGGGGCTTGCCCCGTCTCCGGAGGCGCGGCAGGCCGCGCCTCTACGGGAAATCAGCCGCGCCGTAAGTGCCGCAAAAATCGACGGCGGCTTTAGCCGTTGCGGCGCCAACGAGTTAGAGGCCAACTTGCCGAGCCAGAAAGCGACGATGAGCACCAATCGCCCGACCGTCCTGATCCTTGCCAGCGACCCCGCCTTCTCGCGGGAGATTACCGCGAATTGGCCCCAGGATCCCGCTCCGAATTCCGACGGTCCGGAATTCATCGTCCTCGACGAAGGCTTCTCTCGCGACCTGGAGGGCAGCCACTACGACCTCGCGATTGCCGACGCCTCTTCCGTTGAAAAACTTAAGAACGACAAGCGC